>Ga0123354_10007978_pt1 | contig 16050 bp, 13 predicted proteins | sample TergutLab28metaG_2_FD_97872 | JGI IMG/M metagenome (GOLD analysis project Ga0123354, IMG submission 97872) | Labiotermes labralis P4 segment gut microbial communities from Petit-Saut dam, French Guiana - Lab288 P4 | ecosystem: Host-associated > Arthropoda: Insects > Digestive system > Gut ...
AAATATTCTCCTCAACACCATATTCTCAAACACCCTCAGCTTCCTTTCCTCCCTCAATGTCAGCGACCAAGCTTCACACCCATACAAAACAACCGGCAAGATTATCGTTCTATATACCTTAATTTTTAATTTCCTGGACAGCAACCTGGAAGGGTTGTTTAAGCCTGGCAGATATAATTTAAGTTCATTACATTCCAAACACAATTTAGGCACAAAGAAAGCAAGTCTGCTGTTAAGCTGGAATGTTCTCAAACTGTACCTCTGATGCAGTTCTGAGCATGGAACAAGACTTGAAATTTTTCAGTTCTGGTTTTTTCTCAGAAAGAGTTCATATTCAAGAAATGTGTAGTGTGGGCAGTAAATTGTGGCCATTCAGTTTCATAGATGTGTATTGAAGCTCGGCTCTGAAAAGTATGTCACTTGTAAAGATATATAAACTGAGCAAAATTAAGCATTAATATTAAACTACTTACAGTTACTGTTGTGCAGTTGGGCACTATGTTATTGTTGTAATTCTTGTTTGGGTAATCATGAAATTACATAGTCTAGGCAGAGGAGTTAATATAAACTTCATTTTTTGCCTAAGATTGGTACATTTGTTAAGTGACATGTCATATTATGAACTGCTAAAATTAAAGAAGTGTTATTACAACATTCTGCATTGTTGTGATGTTCTGTTAAGGAATTATCAACATTTCTGACTGTCCAACCTACTTTTTCACAAGACTAGACTCATCGATGAATTGTTAACCAGATAATCTATTTTGCATTTTTTAATACAACAGGATTTGTTCATGTTCATAAAAATGTTATTCCAGTTCACCACATAGTTAACAAAATAAATTTTACTGTATGAATTGAACATCCTTCTATGCCATGTTGTTCATTTTTTTGCCATACAAAAACTTTGTACCTGTGTGACACCAGTAAGTGGAAAATTAATGTACATGTTTGTGCAAAGTGTAAGGTAGAATTTACAGCCATCCTGTGTCAGATTCTGATAGAGCTAAGTCCTTTTCATAATTATTATTGAATGTGAACACCCTGTTCATAAGTCTATCCCCCCTCCATCTCCATCACCACAGCTCCCACTTTCCCACATGCCTTGAAACAGCTATTTACTTTTGCTATAAATGTATGATTTTCAGAAGTATAATTTAAAAAAAAAAATGCAGCATCTTGTAGGTATTTAACTTCACAGCCCACAGGTTTATAACCACTACTGTGCAACATAATCTGGAATATTTTTGCAGGTTTTAAACAGACCATATGAGCAGTACACACTGGACCCAAATGCAGTTGTGAATGAGATGGATGTTCTGGATGTGAAGACTGTTGTGAGTGGACTGATTAAAATCTTCAAAGAGAAATTATATCAGCTTCCATCTTCCCATGCCACCAAAGCATATCGCTTACTGGTGAATCATCTGGAATTGCATTACCAAAAACCTGTTGTTTTTGATAATGCTAGCAGTATCAGATACATAGTAAGTATAAGGTTCTGTAGAACCTTTGTCCTTGTGTGTTATTGTTAACTGTTTGCCTGTTTTGTCAGTGTGTAATGAAATCTCAAGATAAACAGGGCATTTAGTTTCACAGAATGACTTTTCATCCAGTTGTCTTAACAGTTGTAGTTCAGCATGTCTGTAACTTAAGATCTAGAGGATTTGATTTTCTTAACAAATTTTTTTTTTTTATATTTTATATTCCATGCATTATAATAATATCACACACACAGATAAAGGTAAAAAATTCTTAGCAGCTAATTTTCAAAACTTCTCAAAAATCCTACTGAAACCTACCAAAAAATTAATCCAAAAAACATTACAGCAATGGAATAAGATGTGCATAAACAAAAGATAAAACACTTGATTCAAAGAGAACCTTTATCCCCGATGTTAAAAATACAATTTAAGTTACATAAACCCCATTTTCCTATTTGCCCTGTAGTTAATGGTTGTTGGGTACCAACCTACAAAGTGGTAAAATTTCTTGCTACAGTATTAAATGAATACCTTATACTTCACAATTAATATAGTGTTCCTAACCATTTAGTTTGGCCAATGATCTAACAAAATTTACGATTAACGAGAACCACAGATTTATCACATACAACATAAAAGAACTATTTTGTTACTATCTCTAGACAAGAGCTAATAAATATCACTGAAGTTCTCCTCCTACTAAAAGGCATTGAACCACAGTTAAAACATGAAGTACTGTACTTAATGAAAGCTGTTGTCTCGCAGAATTACTCTACATTTTTAAATAAAGTATATCAACTGACCAAAGGAGTTGCCTTGCGTTCACCAATTTTGAGCATAGTTGCTGAAATATTTTGACAGTTTTGTGAAGACACATTTATGAAACACCTTCTCAGGAGTAATGTAACATAATGCAACATACATCAAATGCCAGCAACTTTCCATACACACTTATCCAATAACTTAACAAACAAATACAACAATTTTTTTTATCTTTATCATTGTACCGTGCATGCACTACATGTAAACTCTGTTATATTGGACAAACTAGTCGAAATCTAAAACAAGATATCAAGAACATATAAGATACATAAAACATAACAAACCACAATTGGCATATGCCTTACATGTCTTAAATAATGCACATGAATGTGGATCTGTTAATAACATTATGTCCCTACTCAAGCAAGTGAACAAGGGCCAACTGATAAATTCATTCAAACAATTTTACTTTCAGTTTCATTCAGAACAAAGTGTAGTTGAACAAAACCAAATTTACGAATTGGTACTTGACCTTCATTTACATGACATGACTTAGATCCGAATGTCCCTCTTCCTTCCTACTTTCCTTACCAAAGTACCCCAAACACCTTCAACACGTCTGCACGCTTCTCTGTTTAATGGTGTGGCCACTGTTGTTCTTTATTTTCTTAATATATTTGTATTCTTCACTATAACCTAACACAATTTACATTCTCTTACATGTACTTAAGAATTTTACAAATAAACAAATATTAACATTTGTATATATTATTATGTTTCAACTTTCAGTGTAATAATTCTGTCCGCTACACTTGTTCATTTTACATGGAAGAATTTCCATCAGTTCTTCTACAAATGCAAGTGATCAGAGTATTGTTAAGTAATTGTTTTATACAACAACATTTAATGTGCTCCCTGATGATAGACTAGTAAGGTCTGAAATTTTTAGGAATTTAGTGTTCTTAAAAATATTGTTGTGAATCTAATGACAGTTGTGTGCATTGGTTGATTAAAATTACAGAAGTTACCAAGTTATGTTGACATAACAATGGTCAGGTGCTGTTTTACCATACACTCTCTTCCTACTTACTAACTGACTGACCCAATAACTAAGTAATGAATTATCTGTACATCTGGTGCCTCTCTGTCTGTCATTGCCTCTTCATGTCTCTCTACCTACATGAAGTACAACCATTCTCGAGAACGTGATTAGCTATTCAAGAAGTACACCTTTTATAGAACTTGAAAATTCAAGACTGTATTCACAACAGCATCTCTGTCTTGTATCTTTTGTATTTAACTGTGAATGATAAATTCAGTTCTCATAAGTGTGATGTACCTAAGTGGTAATACAAAGTGATTTGTGCTGGTCCCTCCCCACCAAGCCCCAACTGAAACAGGATTATTTCAGTGCCAGTGTCTCAAGTTACATCACTGTATGAAATTGCTTTAGATTTGTTCTTGTAAAAGTAAATAAGATTTGTTTATACAATACAGTTTTGGCTTCATAATGTGTATTCATCTAGTATCTGCCATTTGTAGCTTTTCCGGTTTTTTCTTGTGCTTAAGTTTTTGACACCTTCTTCAGATGTAAATTCTTCTGAGTAAACTTAAGGACTACCGCTACTCACTTATTTTAGTACCAAGTTCAGTATTCAGCCTTGAATATTGAGTTTGTCTGCATACTCCACTCGTCAGAAAATTGTGGTTTTGCCTACTTTTGTATTTTAATTGTAAATATTGCAAGTGAAATTTGTTGCACATTGTGTTGCTACATAATTTGATAGCATGTCTTTTTTGGTATCTCATTCATGCACAGTGGCTGATCTAATCATATAAGTACTTTGTGGTGGCTCTACAAATTTATTAACTAGTAAGTTGCGATTAATGTATTAATGTGTTGAGTTCATATTTAAATATCTGAAAATACCAAGAAAATACTTTCATTCTGTTAACTGATTAAACAGCCGTCCAACCAACCAATCAACCAACCAACCAACCAGTCAACCAACCAACCAGCCAACCAATAAACAAACTGACCAACTGAATCACCAATGCACCTCCCTTCCTGGATCAGATTATTCCTTGCAATACTGTTAAGTACTCATATTTTACATTAGTTTCCCATCATTACAGAATTTGAAAATTTCAGTGCCTGATTTTCAGATATTTGAGTGTCTACTCCAGATTCGAGCCAACTCTCTCTATCATCTGGGCATTCTGAAGCCTAGTTCATCAGTGTTGCATTTCAGTCCATATCTTGCAGTGGACCATAAAGATGGAGAGCGAGCAGGGGGCACTGTATCTCCGCCACCAATGAGCCCTGCTCTGTCTTCGTACCCGTCATGTGTCGTCACTCACCTCACCCTTACCCATGCATGTAAAGCAGTCATCACATGTCTCAAACAAGAAAAAGGTGAGTTTTTCAAGACTGCTCATAGTTGCATTGAAATGTATTAGTATCAGTATCAGTAGTAGTAGTAGTAGGTGGTAGCGGTAACTATATTAGTATTGGTATTAGTAGTAGTGATGGTGTTGGCAGTAGTTGTAGTAGCAGTAGCAGCAGCAGCAATAGCAGTAGCAGTAATTGTAGCAATAGCAGTAGCAATAGTAGTGATAGTATTATATTGACAAATGACGAAGGAGGAAACTATGTGGAAAATTCAGCAATAGATGGGTATACTGTATTAAAGTAATCTTAGAGAACGTTGGTTTGAAGGTGTAGGCTCAGTTATTTTGGAGAAGAGAAAAGGAATAAGGGGTTTCACCATTCATAGTACCAACACTTTCCATGATCTTGCCCCATTGCTGTTCATCTTCCTTCCGCTCAACCTACCTTCCTAAGATTTATCTTTATTGTGTCCTCCCACTTCTTCAGTCTTATAAGTGGCCATTTTTCAAGAGATTTTCTGATGAAATTTTTGCACACATGTGAAATGCATCCAAGCTACATGGCTGCCCCATCATAATGCAGATTTTATTACTCTAACAATAGACTGTGATTGCGAGAAAAAATATTGATATACTCATGAATGATAGAGCTTACATATACAAGACAATCCAAGTTTCTGCCCTCTGTTCATTAATCTAGTAATTACTGGAAGAATCTTTTGTTATTCATGCAAATAAATGGTCACCAACTGATATTTTAACTATTGGTTTCATGAAATCACATGCTTTAAATGTTTGTTTCTTTTATTGCATGCTTTATGTGGTGTTTAATATTTTAGAGTGGAGGGTTCTGCATCTGATACTTCAAGAGGTACCTCAAGTGATGCAGAACAAAGCTCTCATCCTTTCTCGACATGGCAATGATATTGACTATCTTGCAGCTGCACTGTGTTCTATGGTAAGACCATTTTTTGTGGATTTATTGTATACCTCTCAAACAGTGAAGTTGCAGGACTGATGCTGTTGAGTAAGCATGCTTTGGTGCATAAGCCAACTCACCGTTTTTTGTTAGTTCATGTTAAAAACATGGGGAATAGACAAAAGGAAGGTCTAGTGCAACCACTGCATCTGCAGTAGCCATGCACATAACTTGTGTCTTTTTTTTTTTTCTTGTCATGGAGCAACAAGCAGACAACAAGTTTTATTTCAAAGTAAGGAAAACAGTTATAGAAACAATAAAAAATGTGAAACTGTTTGTGGAAATGAAGCTATGTCTTGTATGCATGTTTTCAGGTGGTTGAAAATTTTCAGAGCAACATTAGGACTTTGGAGGGAATCCAAGAAGTGGATGGCCAACAACTGCTGAAAATCCAGAAAAAAAAAATTCAGAGTTCATGAACTCTTAGCCAGAGACCATGGAATGACCCTAAATTTGATGGAGGATCATCTGCACATTAGGCAGGATACAATTTGTCTAATCATGAAGATTTGGGAAGGAGGAATGTCTGTGCAAAATTTGTTTTGTACATTCTCAGAGATAAGCTAAAGAAGCACAGTGTCACAGTGTGTGTGAAGATTTCATCCAAAACTGTCAGACCGATCCACACTCTCGCAGCTGCATCATTGCAGGAAACAAGTTGTGGGTGTTTCAGTATAAACCTGAAGCATCTTGCAGAATGGAGTGGGGAACAGAATCTTCACAAATGCCTAGAAACTTTCACTTGCAAAAGTCCAGGACAAAAACAATGTTGATTATTTTTTATGATGACAGGTTTGTGATCCACGAAGAATTTGTATCTGAAGGAAAATCCATGAAAACATAGGTGCTGGAACAGTTATTGAAGCAAAGTTGAAAATAGGGCCACAGTTGTGGGGAGAAAGGCAGTTGGTTCCTTTTTTCACGCTAGTGGCCTGCTCATTCTGCTGTGATTCACTGTCACTTCACTAGTCCTTTCTGGTGAATCATGGCATGCTAAAGATAGCCACCCACCTTATTCAGCTGACTTTCTTGTTTTTACTGAGTAAAAACCACCATCAAAGGAAGAAGATTTAAGGACATTGAGAGCATCAAGAAGATTGTAACTGCCAAATTAAATGCGGTTCCTCTGAGTCACTGGTTTTTGTAACTTTCAGAAGGAGGTGTATGTTGTATTTCAGTCAAGGGAGACTACTTTGAAGGAATATAAAACATTCTTCCTGTTATATTGTGTGTATATGTTTTTGTAGGTAAACCACAAGACATTACTGTTTAGCGTATGGTACGGTGTAAGTTAGTAATTTCAAGATGGACTGGAACACATTTGAAATGACTCAAGATCCAGCTGTGTAGCAACTCCAAGAACTCATCCAAATTCAAAGTCAGTGACTGAATAGTAGGAAATGATGATATGTTGACCTGTTTAGAAGGTATTGGAAAAACTGAACACTAGTAGAGAAAATGTGAGTGTATTTGACCAAACTTCTGAACATAAATTTTGAGCTAAAATGGAACCATAAATTTGTCATTAGCAAAAGATGGGGAGAAAAGAATTGTGCTCAATTCCTTGTGAAAGTTTAAAAATCCACACTGCTAGAATAGTGACTGGTGATGAGCCTTGGACCATGCTGTGTAACTTAGGAACAAAACACCAGATTCAATAATGGAAAAGTCTTGGACTGGAAAAAGATGGATGTCATTATCAAAGGTTAACGCATGCTGTTTTCCTTGTTTGATGGCAGAGTGTCTTATATTGTATTAAACTTCTGCAATATTTATGGCAATGTATTCATGAAGGCTGATAAAGACATATGAATTTTGCATCATGACAGCCGACCTTCTCACACAGCACTTGCTGTAAATAGTTTAGAAATACTAATACTGTTATTTCCACTGCACTCTGTTTGACCACATGTGACCTCATGTTCCTGAAGCTGAACACATACGTGAACTTTTGCATTTTGAGTCACTGCACTGAAAGCAACCATGACATTAGTTGAAGGACTTTCAAAAAATTAGTGCAGCTTTTCTTCACGTGTGGTAAAGACAATGTCACTATCATTAAATAAGCGGGGAATGCTGTCTATTCTGGTTTATAATGATTTTGTGATAGGTCACAAAGTATTTCCTAACATATTTCAGGTTAGTGATAAAACCTTGGGACTGCCTGACACCCTTCGTAATACACCGCCAAAGCTGACACGTTCAGAGTTCCATGGCTGTGTGTTTCCTGTTTTGGCATCGCTGGCATCCTATCATTCATACTTGGATCCCAATCTTCAACAACGACTGATTAAGTGCCTGGAATTTGGTCTTGTGTCACGGTGTGCACGCCAGTGTGTGATGGCACTCACCACATGCACACTTGAGATGAAGGATGCCATGTACAAACTGCTTCCTGGAGTTCTGCTGAGCCTATCCAAGATCTCTGCAACAGTCCATATTGCAATTCCTATCCTGGAATTTTTGTCAAGTAAGTGTGCATTTTCTTCTTCGTTTCCTGTTGTATTCATAGATGTTAATGATCCTTTCCAGTGCATAAGAGAGATGTTAATCTTTACATTGCCTAGGACTAGAGTTACACAAATTTTGTTCATGGGCTTCCTGCAGCCTTAATTGAATCTGTATGTGCATATGAGTTAAACAGATTTTTAAATTGGTCAGTGCCTTGCTTAGATACAGGCTTGAAGCCTTGATGAAGTTGGGGTAGAATCTGTGGTAGTGAAAACATCATTTAGTCAAAAGACGTGATTAACCATTATGCTATTGACATTAGCAGACGGTAGCAAAGTACCTACATTTTTGTTCTGAATTGCGTAACAGTGCCTAAGGAGCAACTGCCTAGAGGAAACTTTGTCAAATTCAAGCCTAAAGGTTGGATGGCCAATGAATTTAGGAAGTATTGGTTGGCAGATGTGTGGAATAGAACACCGGAAATGCTCCTGAGAAAATGGGTCTTTCATACATTTAATGGCATTTAACACCAGAAATAAAGCCACAGTCTGTCCCATAAACATTAGCTGTGTAGTAATACATGGAGGGATGATGACCTCACAACTGCATGTATTAGATGCTGTTGTGAACATCTGCTTCAAAGACTACTTAAAGCATTTACATCATGAGTGGCTTTTGAGAGGGAAGTATGCTTTGACCCCAGCTGGAAGATTCAAGAAGCCCAGTGTGACTTTTATTAGTCATATGATCATTATGCCATGGCAGTGCAGCTCCCCAGAAGTGATTATACAGGGATTGAAGGAGTACTGTATATTCAGTGCAGTAGGTGGGTGTGCTGAATATATGCTGTGGCATGACTGTGAAGAGGTTGGAAATCATGACAGCATGTGTGAGGAGGATGGATACTGTCCAAACTGTGATGGTGGAGAAAGTGACACTCAGTGGTAAAGGTAGATGGAATCTGGTGTATTTTGTTTATTAGTTTAATGGAATTTTATGAATTTAATAGTGAACTATTTTTCTCTGCAGACGTGTCATATTTGGGGGAGTGGGGGGTTTTGTCTTAGATTAGAAACATCTTTCATTCAGGTAAACTGGGTACTGCCCACTTGGAATTGTAGATTTAAATATTTGCAAATAGAAAGTGAAAGGCAATTATTGCATATATTTGTACAATAACAAATTTGGAACTTTTGGAAAAGAGAAAAATGTTCCAGTGTCAAGACATCTATGGATAGAGGACACTGGAATATTTGTATTGTGTATCATTTTATTATTTCTGTGAGTTCTTCAGTCTGTGCTTAATTGCATGTTTGTAACACACTGAGGATAGGAATGGTCATGAAAGTTTTGTTTTAATTCATCTGAAACACTGTCAGCTACTATTGATTCTTTGTTGTATGTTACAGCTCTTACTAGGTTACCAAAGGTGTTTGCCAGCTTTGTGGGGGATCAGTACATGTCAGTATTTGCCATATCTCTCCCATACACGAATCCATTTAAGTACAATCACTACACTGTGTCACTGGCTCACCATGTAATAGCTGTTTGGTTCCTCAAATGTCGACTGCCGTTTCGCAGAGATTTTGTCAAGTTCATTATAACAGTAAGTTGCATGTTTTCTTAGTTTTACTTGCTGTTTAGTTTTGAGTATGATTGCAATAATGTCTTGCTTTGTGAACCTTTATGACAACATGGTGCTAATAGAATTTATCTGAATTTTGAAGAGTTTTTGGCAGAAATTTGTGAAGTATGCTTGTGAACTTATGAAACTGAGGTAAGGCAGAAATGGGTGTGTAGCATCCAGGGGCTCTTTGCGGCTCATTGACTACAAGTTACACACCCCAGACAGCAGGCACGCAACACATTCGAACGTATGTTTAGTTTAGCAGAACCTGGGAAATATTTTATAACTCATGTTTTTTGTGCAAGGTGAGGGCAGGAGAGGGCTTTGCGATACTTAGGGATACTCAGCAAACCTCCCAGTATATCAATTCTGACATCTGCCAACTCGGGGGATTCTTTTGGCATCAGTGACCCAGACCACATCTCTAGAAGAATGTTCAGTTAAAAAATGATGGTTTGCCTGTGCTCACCTTCGTACTGATTATTTTGTTGTAATATTCATTAATCACAACAAATATTAAAGTTAATCATCAGAACAACAGAGGAGATTGTCTTGAGCCTTTACTCTTAAACGACAAAACCCGCGCTCCTTCTTCAGTCCCCGTACTTGGGAACGGAACTTAGGATCCGCGAGACTGGGTCACTACACAAAAATTGGTGTCAGTGTGTGTGGGTTTTTTGTCTTCGACCGTCTCCATTTAGCAATAGTTTACCTTCATCATCTCGCGGGTTTGTTCTGGCTGGCCACCCAAGCGACACTGTGCATCACAACATCTCCCAGACTTGATAGGAGTCCGTTAGATCACAAGGGACCCAGGAGTGGATCCTCTCTGCAGCAGACAGAGGCTTTATACTGCTGGTCATCGTCAGGAAGAGCAGTGCACAGCCCGCGATGCCCTGCCAGCTGGGTTAAGTTGTACCCATGCCACCGTTTTCCTCTGTGTCTGATCTGCAAGATAACCATCTGCCTCTGGGACCTCCTGAAAAAATTTCTTGAGGTATATGCGATCTCTGGGCATGGCACAGGTCACTACCTCAAGGGCAGCTGATTGATGGAAGTTCGCCAGTTGGTGCTGTTGCTGCTGACTCTGCCTCCAAGGAAGCTGGACTGGACCTCTGCACCCGCATGAGCACAGGACTAGCCACTGTCAACCTTACGGGAAGAGAAGGGTTCAACTCCGGAATTGGTTTACACAGCTGATTGTGAAAGACTTTCCCCCTGCCAATGGCCGCCTTCGCTAATTGCATTATTCATTAGGTAGGCCACACTCAGGTGCTCTTACAAATTACCACATAAGGAAATGCGTTTGTGATTTTAATCCCATTCTACACACTCAGTGGTTAGGATGTACTAGATAGCATTAGAAATAACGTGTAGTCTTGTAAATGAATTAAAATGTATCACAAGTATGTATCAGAAAGTCTGATGGTGCAGCTAGGTTGCTAGAAATAGCTTGTATGCATACAGTAGCTTTAATGTTCAGTGTTTATTACTTGTTATTAATGAAAAAAATAAATGTGTTCAGTACTTGAGATAAAAGAAAGCTACTGTATTTGAATCAGCATGAGACACAAGTTTGTCAGTCACAGAATATGCAATAAGTGCTATTGAGGCAGATATTGTAGAATGTTGGACACTATGGAACTCATTTGCCAGCCTTTTGGTGAGAATAGGCAAATATGAAAGTATTTTGTGATTGTCTACATACTGCTTTGCTCTAGAACATGGCAATTCAGAACTGCTTGGTGTATTATTCAAATATGTTAAGAAACATAATCATTGGAGAGGGTATAATTAAATTGTAATCTTAGATATGTTAACGTGGTGTGATATGAAGTAGGGTTTTGAGAAAATTATGGAATTAAAAGGAATTGTGATATTTGTGTGGCTGCCGCATATTTAGTTCAGGGAGAGAACAAGGTGCTGTCGCTTGGTATTATCAGCGAGTGAGACAAGAAGTGTCAGTGTTTAGAATTATTGGAAGTAGGAGAGGGCCATTAGGAAGCCTGATTCAAGCTGTGTTAGTGACATAAAGTAATGGAAGCTATTTATGTAGATGTTAAGAGACAGGATCTGGTATAGAGTCCCCAAGTATTAGTGCAGCAAGTGATGGAGGTAATGTTTGTGGAGATATGTTAAGAGGGAGGATCTGGTAGAGGATCCTGGGTTCACAACCTGAGTAAAGTTAAAAGGCCTTACGGAACCTGGACGTGGGGTTAATACAGTTTAAGCTGCAGGGTATATAAGGAGATATTAAGAGGTTGTTGTAAGAGTTGATAAAGGCTGTTAAATTTAATGGCAGCATTAATACAGGAGAAGCTGCACAGATGCTACGGAGACATTAATAAAGTGATATAGGCAGTGCTACAGAGCAGCTGTAGTGTTGAGGTTTTATTGTGAAAGAAGAGTGGTGGAAGTGATAGGTATGAATAGACATGCACAGGTGGTAGATACATCGGTCTGCAGAGGGTGAGAGATAGAAACCACGAGGGATCAGAGGAGCAGCCATGATGTGCCCCTCACGGTGAGCTTAGGTAAATGTGAGAGTAGTTTAAATGGCAGCACTGAATATGAAGGCTTCAAAGAATATGTTATAGTTTTAACATTAAGGTTGTTAGCAAAAGCAAGAACTGAAGTTAGTTAGCAGGAAGGAACGTTCTGTGTACATTCTTACAATGGAAGGTCATTTGTTGTCAAGACATATGTTAGACATATAAAGAGAGAAGTTTCATTGAGATTTGGTAGAGAAGGTCATCAACTCAGCATAGTTTTACATTGACAGTGACATGGAAACCAATAATGTATGATAGGAAACATGTGTAATGGATTGTGAGTGGAAGTTAAGGTTGATCGTAGCCGTAGAGAAATTGTTACAGAAAGTGAAATTAGAATTTGTAAGGAGATACTGCTATATGAACAGCTTAGAGAAGTGTATATTATTTTGATGATGCTTAGATGTGCATTGTGATCATAGTAGCTATGAATTTGGGGGGGGAAAGGTCTGCCAACTGAGGCAGGGAGAATTGTTTATCAGCATTGCGAACAAAAATGGATATAACATAAAAGTAATTCTGTCTGTCATGAACCTACAGTAATGAGAAACTGACCCTGTGCAGGTAAAACATTTATCTCAAATGTAGTTTTGGTGCAGTAATACAGGTTAGATGTGGTAGGATTTAAAATTGGAATTTGCCGCTTGAATGACCAGGATGAGAAAAAATTGAAATACAAGTTTGTACATTTATTTCCTGAGAGATTAACCACATCAGAATTGTCAAAATGTAAACATATACATTTAGTAAGATTATTATGGGGTTTACTTTTAATTTGTATGAAGAAGAAGATAAGAAGATTTTGCAGTGCTGAAAGTACTAAACATGACAAATTTTTAGTACAGCTTTTTAGTACCAACTAGCAATAAATCCATCATATGTAGGGTTCTAAACCATGAGAAGACATGGAGTCAGGGAGTGTGACTCTCACATCATTACAGCAAACATATGCAAAATATTGTTTAAATTGGAAGTGGGTTTAAATTAAGAAGGAACACGGCAGGTGAATTTTGATTTCTGTTGTTATGAATTATTAATACATACCAAAATTATAAAGTAACTAGTTCTGAATGTCTTAGGAGGTGTTACTGAGTTACCGCAGTGCTTTATTCTATGTGATGTTGTAGGCCACAGTTATGGAATTTAATGTATTTTTGATAGATGTTGTGTGTTTGATGATAACCATCATATTCAGTACAATGTTAATCTTTGTAGTAAATGTTACTAAATTTAAGTGTGAAAATATTCAATAGATGCTTTTACAGTCACAATTAGGACGTTAAATGTTGTTTCCAATAGTTACATTTTTGTATGCAGACCCTTGATAGTTATGTATGTATATGTACATGTACTTACCCTTCAGCATTTCGGCAACTGATGACGTGCATTAAGACGACATTATACTTGGGGGCAATGTTCAAAAAAGACAATGAAAGATCAGTAGAGGTATTGGACCAATTTCAAGCTGTGTTTGTGATTGTTGAAGAAGGGAGTGAGTTTAAGGGTTAGAAAGACCAAGAATAGGAGAAGGGTGGCTGCTGCCTGAAGTTATGCAGTGCTGATTGACACTATGCAGCTGAGAGCCTTGCTAAGGGTCACTAGTCCTGTCCATAAACTTGTCAAAAGTGCTATGTGTTCGAAGAAAAAAGGTCACAGTTGTTTAAGATGTCATGAAATAAACGGAGTAAACCAGCAACCATTTTACTTTTAATCTTTTGGCGCTGGAATTATTTTTTAAATTTTAGCACACCCTGTATACAAAATGTGAATAATACAGGAACCAAATACGTTAGAATTATGAAACAAACTGCATTTTGAAGAGAAAAAAAAAGGGAGAGTATATACCATGTTTAAAATATTCAGTACCTATATTTGTTGAATAAATATATAAAATGCAACTTTAGAGGTTAGCGGTGTTGTACGAACACTATAGTTGACATTAGGCGTCAAAAGGTTAAGGCCGAGGAAAGGCTAATTTTTGTTTGTTAACCATTTAAACCATGATTATGGAATATACACTGTTAATGTGAGTATTGAAGATGAATGACATGAGCATTAAAAGAAAGAGCCCAAGAATGGTAACTTGCAGAATAGCTTATAGATCGTTGTATAATAGAAAGAAAGAAAGAAGGAAAGAAAGAACGGTATTAGTAATGGTTAGGTAGGAGAAACAGAAGCAAACAGAAAGAGGAAAAGAAGTAGAGGAAGCAGGTGGTAATGTTTTGAAAGCAGATAGCGAGAAAAGGTTAGTAGGTACTGAGGAGAAATGTGGTGATTTGGGTAAGGTTTAAATTGCATACACGAGCTAAATAATGAGAAGTTAGAGCTTAAGGAAATTCAGGATTCACCAGTCAGTGTGACCGCACCAGTAGAAGTTGTATGTAGATGAATGTGAACGATTTATAGACTGGCAGAGTGTAGGAGGCACTGCAGAAGCAGTATTAGCAATTGTGTGAAACTTCAGGAGAATAAGGATAATAATTGTAAATTGTAGCACTGATCTGGCAAGCCAATGTTTTATTGAAGATTAGTTACAGTAGACTGTAATGATTTTAATCATTTTGATTTTCAGTGCTATGCTTTTGTTTATGCTTAGTTGAATATGGCTTTGTGGTCTTAACAGATGGACGTAAGTTGTTACTTTTTTATAGGGTTAATTTATGATGGTTTGCCATATGTATAGATTTGGTGACAATATTAGGAAAGAAAGGCAGGAAAGAAACAGTAAGATTTTATTATTGTTAATGTGAAGCAGAAATCAGTAACGGTTGCAATTTACACAGAAAATTTAGTACAGTAGGCATTTTTCCCAGACTAGAAGAAGGATTACAATTTATATAAAATATTTACAGTGGCATTCAAAGAAACAAAGGTATATGATGAAAGGTTATGCAACATTATATAGTAGAAAAATTGCTGACATTGTTATGTTGGGTATGCAAAATGACAGTTGTAGAAAGTACCTAATGTCCAGAGAGTAACTGGCAGAACAGGGCTTTTAAGGGTATTTTTAAATCCACTAATGGTAGAACATGTGCTTAATGCTGACATGAGCAAAGCATTTAGAGGCTGTAAGTTGTTTCCTGTAAAAGAAATTAGTTGGTATTAAAGAACTTAGTTACCCAGCTTTAACTTTTAATCAAATGTATTTAGTTAAGGTAATTTGACCGAATATGTTAGAAATCACATTACTGTCCATGAAATGATTAGCACTAGTGGATCAGCTGTTACATGTACAGCAGCCTAACTTAACAGGTGTGTTACAGAGAAGCCTAATTGTGTTATTAGGTCACAACATTTTATTAAAGTATAGGAGGCTAGTTGTTACTTACAATAATTATGTTATTTTAGGAAGTTAAGAAACACTGAAATTATGTAACCAACACTATTATGATCTTCAGGTTAAATTTGAAATAAACCCTCATTTTAACACATTGCTGTCGGGCTGGTCTTTTAATTAAATACCCCCTGGTGACCAGACGTTTTAAACGCTTTGAATGTTCAACCCCATAACATATTCTTACTCACGGTTTGACACTGTAGATTAGGCTCCTGAGCCCCAAACTGCAGAAAATTCATGTAGATAGTCTAGTAGTTCGTCACTGAATGGTATTTCTCAAAACAAGGCCCTTTGTGAAGCGGAACAATGCAGAATTTACAAATGTATCTAGTTTCACTTCACTTCTTATGGGCAGCACACACTTTACACTGTCTTGCAGGATACTTCCTTTTTCCCTCCCCACCACCAACAATTTTTTCAAGTTTGTGTATTCTGAAATCACCGGAGAGTCTGCCTGGCGGGTC
>Ga0123354_10007982_pt1 | contig 16049 bp, 15 predicted proteins | sample TergutLab28metaG_2_FD_97872 | JGI IMG/M metagenome (GOLD analysis project Ga0123354, IMG submission 97872) | Labiotermes labralis P4 segment gut microbial communities from Petit-Saut dam, French Guiana - Lab288 P4 | ecosystem: Host-associated > Arthropoda: Insects > Digestive system > Gut ...
CATGCTAGTTCTGTTGGTGGCTGCTAGCATGGTCCGGATCCTGACCGCACTAGCAGATGCCAACAGAACTAGCATGACAAATACCTATTGCGTGCATACAGTGTTGAGATACTCCTGATGATGGACGGTGGACCTGTCCGAAACATGTAGAGTACTTTATCAATAAATCTGAGTAACTGTGCATCTCGTTGGCTTTATTATAAGAATATATCACGATTCACGGTCATCCAAATGTCAGATTTCTATATTGTCTCTATGTTTCTTGCCAAAAACTTTTAAATTTTTTTAAAAGAATTCAGTAATTTTATCATAGTGGCCCTTTATTTTTCCACAAACCATAAATATTTGTATGCTTTATTATGATTTCAGAGACTGAGAGAGGATCTGGAAGGTAAACTGAGTGCTGCTTTGGGCAGCATGGAGATGGAACTGCGCAAGTATGTGACTTATGACAGTGCAGGTATTGTGCACTTCCAGCAGCCTCCGTTAGAAGAACAGGTAACAATATACACAAAGTGTTCCTGAGAGTATGCCTACAGGAATTCTGCACTATAAAGTACTCACATAAATAATGTATTTTTTTAAATAAAGATTTAATCCATCCACTTGTTATATTAAGTGAATTTAATTAATTTAGCTTTTTGAAATAATAAATCATCAAATAAGTTGAATATCTCGAACAAAATAAAAGCACTTAATAATATCATATTTATTATATTGTTCTTTGTTTTTGCAGCCTCCTATAAAAATATTTCAGTTTCCAAATTTTGAGTTTAATTTCAAGTAATGCCCTCAATATTTATTGTGAGCCAAAGATTAGCTTTACTACTCCAGTTTAGTATAGCTAACAGACATTGTAGTTCATTAAAAGAAAGTGGTCCATTCAGAGCAGAGTTTGTATACAGAGATGCACTGAGAACTGCACCTCCTAAATCAAATTTGACCCCAGAAAGAGGTAGGTTACAAACCATATGCATACTATAATGATTCTGGCACATTTGTTTATATGAACTTATATTCAGTTGATGAATGTAGTGAACAGAGTCATGGTTTCTTGAGTGAGAAATTACAGCTTCTATTTTATGTTTTTTTACCGTGCATTGTGATACAGTTATGTAACGTAAACCAACAAATGCGCACTTTTAAAATTAATGTTTTAATTCAATTCTTGGTGTCTTCTACATGTTTTGAACATCATGTGTTCGTCATCAGGAAGACCATTTGTACATGTGGTTTTTGTGGTAAAGTTTTTCATGCATTTATGTAAGCAGTCTAACAGGTGGAAGGATGTGTCTGATACTGATTGATATATAGTTTGGTGTTAGTTGTTTTTGCCTGCATGTTTTATTATACCATATCACTCCATTAGTTTTGTACAGTTTTTCCTTTATGCTCTTATATTGATATATTTGTTTTGCCTGTTCAGCATTAGCAAACTTCATGTTTTGTACAATGCATTGTGATATAATTATGTAACATAAACAGTTTCTATGTTCACATGGCCATTGTTTTTATAATTATTAGCGCATACTATAATTACTTTGTGTGAAATATAACCTGTGAGTCCCTTTAGACCCTTATACAGCACACAACTGGTATTCACATACTGCTTGTGGCAGCCATGAATTGATGATTTACTTGGTGGACCATTCCCATACATATGCCGGAACTGTCCCTGCACTATCAGAATAGATGTCATTTCATGGAAACCTACTCTGTTGGGTCAGTTTGATCCAGAGAAAGAAATTACCTCCATCCATTGAACCAAACAGTGTAGGTTTCATAATTCTTATATTGTCAGCTGATGACAGAAGTAGAACCAGTTCCTGAAACATTGTGTGTGTTTTTTAACAAAAAGGTGATGGTAAAAAGTCCGATACCTACATTACATCAACTTGATTGTTTATAATACTCAAGTATTTATATTTTACCACTTCATGAGTATGACAGTTGATTAATTTTAAATAGATAATTTAATGTGTTTATTAATTAAATGAAAGTATTGTCTCCCTTTCTGCCCTGCAAATAAACCAGCAGTTCAGAATGCTAATATTTTCTTGCGAATGTAGGGATGCAGTGAACGGAAGGGCCGTGCTCGTGGACTGTTCTGGCACAAGTTTCGCCGTGGTGGTGGTGGTGGCAGCAGCAGAGCCGCACATGTTGTTGCAACATGGGGTGTGGCTGAGGTAGCAGCATGGCTGGAAACAATCCAGTTATCAGAATATGCAGAAAGCTTTACACGTCATGACATACGTGGACGTGAACTTCTGACTTTAGGACGTCGTGATTTGAATGAACTTGGTGTCACCAAGGTTGGGCATGTGAAGAGGATACAGCAAGCTGTCAGGGACCTAACCATGTGATCCAAGAGTGTGTAAGTGAGGCGCTCAGTCCTTGCTTACACTGACCAACCGCAAGCAGAAACTAAGGTCTGGTTCTTGTTAGCAAATAGGTGAATTAATACTAGGAACATACCAGTAATGTGGACCCATGTGGAATCAGACAGGTTTCACTGTGCTGTAATTCCGGCCTCTATTCTGGGATGGGGAGCTGTGTCAATGGGTGACTGGTGTCCAACAGCTGAAGACCAATACATTGTCTTAAAATATCAAGCACAAATCATCCAGTGATACAGTACCATATTCCAGGAGAAGGGAGACTTCAAATCAAATGGCAGACGTTGGAATTGTAGTTCTGCAGGTATGTCTGCTGTTGCCAGCTTACTTGGATACAATCCAATCTGTCACTTATTTGGTAATGTTTTTACTTGTTCAGTTTGCACACACTGATATGGAACTCTTATTTGTGGGGTGATATCTCTCCTATAACTATTAAAACCCACAGCATAAGCAAAATGTGTGAGTGCTGCTTCCTTTTCAGCAGCTGGTGTTTTGTTAGTTCAGTCAAATTCTTATATGCAGAAGGAGAAGAATAAATCTATCCTACCATCACAGGTATTTGGATGTCCCTTTCTCATTGCAGGTGTGTGGGTTCAGTATCACATAGGATTTGTGGTGAATTAAGTGACTGTTTGGCTTGTATTTTTCCAACTGCTGCCAGTCAGCATTCCACCAGTGCTGCCTACTTGGTCAACTCTGTCCTTGAAGCATAACAGGCCTGACCAGTGGCTATGTTAGCACAACTGGCACTTGGTTAGGTCTACTGAACAAGCCACTGGTAGGAGTATGACAAAAGTTAGTACAGTCAAGCTGACTTCTGGCTCAGCTGAACAGCATGAGTGATGATGTACCTGTGTTAGCATCAGACTGATGTCTTGCTTGTGGTCTGTCAAGTGATGCCATGGTTCATCATTAATCATACAGAAGAATGTATATAGGATATTTAAAATGACACATTGTCAGTACAACCAGGAGAACACATTGGTGGCATTTTAGCTATCATTCTTCTTCCTTTTTCTTGTATTTGTTTGTACTGTGTTTAGCACGTTTTATAAATGTGTTTCTGGTAGTATGTATGTGGAAATGAATAGTCATGGCATGTATACAAAACTTCACACTGGAAAATTGTTGGCTGTGTCTGTCTTGGTTGGGTCACATGGTTTCTTATGTCAGTCAAGGATAGTGTACGATGAAGTTTGAATGTTGTAGCTAGTAATGTGCTGCACAGAAAGAAGGGATGCCAACATTACTATGTTTTGTTGACCTAAGTACTTAATGCAGTAAAGTTATGAATTATCAACATTGTTCCTTTAATGTAATAGGTTAAGGAATTATTATCATGATGGGGACCAAACTCTTATTATGTGAACAAGAGACAATGTCTCTTTTATGTCTTATTGAAAGTTGGCAACTCTTCTCTGAAGTGACAGATGAACTCTAGTCACCAGGTATCTCGAATGTGATTAACAAAGTCATTTACACTTGGGACCTACTGTCAACAGTAAATTCCAGATATTTGTTGTTGTTTATCCTATTGTCATTCTCTTGCAAAGCAATACTTCCTGCCCCACCTGCTGACAGCCACACTTGGCCTTATACTGTTAAACCTGTTGTCCTGTTGTTATAACTTTAAACATAAGTTGTTTTTCACTAGTGATATGTGTTATCGCAACTTTTCTAAATTGTTGCATTGTTACAAGTTGTCTTCTGTCTTGCATATGCAAGGCATTGTTGTTCATATCCCTGTCACAAACCTGTACCTTGTTATCACCTCAAAATTGACATGTGGTACTTATTGTCAGAGCTCTTTATTTAAAAAATTATGAGCAAAACAAAGTTTGTAGACTACCTTATAATTTAAATTCTTCCAGTTATCAAAACTATTACTTCAGAGATTGGAATGCAGTCTGCAAGTAGTAACATGAACAGGTCATGTATTCTTCTTTAATATAAGACATGTCATGTTTGCTTGTATCCACGGAGTCTTATTTGTTTGTCGCTTAATTCAAGCTTGTCAAGAAACACCTCGGCCAGAGAGACACTGTGTAAGTAAATATCATATAATTCATTTATTTTCATTCTGTGGATACGTACTGGATTACAAAATCCATGCGGATATGGAAATAGACATATTTGCTTAAGAAGTCTAGAAGTGAAGTCAATATAGAAGTGTACAATAATTGTAGTTACTAGGTCTAGCACAATATTTGAGGTTTGAACATAACATAAATTATTTTAATATAAAAGTAATAACATTGGAGCACCAATTTAAAAGATACAGTATTTACTGGCCAAGAAAATAATTTACCACATCACTTCATAACAGAGAAGATTGGTACATTCATGTAGTTGTTTACATACACAAACAGATCCAAGATAGAGATTAGTAGATAAAGAAGAAAGGAAGGTACATGCATATTGACTTCATTCGCTAAACTTTCAAATACCACTCCAAATCATATATAAATGCATTTAACTTTTTTGAAGTTCAGTATTCATCCAGAGAGTAAAAGGAATTTTCATTTAAAAATTTCTATAAAACTAATTTAAATTTCTTGGGATTATCAGACTCCATTTTTATATAAGTAGGAAGCATATTAAACACCTTCACACCTATATAGTATATTCCCGTCTGATATTTAGTCAGATTCACAGAAGGTTGGTGAAAATTTGCATGTTGCCTAGTGTCAATGTGATATACCTCAGAACTTACCAGAAATTGATTCTTATTTCTTATCATAAACAAAAGGAGAGAAAGAATGTATTGGGAAGGGAGTGGTAAGTGCATGTATTTTTGGAGATCATTCTTGTTCCACCAGAAATGGGAGGGATTCAAAATGGCTTCATTACAGTAGCCCAGTATGATTTTCATACCAGATTTCATTAGATTTTTTTGGCTGAGAAATGCGCTGTTTAATGGTGTGTGGTACATGGTTGAACTTGCTGAATGGTGTACTTTTTTCATTACTGATGCTGTTACCCCAGACTTTTTCAACCACCCATTCCATAGTACCAGGGGATTTAAAATATCTTATTTGTGGAGAGAAAGATTGAACTCAAATGTTAGGAAGTGACAAGCTACTGCATGTTTAAAAGTAATTGTAGGTAACTGCAGAGTTAAAAAAATATGCATATGCTTACTTCATTCTAAGTAATTTAAATATTTATCTCATATACACATAGTTGTACAGTGAATAGGCTATGGGATGGACAACCGAGGTATTGTGTTTTGATTCCCAGCAGAGGTATGACATTCTCTTCCCCATGGCATCCAGACTGGCCCTGGGGCCCACACAGCCTCCTATTCAGTGGGTACCAGGGGTTCTTTCCCCTGGGCAATAGTGGTGGGGTCCTGGAGCTGACCAGTAACCTACACTTAGCACAGGGGTTAAGAATGAGTGCAGCTGTACCTTCACTCCCCCATGTGACTGCTTAGCATACAATTGGACAACTTTCCCTTTACCTTTTAGTAGTTACACAGTAATTCTCCAAATAGCTTCCCATGAAGATTCTAATGCTGTAAATGTCTCCTGACTCATGTTAAATGGCTTAAAAGTTTACAGATGCCAAAGAAAATGTGAAAGTATGAAAGTTTACAAATAGTCCTCTCCTTTTACTATCCATGACATTATAGTGGTATGTAACTTTGAGCTGTGAAACAAGTGGTGGTTAAAGAAGTTGAGAGAGTAAACAGTGATAAAGAGACAAATGTAGTAAATACTGAAACTTTGCACAAAAATATTACATTGCATAACCAGTTTATTGCCATTAGCAACAACAATGATTCGTACTTCCTTTTTCACTAGTATTAATTATTTAAAATTTTTTATACCTCCACTTTGTGTTTTGCTTATGTGCATCATATTCAATTTTGAGGTGAAGCACAGTTGATCTGATTTTTATGGGATGGATACCATTCCGGTCTGCACTGTATGCTGAAGCAAACTTCCATAATCACATCTCCAGGTTAACAGTTACTGGAACAATTTTTCTCTTTCTATAAAAAACTTTTTGTAATCATATGTATGAATTCAAACACAACTTTTTCTGGGACCATGGTTGCTTATACCATCTTGTTAAAAGACATTTTCTAGGGGCCATGGTTACTTAATATAAGTTTCCTTTCTTCTTATTGCTTCTAAGAGTTGCGCTTCATGGTTGCCTGTAAATGTCTCCCTGTTAAAGGAAACTTATGTTGGGGTTACCATTGTCCTCTTTGTATAGTGTCAAAAACTGTCACTGCAAGGATACAACTGTTAACTTATTATGTGGTCAATGTTGGTGATATTAATCAATTTTTTTAAAAATATCTACCTCTCTACAGTGTATCTCTGTTATGTTAGTTACAGAAAGCTTTTCTGTTTTTAAACTAAGGCATATAATGCCTTCTTTTCATATGAATTTATTGTCATTAGTAGAGTAGAAGGACTGGGAATTTTGAACATGTTTTACTTTGAAATGCAGTGACCTCCCTGTAATTGAAGTTAAAGTGATTCGTTCAGTATACATTGTTTAGTGATACGCTGATAAACATCTGTATTTGTCAGCACTTCTCTGATTTACGTTAAAATATGGAAAAGGAAAATTCCACAGAATTCTGCATTTCTCAGAGAAAAGCTGAGGGGGACTTGTAATTTGTCCCAGATATATGTGGATATTTATGCATTTATCCCCCACAACCAGACTGTAACTTGATACATTTATTTAGGGTTTTAAGCATAACTGATTTTTAAAGCTTTGTCTATTTCTGATGGATTATTACATCTCAGTGTTATATCTGTGGAGATCATTATCAGCAGGTGGTAACAGGAAATAGTAGGATTAGTATATTCAATGCTATCTGAAGAGTTATTGACCCAGGCAAAGCATTTATTACCATAAGTGAGTGATTTTTTTGAAGAAGTAGATTTTACATGAAAAATGACAGGTCTTGATGTCTCCTCTCAGAGAGCACATGATTGATGACCATTGTGAGTAATTCCAGTTAAGTATCAGGGATGTATACTTACATAAGGAAGGGCCTCACACTTGGTATGGGCTGGACAATGGAGGAATTGGTTCAAATCCTGGCAGTGGTGGGAGACTTTTCTCCCAAGAAACCAGATGAATTCTGGAGTCCACCCAGCCTCCTGTACAGTGGACATTGTGGGCTGCTTCCCCTGTGGTAAAGTGGCTGGTAAGTGATACTGACCACACACCTCCTGAGTCTGAAAAATCAAGGGTCTGGCTTTATAACTGATAAGGACATTTCACCCACGGAAGTTTGATTCTGTACAATAAATGGATATAACTCATCACAATGTTGACAGTGAATACAATAAATAATTTGTTTAGTGTCTGTATGACAATTGTGTGTCCCATCTTTCCATTCAGTTGGTAAAATTATATACATACTGAAATATTTTTGTACATTCCTGTTCAATAGGTGGAGCATGAAATAGGCAAGAAGTGCACATGAAATTTTACAAGAAGAACCTGAATGATGAGACCATTTTGGGAGACATATGAGGATAACATTAAAATTGATTTGCAGGAAATGAAATGTAAAAATGTGGAATAGATTAATCTGGTTCAAGATAGGATGAACTGACAGGTCTTTGTTTATACGGTAATGACCTTTGGGTTCCAAAAAATGTGTGGAATCTCTCGGACTAGCTGAATGACTACTAGCTCCCAGGAAGAGCTCTTTGCCATGGAGACAATTACACATTCCTGAGCATTTAGTGGAAGTTAAGCATGAAACTGGACACAAATAGTGCAACAGAAGTTATCAGACCATGTCATATTGAGGCAGTAACAATAAGCCATAGTTGAGTTTTGATGAAGTCCCAAGTTTCTGTACTGAAGAAGTTCAATGCTTATTACTGAGAAATGCAGAATACTTGTTTTGGATTTCTGAACATGTTTTGGTTGAAAATCATGGGAGTCACTGCAGAGATGGTGCCATAGCAGAAACAGATAAGCAATGTCAGATATATACACACATATATATATATATATACACACACACACATGTGATCACCCCTCTTCACCCATATAATTACTCTCTTGGAGGATTTTAACAAATATTTACATCTTTCAATAACAAATATAATAACTATTTAATATTTTTTACTTTTTCAGTGGGCTACAGTGTCCACAAGAGTTGTATCTGTGTATATTCACATTTGTTATTACAGTTTTGTTACTCATATACAGTGGTGTTAGTCTAAGTTCTAATTGTTACATTTGTGTATGTGGAATGATCTTTCCCTTCTCCTAAGTAGGGGGGACAGTACTGCTTGTAGAATCCCATACCTAGGATAGGCTTGGTTACTGTGATGAGTTTTGGCAGAGGCTTTGACCACAGGGTACTGGTTCGTGCACCACTCAGACGATGGAGGCACAGATTGGATGGAATGGTCACATGGTTTAGCTTTTCATCCTATGTATCATCACATTTGATGCCCCTAAGAGAATTGCCATGATTTGAAACATAAGCCTTTTGGACATTATGGCAAGCTGTAACAGCTCATTTCTTCTCATATAGCAGGACATAACCCCATTATCAGTAAGGAGAATTTTAATAATTACTCTATGTCTCTTTATGCGGTTAAGCTGATAAATTCCCTAGTGATGCAACCTAAAGGTTTACCAGAAGAGTCCATATTTGCACCATATCCTCTATGGAGGTACCGTAGGGTTGTATTGGATTGACAGCTACAGTACCACACACACATATATAATATTTATTAATGTCTTACATAGTACAGTCAGGTGTCGTATGAGTTGTGGCTTATTTGCCATGGTTTAGGCTTTGGGTCTGCAGCGTTGATGACTGCGGTGTAGAGCATGGTTGACCACGAGTGATGATGTGCGGCTGACTGGCCGGAGGCCCACGGTGAAATCGAAGAGTTTGCGACTGGTGCAGTTGTGGGTCTGAATGCTGCTGGCAGGATGCTCGGATGAGCGGCGGTGTGCCCAGTCCATGGAGACTTCGTGGCCAGGTGGTCGGGCATTGTGTCTTACATCTTGATGTATCCTTTCTTGATGTACTGTCATCAGTTACTCCTTTCTGAATGAATATTTGTTGGTCAGAATGGCCTCCTTTTATCATGGTCGCCTGCTGTCCAGCCTGGTCTGCCACTGGCTGGTTGGCAGAGCTGGTAGGCATGGCTTGTCAAATGTAGTCCCGTTTGCTGGGGCCCTGAAACGGGCCGTAATGCTAGCGGAGGTAGATAGAGATGGATGGAGCGAGAGAGTGCTTTGCTGTGATGGTTAAGCGACTGTTGTCTGGGTCAGTGTGTGGTTTGGTGTGCAGACAGAAGAAGGAGAGCTGTGAGGTTAAATGGAGGACTGAATAGGGGAAGGAGTTGTGATGACATGTGGGTGTTCCCACACCTCAGTCAGTTCAGTCCAGTTAAGATGCTTGCAACCTATTTCCCAAGAGTACAATTTAATATTACCTTTCCATCTATGTCTTGGTTGTCCAAGTACTCATTTTTGTTCACATTTTTCAATTATGATTATTATGTCTTATGTATTAGCCATAACAGATCAGATAGAGAAGTACCAATAAAGACTGGAGAGCCACAGTTTGGATGCTGGGAATTTTTCTCCCTGCTTCCACGTGTATGTTCAATTCAGTTCCCTGGGCGAGGGGGGTTCTAAAAGTGACATGGATATTGCTGCCAGACTTTCTTCAGGGCTTTGGTTAAAAATGCATGGCACTGTATCTTCTCATTAACTTTCTTGGTTTTGAGTATGGTGCTAGGGGGTCTTTAATATTATTATTCGAATTCCACGTTATTTGAACACTCTTATAATGAAATTACAAGTGAAAACTGAAACTGTGGAGCTGAAAGTCTTGTAATTTGCAGTAGATGCATCCAGACAGGAAGTTGTTGGCACTGGCATGTGGGTACTGGCACTGATAAAGGCTTTGTGTGCTAGCATATGAAGAAGAGTGAGCAGTAACAAACTTCTGATATGTCTGTTAGGCTTATGTTTGATTTTTTAAATGCTTTAGTCCAGGTATTCTTATCTGCTCTGCATTTAAACAGTCCTCATTTCTTTTCTTCCCTCTGAATTAAGGAGGTGTCATACACATAAGAAACCGTGTGTAAAATTTATATATATGTGTTAATGTTTTCCTTTTGAAATGTACCATGATTCTGAACCATACGATATGTGTTTTCTGCTCTTTATTTCCACAATCAGTAAAATTTTACCATTTACAGTCATCCTGCATGTACCTGAACTGTCTTGTGTTGACATTTATGTGGTATGAAATTGGACACTGTTCAGTGTAGCCATCCTGTTTGGTGTTTTTTTGCGTGTGTGTGTGTGTGTGTACTATTAGGAAGTAACTAGAACCAGTGCTTCTAATGTCATTTCACAGGTGTCTAAATCAGTATCTCTCCTTCGTCTGTCATGTGGAACATATACATGACTGCACACATTGACATGTCGGTAATGAAGTGTGTAAACATTTTACCATTATTCTGTAATTGTGGACTAAAATAGTCGCCATTTAGACAGATGGACCTCCCATTATTCTGATCCATCATCTGAGGGCTCAGCCTTATGGTCAAGCTTATTGATGGAAATGAGTAAGGCATGTCTCGATCTTGACAATCACAGTAAAGATGTTGGTCATCTTTATTTACTGGCATGAGCTTTAGTAAAGCCAGCCTTTTGTTGTCCTTCATAACTCCAGTCTTTATTTCTTCCAGAATATTCAGCCTTTCTGATGTAATTATGCCCATTTTCAGGTCCAACAACTGGAATCACCCCATGACTACTTATGCAACCTGCAATATTTGTATGAAGTAGAAGAAATTCTGCCTTGTACAGAATGCTGTTACCTTATTGCCAAGTCAAATTGGCTGGTTGACCAGGGTTTTGTTCCAGGTAGGAGAATGCAATTGTTAATATTGTCTTCAGGGCTGTGATGTCCTATCTGGTCAGTGTTTAGGAGAAGCATATTGCCTCCTTTTTTATCACAGAAAATCATAATCTCAATGTTCACTGCCATAAATTCTCAAATCTCATATAATTCCTGTTTTTCTTGTCATGCCTAGAATTATGCCGGGCCTATTCAGCCATCTGCAAAGTTGGAGATTTTATGTTACAGGAGCTTATAATGGTCACCTCCTAGTTTCAGGATATAAAATACATAGGTGTTTACCCCATCACCTCTTTATCCCCATGGCTTGGTATGTAGGAAGAGGGGGATCTTTTTTACTTTAGTCGGCTGTGGCAGTCCAGTGTACTTTTAAGAATGCTTAATACTTCAGTACTCATACCTTGTATAGTATGTTGTTACAGATGTCTGAAACTTGGAGGTACAAAGAGTAATTACAGAATTGTGCAGGCCTACTTCAGTTACCATATCATGCAATTTGTTGTTACATTTGTAATCCAGATGTACTTTTTGTGTTGACTCCAAATTGTTAACATTAGCAGTACTGTGATTTAAATACTTTACACTCTTGCAAGGCAATTGTAGACCTGCTTCAGAGCAGTATATTGGGGGTTGATTTTATTCACACCAGACTATGTGTCACTTTGCTCTTTCCCAGATTCGTCATTAAATTTTAAGAATATTACTGTAGAAAGTGAGCATATTACTGTCATAATGCTGCAGATTGATGTGAACAGTCATCACACTTCATATACACAACTGTATAAAATAGTCTGTTAATGTAATTATGCACAACTCCTAGCCTTTTAAGTGGAAGATGTTAATATTATAGGAGGAATACCAGCAAGTTTTATAGCTCAAGACCAGTTCAGATACTACAAGAAAATTTAACATGTGCCGTATCACAAGATTGTATGTTTCAGACTTTGTGAGGAGGAGATTTTTCCAAGTTCATGTGCGACTTAAGGTCAAGCACTTCATCACAGTGATGTCAGTGTTTGTTGTACACACAGTGACATCAAATCTTTATGACTATAGAGTAATGCACTAACTGCTAAGGTTACTTGCACAGCAAAAATTTGTTTGGGGAATATTTTTAAGAAGTTATTGTTCACCATATGAAACTTGAGACTTCCCAGTGATGAAATTTAGATTATGATCTTGGAATTATAGTGCCATGTAGTCTTGCATAGGGTTACTTTTGTTTCAGAGGAACCTGTTGCCACCATCTTCTACCCCAAAGATGGAGGCAACAGATTCCTCTGGAATGTAGTGTCTGTGCCCAAGGTGATATAACATCATAACCCACCCAGAACACTGCAGTCTGATTTACTGACTTTAATTCAGTTAAAGCAACTGTGCTGTGTGGGAAAGTTGCTATTCCTCCTGTAAACACTGACTTCTACATGAGATACGAGCTTTTTGAATCCATGAATATTCATTATAGTTGTCCTCTGGGTGGTGACACCATGTCGTGTATACCAGAGGCAGCATATTACTCAGAAATGCTGGTATCACTTCCACATTCAGGCAAACACAGAGGTATGGGTTTCAAAATTTGTGGTGGTGTTGTAAATCAGATTACAAAGGATATGGCTTATCCCCCCTAACCCCTGCCTTAGTTGATTTGATGATGCTATAATCACCTGTGTTACTTGTATAATGGCAGTGGTCAGGAAGACTGTAAAAAATATTAATAGATGCAGTTATAACCTATTTTCATGCTTTTAAGCTGAAATTAATATGAAAGTTCACTCTACTCTTTTATGGAGGTGTTTGTATAGAATATTCTTGATAACATGCAGATTTTGAAAAAAATGTTGGGCCATGTACATGTCCTTCTGAAAGTGGTTTCATGGTACAACTAACCATTAAACATAAAGGTTTAAAATACTGTGTGATATAGGACTGGAAGGGATAAGAAAAATCTGTTTCATTTGTGATTCTGTCCTACTTGTGAGATATATTCACATTTTTATGAAATATCACTCAACCAAATTTAAGTTTGGCTTCCATATTATTAATACAGAGCATAATCTATAACCTTTAAATTGATAAGGTACACAAGAACTCCTTCACATAATTTATAATATGAAACCACACCACGTTACCTGACATTTCGTAAGCACCGGGTAACTATTCATTATTTTCTGGCTTAAAGCTGATAGTGTGGTTTGTGCTGGGAAGAGCCAACATACTGACATGGCCAGGTGGTTCAGGACTAAAACAAGGGAACATATGCAGTCCACAGATTTCTTCAGAACATTTAAAAAATTTGCATTACACTTATTATGTGCAATAGGTCCCTTTACATTAAAGGATGCTTATTTTGATTAATTTGTTAAAAGCAAGTGTGATTATTAGCCTTATTAATCCATCACTATTGTCATTTTATGAAGATGAAAATTCTGCTTTTCTGCAACTCATCTGTATGCATGTGATTAAATTCATAATTGTTCATTATGTAACAATAATTAAAACCTTTTCAAATTTCATTTTGGGGCCAGAGCATGTCATTACTACTAGGTGCAGGTGTAAATTCTGCAATAATCTCTTTTCATCTTTTTACAATATTTGTCTGATTGTGATGTATTGATAGTCATTGTTCGTTTCAAGTTACCAGGCACAGCCAAACTGGTCTGCCATTTTTTTCCAATATACAAAAGATGTTTGTAGTATATTATTGTCACAAAGAAGTCATTTCCAATGTGGTGTTTAGTTTTTGAGTCTTTGGGATCTTGGATATATTGACAGTCAATAAAATTACTGTAGCCATCATAAATGAGCCAGCTAGCCACCCATGTCTTATATTTTTATGGAATGCATTTGTGTACTTTTGGTTGTTCAATTTTGTATGTTCTACTCTGAAACATTCCATTGTGACAACTGTTGATTCATATTGTGCACTATTTGAAATAAATGAAGAATGTCTCCAGGATGTTTTGTCTTTCCTTCAACACACAAATGTTAAAAGATCTTACAAAAACAAGATGAGCATAAATATGAATGTCAGAACATACGATCAGCTAGGCATGTAGTTGAAGGAAACAATTTTATGGAGAAAAAGACACTGGGAAGATCAAGGTACTGCTAAGATAACAGACTTTATGTTAGATGTGCAAGGGTTATTTGATAACCGACATTTGCATACATAAAAGATACAATGTTCAGGCATAGATGTCACTGCCTAAGGGTAAGGAAGGTGTTGGTCTCCAACTCCACAAGATTAAGACAGTCTGTACAAGTCATACTTTAAGAAATTTTATGTAGTGTACAGGGGAGACAGAATATGAAATTGTATGCTTTAGCATTAACATTCCCTCATACATATAATTTTATAGGAATTAAGTGAAATAAAAGTGAAGACAAATTTGACGTTCAGGTGAATGTGCATCATGATAAATTCTTATAATGAAACCAACTAGATGCACTAATTTCTCAAATTTATTTTTGGAATAAAACTCTACATGTTTCGGACAGTTCCTCTGTCCCATCATTAGGAGCTGTCAGAAAACCTGTATGACATATACTATTGCTGCGTGTACAGTGATGATGGACAGAGGAACTGTCCAAAACATGTAGAGTTTTATTCCAAAATAAATTTGAGAAATTAGTGCATCTAGTTGGTTTTATTGTAAGAAAAGTGAAGACGTTTGTATAGGAGTGCAGTCAGGAAGTCTTTTTGAAAAAAACCTGATTTTTTTTATACTTGTAAGAACTGACCCATCATAACCCATGTCATTGTTATTGGTGGAGTGTTTCTTCTAAAGAAGGAACCGTGGTTTAATGCCTGACAGGGCCAAGGATTTTCTCTTATCCAAAGTATCCAGACTGGCTCTGGGGCCCACCCAGCCTCCTGTGTAATAGGAGTGGGATCCTCTCCCTGAGGTTAAAGTGGCTGGGGCATGAAGTTGACCACTTGCCTCCATGTTGAGGTTAAGAATGGGTGGAGCTATCTGTAATAAGAACCAACAAAATGCACACTTTTAACATTAATGCTTTAATTTAATTATAGTGTCTTTGACATGTTTTGAAAATGCAAGTGTTCATCCTCAGGAAGACTTGGGCATCCATATAAGCGGTCTGGTTGATGGCAGGATGTGCTTAATATTGATATTAAGCACTACAAACTCCAACATTTTGAATTTCACATAGCAATTAGTGCACATTATGAAATTATATTTGCTGTGAATATGTAAGCTAGACACTTAAATCCAGAGAAATGCAACTTGATGTGCCTCTCACACATATCAAAGAACTTGTGGAGTTTTGCAAAAGTACCAAGAAACAGGAGTTACCTTTGCCAGGGATGTTGAAACAAAATTCAGAGAAAGGTGTGTGAAATGAAGAAGAAGTGCTGTGCAACAAAGAATTCAGCTTAGAAAGTTCTGACACTGAGTACTTTCAAGTTGTCATGAATGAAGCTCCTACAGCACTTACTGCCCTTTGGCTACAGGGCTGGATAGTTAAATTTTATCGCACTATGTATAAAACATGAATATTACATGAACCAAAAGATAACATTATGAAATACATTATATTTTGTGGAGGAATTCCTTGTTGTTGCCAAAATATATAAAATACTTTTTGGGGGGGAAGGGGGGGGGGCTCTAGTCCTACATGCATCATATACAGGGTGTCCCAGGAGGAATGTGCCAGACTTCGGGAGGGTGTTCCTTATGTTAAAGTATACCGATATAACCCAAAACACCTATGTCCAAAGTTGAACGGTTACGGAGATAATG
>Ga0123354_10007984_pt1 | contig 16048 bp, 8 predicted proteins | sample TergutLab28metaG_2_FD_97872 | JGI IMG/M metagenome (GOLD analysis project Ga0123354, IMG submission 97872) | Labiotermes labralis P4 segment gut microbial communities from Petit-Saut dam, French Guiana - Lab288 P4 | ecosystem: Host-associated > Arthropoda: Insects > Digestive system > Gut ...
CAACTGAATTTTTTGGCCCCCCCCCCCCCCCAACAAAATTCCTAGGTACGCCACTGTATGTGACTAAATGCTGTCTCTAAAATGTACTGGCATATGGCCTAGCATGCCATATGCTGGTCCCTGTGTGTTTACTTGGTGGCAGTTTAAATGTCCACATTAAGCCAGAAAAACCCAGGCTGTCACAGGATACAACTGACAGGAAATCACCCGCAAGGTATTAAAAACTGAACAAACATGGCATCTGTGAGGTCTAGCACCCAATGCCACTGTATTTCAAACTAAACTTCTGTTTTCTTTCCTTCATTTTTCCTCACCGGTGTGCAGTTTGTTGGAAACGTTTAGAGTAACAAATCCTACTATAAGTCTTCAAAAACAGAAACTATGCAAGTACATAAGCCGACTGCTACGAACAAGCGTGCAACACTAGGAGACAGTATCAAGCTATGATGGCTTGACTCCTATTCCTGTCAAGTCCCTGTTTACATGGAGCCTTTTCTGAGGACATATGCCATGAACTAAAAGTTGCATGCAGGTCCAGTGAATTGAGGTATTCCTTTACAGGCATTCAAGCCATGCCATGCCTCAGATGGTTAGTTACCATCCTTCCCTGCAGTGGGCCACATTCAATACCAAGCCAAACCATGCACGATCTGTGCTGGAAGTAGTAGTGCTGGGACAAATCATACCACTAATGATCATACTGGTATTTCATTCATCTATAAAAGATATTATATAACCTATAACCTTAACAATCAACAGCACTATCCCCCCCCCCCTCCAAAAAACCACATGCATGCACAGACTTACTTACTTACTCCATGGAGCAGAGTCCTTCTTGAGAAGCTAACCAGTTTTCAGCCAGTCAAGAAATTCCCCACAATTCATGGAATCTGAAGGTTCATTACCATGTTTACAGGTGCCTGCCACCTGTCCTTATTCTCTGCCAGACCAATCTAGTCCATGCTCCCCCATCCCACTTCCTGAAGATCCATTTTAATATTATCTTCCCATCTATGTCTGGGTCTTCCAACTGGCTTCTTTCCCTTGGGTTTCCCCACCAAAACCCTGTCTGCGACTCTTCTCTCCCCCATACGTGCTACATGTCCCACCCATATCATTCTTCTTGATTCCATCACCTAAATAGTTTTTGGTGAGAAGTACAGATCATTCAGCTCCTCATTATGTAGTTTTCTCCACTCCCCTACTACCTTGTCCCTCTTAGGCCCAAATATTCTCCTCAGCACCCAATTTTCAAACACCCTCAGCCAACGTTCCTCCCTCAATGTGAGCGACATAGTTTCACACCCATACAAAACAACAAACAAAATTATAGTACTGTATATCTTAATCCATATATTTTTGGCTAGCAAACTGGTAGACAAAAGATTCTGCATCAAGTGACAGTAAGCATTCCCTTCCTAAAACCTACTCTTAATTTCTTCCTGAAGAGAATTTTGATTCATTAAGGTTTAATAAGTTTATAGATCTCAGGACAAATTGTTCCACCCCCTGCTTTAATCAATTCTGCTGGGATATGATCAATACCTGGTGATTTTTGTCTTTTTAGCTTAACACTGGCCATCTCAACCTCGAAGGCACACGATTCAGGCACTAGTGGTTCTGCTGTATGTATTTCTGTTTGCCTAACATTATTAACCCCACGTGCACTCAACAGCTGAGGGTAATGGTTCCCCCACCTTGCCAAAACACTGTAAGAGTATGCAACCAAATCATCCTTCTCTGCTTTACTATATCAGTTCTAGGCTGGTAACCCTACTTAAAGTCACTGATGCCCCTATACAAGTCTCTGATATTTTTTATCTTACTGTTTCTTTCAAGTTCATCAATTTTAGCTTTCAGATATTCCTTCTTTGTGCTCCTGAAATGTCCACTAGCTTCATGTCTTACATTGTTTAGATTATCTACATTACTTTAGTTTGGATCTTGTAACCAGTGTATTTTAGCCAATTCCTTTGATCTAAAAACGTAAATATTCATCAAACCATAGCTTATGTTGCCTCAATTAAAAAAGACCTAGACTCCCTTTAGTTGAGGTTTTGCCGATGTCCTGAATGTTTTACCAAGCACTCTTTAAAAATGTCCTCACTGTTATTTAAATTCTCCAAAACTGCAATCCTCTTTGTGATCTTAATCTGATACGGTTTCCTAACCTCCAGCTCAGTTATCTTCCTGAGATTAAATCTTTCCACAACACATTTCTGTGTTTCTTACTGCCAATCTTTCTCTAACTTCTGCAACCACCAGACAGTGTTCAGTATTACCGTCAGCTCCCCTTAAAGGTTGTACATCAAGTATACTGGAATGCCATCTCCTATCTATCAGTACATGGTCAATCTGGCTGTGAGTCTTTCCATCAGAAGAGGTCTAGGTGTATTTATGGATGTTTGCATGTGGGAACATTGTGGTCTTAATAATTAGATTTTTTTTAATGTGGAAAAGTTTACTATTCTAACACCATTATCGTTACTAACCTGGTGTAGACTCTCATTCCCAACTGACAATTTGAAAATATCCTGTCTCACCAATTTTGCTTTAAAATCTCCTAACATAATTTTCACATGGTACACTGGAAAATGGGGGGACTGTGGCGGCACTGTGGTTAAGGTGCTGTGCTACAAATCGGAAGGTCCCTGGTTCGATTCCAGCTGGTGTTAATGGAATTTTTCATGCCATAAAATTCTTCTGATTGCACTATGGCCCTGGGGTCGACTCAGCCTCTAACAGAAATGAGTACCAGGAGCATTTCCTGGGGGTAAAGGTGGCCAGTGCAGAAGGCTGACAACCTTACCACCATCCTGTGCCATTATCATGAAATCTGGGAACCATAACTTCCTGGAACCCTCTGGGCCACTCCAGGCGTGTAACGGGACTGCTTTACCTTTACTTTGAAAATGATAAAAAAACCTGCCCTAATTCCTCATAAAAACTGTCTTTTGAATCATCATTTTTTTCCTAACTTGGAGCATGCACATTCAAAACAATGACATTACACCAGCGACCTCTCAGAATTATATGACATCCTATCATGAATAAACAATACTCTCACAGCTGCTGATGCCACTCTGTAGTATACAAGAGATCCTCTTCCCAATTGATGATTTTTATTTCCTTTTCCATAGAAGAAAATACAATCCCCTGCTCTTAAAGCATCTCCTTTGTCCCACATAACCTACTGTACACCCAATAAATCTAATTTATATCTCACTAATTCTCTGGCTACTGTTTTAAGTGAACCTGACCTACAGAGGCTCCTTACATTCCATGTACCACATCTCGTGTCCCCCTTCCACTGCTTACATTGTACCAAAGGATTAGTCCAGGCCCGAGGAACATGCATCCGTTTGGTAAAAAAGCCAGTTTTTACAGTGAGGATTTGTTAGTACCTCACCCAACCCCCAAGCTGGAGGACCACTTCTTGTTGGCCACTCGCGACTGCTTATTCATTATATTCACAGCTACCCTCCATAATGGAGGTCATTCCTCTATCCGCAACCTGTGGACCTGCCATGCTGCAGTGACTGGCACTCACTTAACACGGCACATGCATGCACACAATCCTACAATTCATCAAATGTGATGGTGTTGGTAGTTATTTTTAGCTGGCTAATAGAGACATTTCATGCACACTCTGTTCAAAGCAAATCATCCCATTACTTCCAGCTCCACCAGACTTTCTTTGCATGGGGGTACAACAATCTCTCCTGCAATTGACCACACATAAGACATTCACCATAACCCATTCTGCACGAACACTGTGAAAAGGCTCATGTAAATGAGGAACTACAAGAAGGAGAGGGAAAGCAGAAGTACAGTTGTGGAACTCTCAATGTGCAAGAATTACAATTTCTGTACTCAAAGTACAGTATAACCATTATGACACAATTTGTTGTACATCAACCATGCAGCAAACTGACCTGCCTCACCTCTCTGCACACGATCTTACAAAGTGGGCTCATTCATCTACAGTACTCTGTCCAAAAGAAATGGACAAATGGACAGTGATTTAATAATACGGAGGGGTTTGCAACAGCCCAGGCGGGTCCCAGAGGGTGATAAATGGTGCACCAGGTGATACATTTTAGTGCACGAAAGATAAAAAATACTTCTATTGTTGTTATTTCAGCAATACTCTAATAATTACTCCTCTGTGCATACACTAAGAGGGTTTGAGACAAAGGCCCTTGTTGTATCTCTCTTCATTCATACTCCTAATGAGACAAGATGCAAGAATACTGTGTTGCCAGTACTGCTAACTTGACTTGCAAAAAGAGAGAAATCAGTGGCTAACCCATGCTGTTGAATATGTGTATGTGAATCCAGAGAGGAGAGAAAAACACTCACAGTGGTAATTCTAAAAATTACTTTTAATTAAAACCAAATAATACTGCTGAGTTTAATCACATACATGCATAACAAGATGCTCAATAAAGAGACTTCTCATTACATCAGATTTACGCCATAGTTTGACATTTATTCAGGCGACTCTTCACACATAAAAGTATCATTCGGTGTATCCAGAAATAAACACTTGTAAATATAACACAAGTCAAATGAACAAGATGGCAGCAACTGCTTGTAGCAGCTGGGTTAGCTACAGCACTGTTACCTGATGCAGAGGTTGATGTATAAGTGGAGTGGAGTGGTGCTGCTGATGTGGTGGCATGGCAGGAATAAACAGATGTGGGGCATAAGCACCACTAGGTCCCATGGGTGTGCTCTGGCTGCCTGGTAAACTGAATGGCGGTGGTGTCCCCGAATGAAACCCCTGCTTCTCATATGACTAAAAATGAAAATGAAACACTTTCAGCAACAGTGAGTAAATTATCAAATTAACTGAAGTACAGCACCTAGGCATAATCCTCAGATTGCTCTAAAAGTCCTGTTATGCACACTCTGGAATTTAATAAGTATTTACAACACTATTTACACAGCACTTGAATCTGAAAATGTTTCCTGATTTCTGATTCACTAAATTATTAAAAAACAAACTAAAACATACTACTTTCAACAAGTGCCCTCTTACCCACAGTGAATCTCAGAAGACCAAATGATCACTTGCACCAACAAATTACTGCATTACTATGGAAGACATGGGAAATGTGTACTATTTCTATTCAAGCATATGGTTACAGTCTGAGACCAGACCACAATTACAGTCCTCTTAAATTCTATGAGTACAGGACCAAAAACTCCACCATAAAGTGAAACTTCAATCACATGACCCTGTGTTTGGTTTAATTGGGCCCATTCAAAATTCTTTAACATCAGTGCTCACTTTTCCGAGCACTTTTATTTGTAATTATTACCTGCACCTTCAGTCTTACTTAACAACACATGTTGACTAGTATCCTTCCATCACCTATATGTGGTAACCAAGATGGCACTACAGAACATGCTTGAGTGTTGCAACCAAAAAAAAAAAAAGTTATTTCAGTATGGATGGCTGTATTTTAAGTAACTGTAGGCCTACAACCAGTGCGGAAATAAAAGAGTTTAATGAAAGCACCTATGCTGACGAGGAGAGTCAAAAGGGAATAGAAAAGCAATGGTCTATATGTGAAAAGATAACGAAAGAAGCAGCTGAATCTGCTATAGGAATGCAAGAACCTCCACAAAGGAATGACTGGTTCGATGATGAGTGTACTGCAGCAACCTCTCTGAAGAATAAGGCATATAAAAATATGTTAGCCAAGAAGAATACAAGGTGGGCGACAGAAGAATATCAAAGGAGGAAGTATGAAGAAAAGAAAATACACAGGAAGAAGAAGAGGGAAGCATGGAAGGAAGTGATGGAGGAGATGGAGGAAGCCAACAGGCAAAAAGAAACTAGAAAGTTTTATAGGAAAGTGAACATTAGTAGGAAAGGTTACAAACCAAGAATAGCAACGTGTAAGGATAAGAAGGGAAATCTCGTAACTGAAAAAAAGAAGTTATTACAGAGATGGGCAGAACACTTTGATGGTCATGGAGACGAAGATGGAAATAAAGGTGATGGTGATGGTGAAACTGAGGATACGAGAGAAAGCCTGGATAAGGAAAAAGAAGACGAAGAATATGGGACAGAAACTTGGAATGACGGACGTACCTACAAAGGAGGAAGTGAAGGCAACAGTTGATAAGTTAAAGAACAACAAGGCACCAGGCCCGGATGGAATACCCAGTGAAATATTGAAGGAAGGGTATAAATATATGGAAAACAGACTTTATGAATTAATAGTTCAAATTTGGAATGAAGAAAGGATCCCATCGAGCTGGGCCTTAATCTGTCCTATACACAAGAAGGGTGAAGTTCAACACTGTGAGAATTTAGAGGGATTTCATTGGTTAATGTTGCATATAAGGTGTTGTCAATCGTGTTATATGGAAGACTAAAGCCACATGCAAATCAAATAATAGGACAATATCAATGTGGATTTACAGAAGGAGTGTCAACAATTGACCAAATACAAACACTAAGGCAGATTCTGGAAAAAAGTTGGAATTCCAAATAGAAACCCATCATCTGTTTATAGATTTTAAAACAGCATATGATAAGGTCAACAGGAATCAGCTCTATAAGGCAATGCTAGAATTCGGCATACCACCAAAGTTAGTGAGTTTAACGCAAGCCACGATGGAGGGTACTACTGCCAAAGTCAAGGTGCAAAACGAACTATCTGAAAGTTTTCATATTCAAAATGGGTTGAGGCAGGGAGATGCATTAGCTTGCATCTTATTTAATACAGCACTGGAAAAGATAATACGTGACACAAACATAAACCAGCATGGTAATACATTTTACAAATCAGTGCAGATATTAGCATATGCAGATGATATTAATATTATAAGTAGATCCCCAAAATCTCTTCAAGAGGCTACAATAGCATTGGATAGAGGTGCAAGAAGGATGTGATTGGAAATTAACCAAGCTAAAACTAAGTACATGATTTGTGGCACCAAGAAGAAATATGTTGAGAATGTTTTTTTTCCTTCATTAAATTCTTTGATGATCAGTGTATTACATAGTTATCACTGTCAATGAATCAACCTCAAATCAGTGGAACACAGACATACTTACATTCACCTTGCCCAATGTAACATGAGACTTCCCATACATGGTTGCACTGAGATCAGTTGCAGAAGACCCGGTTGTTCCAGCATTTGCACCCACTCCAGCCTTGCTCTGAGACTGACTACCTGATACATAGCCAGCCTTCCCGTAGTCTTGGTTCTGTGCAAGGCCATCATACCCTGACCCATACCCAGATCCATAGCTTGCAGGCTTTGGATACTGTGTAGTACTTGTGTTGCCATGTGCATTCGTGGCTGGAGGAATCTACAATATATAAAGAACTTGCATTCACAGGGAGTACGGCCTCATGTTCCATGAGATTTATGTGGCAGCCAAACTAGGCCCATTAATATAACAAATTTTTAAGAATAACTTCTCAACACAGATACAAGCACCTAAAATTGTATTAATGAGATTCAACATTACACTGCTGTAGTCATTTAAAACTCCCACTTCACATGCAGAAGGTCACAGGTGAGAATGTTAACCAAGATACTCTCTGGCAAAAATAAATCTAATGCATATAACAAACAAAGGGAATGTCACCACACCTAGCTGGCAGGCTTCATGATTTGTAGATCTAAGCTAACTATGTCTCAGTTTGAAGGTTAATGCATGGAAATGGAAAGGGTAAATAAGGTTACTACAAGAACGGGCTGAAACTTTTGCCTCTGTCATATATTTTATTAGAGTAAAGAAAACTGGATAAAACCAATTCCATGTAATCACATGGCATTTCCCGTCCACCATATGTAACCTTGAACTCACAGTTATCCATAACCCTGGTTCGATGCCAGTTGAAATGGAAGGCCGTGAGGACGTTCACTTCAAACTACGTGCCACAATTGAGTGCCTGACTGCAGAACTTCCTCCCTTCGACAATCAACGATATACGCAGGCAGCATATGGGAATAAATATGTTGATGTAAACATAGTTAGACATTGGGTACAGCAGTTTAAGCAAGAAGAAGTTGGGGAAGAAAACCTGTGTGACAAAGCAAGTTAGGAGAGGCACGTAACTGCAACAGACGAGTCTCATCACAAGTGCGTTGAAGAAATTATTAGTACTGAAGTTGGAGGGGAATATGTGGAAAAGTGATTACGCACAGTTGTAAATAAATGGCTAAAAGGTACAATAATTTTTCTGTTTCATTTAAATATCTCCACTTTTTATTTAGCGGGAGGCAAAACTTTTCAGCCCACCTTCATAGAAAGATAAGACATTAAGTTTATAAAAATACCAGCAGGCAGTGCAACAAGAGCAGTGACAGAAATGGCAGAAATCTCATCATTATTTCCTAGGCTGCAGAGTCAAAGTAAAGGTTCAATGGTCTTTTGTTCACACAGTGTACATGATGTGTGCTCGAAAGCCAGGCATGCAGACTCATCGTCAAATAGATATTTCATCAGTTGTAATCCTGTAATAAGATCTTAAATCCAGTCAGTCAGATAAATATAGTACACTTCATACAAAAATCATGAACAACTAAAATAAGGATTTTACCGGATAAATAGGAGTTCCATACTGAAAGCTGCCTGGCATCATCCCTCCTCCATAGAAGTACGCATAACCTGGAGGCAATGCTGTAGGATTCATCATTGGCTGTTGGTGCGCCTGTGTTGCACTCTGTAAATGATAAAACTACAGTGACAGTCCATTATTAAGATTTCAGTTTTATTATGGAAAGTCCATTCTTATAACAATTCAACTATGCATGATTAACTTAACAAGTGTCATAGCTGACCATAACAGTGATGGTAACACTGTCCTTAGTTGTTACTGTTACTAGTCTTTCAGGTTCAAATACTCAAATGGACCGGTGATTCAGGTTCAAACCCTGAACAGGATACCTTGAGATAAATTCCTTTTGGTCAGTCAATTAGAAACAGGGACTTTTGGCCATTAATAACACAGCTAGGGGAAACAAGAGAAGAGTGTGACTGCAGTTAAGGCATTCAAAAGCACGAGCCTAGACAGAACACCCACCAAATGTCAAACTGGTACAAGTTTTACAGCTCAGTGTTTCTTAGTAACACATGAGACTTTGACAATTTTGAAGAAATAATTCACTGAGTAGGAAGTGCCAGTAGGCAACAGCCTGAAACGTTCTTTAATCGTAAGTCTGGGGTCTACTGACTTAAATTAGTGCTACCAATCAGGTTTAGCTTTCCAAAAAGTTTAATTCGGCCTATGGGGTTTCTCTAAATTTGAATTTCAGCCAATAGGATAATTTTTTTTAAGTAGGAAGGGGTATATGACTTTGGAAAGTGTAGCAAGATGCGAGCAAGCAGGGGACTCCATTTTGGCTGTTGGAGGAGAATGGACATAAAGTTTATGTGGTGTCAATTTTGGACAATTTAAATATAAATTCTCAATAAGAAACTGATAAACTGTATTTGAGCATGTTCCATGGATACACCTTCTAATGTGTTATAAATCTGAATATGTATGGCAAATTTTAGAGTAAACATCTGCCAAATTATATATATCAAAACCAATAACAAGAACTAAGTTGTGTTGAGTATGTGTGACGGCTGGAGTAGTGGACTGCAGGCATTGTAAGGACCTCCCAAGTAAATTTACCCCGTGAGAAGATCATCAGGTTCACTGGACTGAGCATCCGAAGGTGTAGAAGATGATAGCATTAATCATTTAACGTTCCCTGACACATTCCAAACCAGTTGGCAATTAGCAACTTTCTGCCGATATATGCTCATACCAAAATAAAACTAACACACTCAGAGTGTTTCTGACATGTGGCAGGACAACTGCAATCTCCCAAACTCAATGCTACAACCCAGAACAAACAGTACAACTTTCTGCCACAAGGTGCCATAGTACGGCTATAATCTGAGTTAGTCTAGTAAGTTCTGCAGGCATAACCCCACATACTATTACTCAATGGACGTTTATTGTTGTGCCTATTAGGTGCAATCCATAGTTTTCTAATGGCTGATTTGGAGGAAAAAAGTGCAGCATTTAGTTCTGCTTTAAACTTGGGAGAAATGCACCAGAAACACATACAATGTTCTCCATAGCTTTCAAATAATGCCATTCAAATTTCAAACATGGGGAAGCAACACCTGAAGATTGTTCAGCATACAGGTTGTCCCTCCACAAGTCATCTACACAGGCGTGGCAAACCTTTACACAACTGTCTCCTCTAACCAATGAAGCAACAATCGAGATCGCTGGCAGGTTAGACCTCTCAGATGGAAGTAACCAGCAAATATTAAGGGTAGACTTGCACATGTGGTGGCTCATGGTGAAATATGTACCTCATGTGCTCGGAGACCAGTGGAACCAGTGGCAATTTTTGGCCACCAAAAAATCAGGCTGTGGTCCCCCACCCTTACTGCTTGCCTGATTTGGCCCCTTGATTTTTCTTCTTGTTTTTGAGAATGAAACTGCAGGTATGATGGCATCTGACCATCCTAAATGCAAGTCCAAAAAGACAGTCCTGTGGTGCTTCCTGCAGTGGCAGAAATTCTGGGGGTGCTGCATAAACTTGGAAGAGGATAACGATTACCAATAACGAAGGTAAGTGTATATATTGTTGCACACAGTTTCGGAACTTTTATGTGTTCTATGGTACACGGTAACACTTTAGTAGCATTAACATTTTCAATGTCAACATGGGTCCTCAGATACTTCATTTTTGAGTTACTGCTCTAATAAGGACTGATGGCCCAAAGTCATGCAGTGACTCTACTTGCAATGCAAGGGTCTGTAATGGAACCCTCCACTCCCATGCTCAAACATAGTGTTGCTCAGTATGCAATAAGCATGCCCTTCCAAAAATTGAAAATTTTCTTCACAGGGAATCTGTTCACAGATAAGTAAAAGCAGAGGTGCACATACTTTTAAAAATTCTAAGAGTCACCTCAAAATTCTAGGTGCCAGAATGGTGACATGACACAAGTTCTGTACTGAGGAGGCACAAATGTCATGTACCACCAAAAAAGTTTAGTCTCCTGGGCAACCTGGTGCCCAGGACTTGTGCACCCCTGTGTAAAAGGGCTATACTGTCCCTGTTGTGCTTGTTCTGTCTCCTGTTAAATCACCTGAGTGCCTATGCTTATTATTGAGTCATTACAGATTTGTTTACAAGATACAGCAACTCCTACCTGCTGTGAAAGAGTAGAAGGAACTGGCGAGGCATTGTTGTCTGCCCTCGTAAAACGACCATCAGACATGGAATATGCTACACTAGCCAAGCCTCCTTCTCTCCCTGTAGCTAAGCTTGTTGGAGCTTGGAAACCCATGTCATAATACCCTGTTGCCTGCAACAAGAAAGAACATTTCAGGATGTGTGATAACACAAATCTATTGAGACAGTTCTCTATTCAATGCAGAATAACCTGTTTGTTAATTAATTAACTGGCCAAATATTGTAACTTCTACTAACTGCATAGTACATCTGACTTTACAGACACATCCACTGCCATGCTTGGCAAATTTACTGGTCACCATTTTTCCAAAGCCATTTCAATGGTTAAGTTATCCTGCTACAAAAGTCTTCAAATTACTCACAATAAGATCAAATTCACAAAGCTTTGCAGTTCTGGGTAAATACAAAGACAAACTGGTCCAGAACAGACATACGTTCAATAAATCCTTCAACACTGGTATTCTGTTTCCTTGGCTACACACTCTTTTACTGAATATGCATTTCAGTAAAACCACATGCAACTGATCTCAGTGAACATGAAGAGTTATTCCCTGTCCACAAGAACAAGATTCCGTATACTTTTTTTATAGAGTTAATTAGAAATATGATTACTTTATAATTAAAAATAACATTCAGGTATTAAAATTCATATAATTGAAACTAATTATCTATTACAGACTGCAATTTACACATAAATGTACTATATGCTCCTGGGAGGAGGGGGGTGGGGGGTTGAGGATAGTGTAGTCGGTATAGTGAATTGCTACAGGCTGGATGGTGCTGGGTTCAAATCCCAGTGGGAATGAGATTTTCTGCACCCATCCAGACCGGCTCATGGGCACACCCAGTCTCCTATACCATGGCTACTCAGTCTCTTTCTTGGGGGTAAAGCAGCCCCAATCTAGCACCCAGGTTAAAGAAAAAGTAGAGCTATACCTCTACTCTCCTTCTCAACCTTCGTCGCCTGTTCTAGGGTGAACTTCACCTGTACCTTTATATGCTCATGCAAATACAATGTGAAGCCCTGTAACTTCTTATATTTGGGTAAAGCAGATGAACAAAGAAGCTGCTGGCTGCTGAGAGAGCTGCAAGGGTGGGAAGAAAACAGACCATCTGCTGAAAGACAATCCCTCTGTGCATGAGCTCTAAATTGTAGAATTCATACTTACAGTTGTTCTCTGTCCCTAATGGGATCAAAGACCAATAACCAGGAAATAAAATACAAAGGTAGAATGACAGTTGAAAATCTTATAATAAACAGGAAATGGACAAGATGTGGAAGGCTATGACAGCAACTTCAAATGCTTATGCTATTCCACTGTCAACAATGGCTACAAACCTGAAAAATTGGAATTACACATGAAAACAAGCTCTAGAAGTAGCATAAATTGCAAAGGGAACAAGGCTGAATGCAGCAAAACGATGGTGCTTTAGAAGGCTACCATCCGAATGGTTTCATAATGCTCATAAGAATATTCCTGTGGAAAGCCACACAGCAAATGTCTGTCAAATGGCAGAAGAAAACTGAATTCCAGTGTCCATACAGGTGACTTCAAGATAATTTAAGAAACTACTACTACATTACACTCCTACATAAGGTTTTCTGCAATGTCATTGTTGGACTTTATAATTATTTCAGGTGACAAAGATAACCAAATTGTGAAAGCAATAAATATTATAAAAATATGTATTAAAGCTACAAAGGAACTCCTTGACACACAGACAGATTCACACTTTCGAAAACTATGATGTAATACACAGAGGTCTTGACCTATGTAATGTGTTGTTCACACATGGCGTAATTTAATTACTTTACATTTACATATGTATCTCTAAAGAAAAAAGGATTATGTCTGCAGCTTTCATTTTTTTTACTTCAACAAAATAACCAGAAGAAAGTCCACAATGAAAACCTGACGAAGAAAAGCCTGCAATTCTGGACTCTTTTCAAATTAATATATTGCAACAAGCAATCTGAATGATGATAGTAAATGCTTGGTTGAATACTCTGGAAGAACAAATTTGTAATGGGCATAAAGAAGAGCTGATCAGTATGAGTTTGAACAACAATCCCACCAACAATTTAAACACACTGAAAGGCTCACCACTTACTCTTACCCTGTGTAAACTCTCATTCCCTACCTTCCTACAATTCCTTTTAATATAATCCCTCCACCTATACTTGTCTTGAAAGTGATGGTCGAACATAAGTTTTCTCATTTATTCCATGGACACTACATAACTCCATTTAATTCTTAATATAATCACCCAACATGCTAACAGCTAATTATACAAATTTTTATGCTTCTGTGCAGTTTTCTTTAATCTTTTAAATTTTTTTACATACAGATTACGACTACAACAACCACCACCACCACCACCATTACCACAATGCCCCCCTCTCCCAGTTATACTACACAGCGACACAAATAAAACAAGTATGATATGACATTAACTAAGAACTGAGGACATTACCACATGTGGTATCCTCTGCTGAAGCAGCTGGAGGTCCTCATAGCTGTATACAGGCTGCTGGAAGAAGGGAAGTCCCCCTTGGCTCATAATGTACTGATGTGTGCCAAGCATGGGAGGAACACCTGGAGGGATATTTGGAACTACACCACTCTTACCTGAAACTAAAATAATAAGCAACTAAATGTTAACACACTGCATAAATTTACAAATCACTGTCCAGCTTCCTACACACAACACTGAAATAACATTTGGAATTATTACAAATTACTTATGACTCAATGTCCCATTTATTACTGGTCCATGAACACTGAACTTGCAAAAGTTCTGAGGGTCTCATACCTATGTTGCTGAACAATGAAGTCTCCTGTGATACTATGCTGTGTTGATGATGTAACACTAACTGTTCAGTTGTACATACAAATACATTCTACACAAGGGGAGACCAGTGGTGGCATCTGAAGGTGTGCCAAAGTAGGCAAAGGAAAGCAACAGTGTGGTGGGGGAAACACTCAATGTACAGGCTGTATGATTAAAGCTATTACAAACCATTTGACCAGACAAAATGATGAACGAACAGAATGTGCATGGATGTAACATCTGGGAAAAATATGCTTCACACAAAGCTACACAGCACACTGATCTTCACCTCCCTGCACATTTTGTGCTCAGTGAACTTATAAATCTATGTGACTCTGCCCAAAAGAACAGAATGCCCTGCCCGACCACATGTAGTCTACCGCCTTTCACTCTTGCACAGTTTCAACTTACAATACTTGCAAAAAAAAAACACAAACAAACAAAACTCCTTTGGTGACAACCTATGACAAAAAATTACTTTTACTTTTATCCTTACTGTGAAGTTCATATGACAATGAATGGATAATGAAGAAGCAGAGCAGTAACAGGCATGAAATGATACCAGGTATTCCCTTGTAATGGGTACATGCTCTATTACTCAAATCTAACTACAATGATTCATTTGGAAAACTCTAAATATTAAGGACCTTAACAAATTAATTTCAATTTCATATGACACTCAGCTGTACACCTCTGTCCTTTCCATCACAGCACAATCCGATCTCTTTCTACAAAGAGTGCACAATCAGAAGCAGTATTACTTGCCTGTGGAACTTGTCACTTTGGTAGAAGTTGTGTTCACGGTTTGACTGCTGCTCACAAGACCTAGTGCAGGAGATGCATTAACATTTGTTGAAAGCCCACTGTTTGTTGTAGTAACATTTGTGCTGCTCAAGTTAGAGCTTGCTGTTGTTGTGGAGTCATACTATAAACAGAACAAAAGCATTTCTTAGGTAAAAAAACAGCGTAAAAAAACAAGTGTAAAGAACGAAAGTTTTAACACAAAATCTCCAAGGAGCAAAGTCTTCTTGCTACAACAAAAGATCAACACAAACTACAACTCTACCATGAACACTTGCACAGTTGCCAGTTTCATATATTTCAAAACCATTTTAAATATAAACACACAACAGATACACTGTAAGTGCTGACATGCATTAAACTTACAAGAACATTGGGCATCTGAGATATTCGTTATCACTAAACTGTACAATAAAGTTACTCAAATATGAAATTCTTCACACATTTTTTAAACAAAAGCTAAAAAATGCTTTTCATTGTTTGTATGTAGTATTTTCACACATTCTAATATAAACAATGCTAACTTAAAAAGAGAACACCACATTGTTTTGACTTAAAACAGACTGATAATGTATCTCAACACAATCATTTGAAAATGTTTCAAATTGAAACATCCAAAAATAAGCATACAAAATTCCAATTAGTTTAACATTAATGTAAGGTACAAATCAAGTTCAGGGAGCATTGTTGCTCAGCTCATAAACCCCTTTTTAGAGACTTCTCCACTTTTTTAGTGACTGTATGTAATACAGTCTCTTTACCTGTTACATTGTACGATAGTGAAATGTAGTCTCTTACTGACAGAAGCAAATACATTTCCAAGTACTATATTTGAAAACAAAGTGGTCAGGAAAATACTGACACAGATTAAATTCGTGGGGGATGGAAGGATGAACATCATCATAACCTACATAGCTGTAGCATTCATAGTGTAAATTTCAATTGGTACATCTCCACTGTGCATCGGAAACAGGTTGCCTCCAATTACAAAAAAGCTTGGACCACAAGGATTATGACAATTTAGGACATTTGATTACATACAGGGTGTCCCAGGAGGAATGTGCCAGACTTCGGGAGAGTGTTCCTTATGTTAAGGTATACCGATATAACCCAAAACACCTGTATCCAAAGTTGAACGGTTACGGAGATAATGGCCTGAGAAAAGTGGGGG
>Ga0123354_10007985_pt1 | contig 16048 bp, 8 predicted proteins | sample TergutLab28metaG_2_FD_97872 | JGI IMG/M metagenome (GOLD analysis project Ga0123354, IMG submission 97872) | Labiotermes labralis P4 segment gut microbial communities from Petit-Saut dam, French Guiana - Lab288 P4 | ecosystem: Host-associated > Arthropoda: Insects > Digestive system > Gut ...
CGTGTATCAGGCTTCCACGTCCGAATTGTTCGGCCTGGTGCGTGAAACGCCGCAATCGGAAACCACGCCGTTCTATCCTCGTTCGCCTTATGCCTGCGCCAAAATATACGGCTATTGGATAACGGTGAATTACCGGGAAGCATACGGCATGTACGCCTGCAACGGCATCCTCTTCAACCATGAGTCCCCCTTGCGCGGCGAGACCTTTGTCACCCGCAAAATCACCCGGGCCCTGCCGCGCATCATCCTGGGTTTGACCGGCTGCCTGTATATGGGCAACCTGAACGCCCTGCGCGACTGGGGCCACGCCAGGGATTACGTGGAGATGATGTGGCTCATGCTGCAACAGGACAAGCCGGAGGATTACGTCATCGCCACCGGGGAACAGCATTCCGTGCGTGAATTCATTGACGCGGCGGCGGCCAATCTGGGCCTGACCTTGGACTGGCGGGGCGAAGGCCTGGATGAAGTGGGGCGGGTGGCCGGTTTTGACCAGCGTCCGCTGATTGAACTGATGGAACACCAGACCGCCGGGACAAATTCCGCGACCCGTGAGGCGTCTTTCGCTGATGTGGTGGCCAAGCTGGCCAATAATCCTTCCCTCAAGCCGGGCGCTGTCATTGTGGGCGTTGATCCCCGATATTTTCGGCCCACGGAGGTGGAAACCCTGCTCGGCAATGCGGCGAGGTCGCGGGAAAAGCTGGGCTGGCGGCCCAGAATCGACTTTGCCCGCCTTGTGCGCGAAATGGTGGAAGAGGACTTCGCGCAAGCCCGGCGCGACAGCCTGTGCCTGGATGCGGGCTTTGCCGTACACGAAGCGTGGGAGTAATCATGCGGGAACCATCCATCCACAAGGCTTCCCCCATGGAGCCGGACAGCCGCATTTACGTGGCTGGGCACAGGGGCCTGGTGGGCTCCGCCATTGCCCGGGGTTTGCGCGCGGCGGGCTTTACAAATCTGATCCTTAGAACCAGCGCCGAATTGGATCTGACCGATCAGGGGACGACCAGGGCTTTTTTTGAATCCGAAAAGCCGGAGTATGTGTTTCTGGCGGCGGCAAAGGTCGGGGGCATCCACGCCAATTCCGTATTCCCCGCGGATTTCATCCGGAACAATCTGCTGATCCAGAACAACATCATTGACGCCGCATACAAGAACGGCTGCAAAAAACTGCTCTTTTTGGGGTCGTCGTGCATCTATCCCAAGCTCTGCCCCCAGCCCATCAAAGAAGAATATCTGCTGACGGGACCTTTGGAACCCACCAACGAATGGTACGCCATCGCCAAGATCGCGGGCATAAAGACCTGTCAGGCCTATCGCCTCCAATACGGCTTTGACGCGATTTCGGCCATGCCCACGAATCTTTACGGCATAGGCGACAATTTCCACCCGGAAAACAGTCATGTGCTGCCCGCGCTGATCCGCCGGTTTCATGAGGCCAGGCAAGCCAATGCCCGGTCCGTGGCCATCTGGGGCACGGGCAGTCCGCGGCGGGAATTTTTGTACGTGGATGATCTGGCCGAGGCGCTTCTTTTCCTTATGCAGCACTACTGTGAAGCGGAACATGTCAACGTGGGCTGCGGCGCGGACCTGACGATTCTGGAGGTGGCCCGCCTGGTGGCCGAGGTGGTGGGCTACAAGGGCGCCATCACGACAGACCCCTCCCGGCCTGACGGCACTCCGCAAAAGCTTCTGGATGTCGGCAAGCTCTCTTCGCTTGGCTGGAAGGCGAAAACCGACCTGCGCGCCGGGGTGGAAAAGACGTACCGCTGGTTTGTGGAGACCGGGGAGAGGGCATGAACCGCCGCGAGGCTTCGCCAGTTGCGGATTACCCCTGTTCGCCCCGCGCTTCGCGCACCACCTCCATGAGGTATTGCCCGTAGGAATTTTTGAGCATGTCCTGGGCCAGAGTTTCCAGGTTCGCAGCGGTGATGTAGCCCATGCGGAAGGCGATCTCCTCCACGCAGGCGACTTTTAATCCCTGACGGTCCTGGATGGCGTGGACGAAGCTCGCGGCCTGATGCAAGGATTCGTGCGTGCCGGTATCGAGCCAGGCATAGCCCCGGCTCAAAAATTCCACCGTGAGCTGGCCTCGCCGCAGGTACTCGTTGTTGACGTCGGTGATCTCGAGTTCGCCGCGCGGCGACGGTTTCAAGCGTTTCGCGATGTCCACCACCTGGTTGTCGTAGAAGTAAAGCCCGGTCACGGCGAATTTGCTTTTCGGGTTTTTGGGCTTTTCCTCAATGGAGATGACCCGCTGGCGGTCGTCGAACTCCACGACGCCGTAGCGGTGGGGGTCGCGCACTTTGTAGCCGAAGACGATGCCGCCCTTGGCGAGACCTGCCGCGCGTTGCAACACCTGGGGCAGGCCCTGGCCGTAGAAGATGTTGTCGCCAAGCACCAGGCAGACGCCGTCGCCAGCGATAAAACTTTCGCCCAGGATAAAGGCTTGGGCCAAGCCTTCCGGGCGCGGCTGCACCTTGTAGCGCAGGCGAAGGCCAAGGCGGGCGCCGTCGCCGAGCATTTGTTCGAAGCGCGGCAGGTCCTCCGGCGTCGAGATGATGAGGATTTCGCGGATGCCTGAGAGCATCAGCACCGACAGGGGATAATAGACCATGGGTTTGTCGTAGATGGGCAGGAGCTGTTTGCTGACGACCCTGGTAATGGGATAGAGTCTCGTGCCGGAGCCGCCGGCCAGGATGATGCCTTTCATCGTGTGCGTCCTTCCTTGGGGGTCCTGAAAACGTGCGTTAGGTGTCCATGCCCGCCAAATCCGCAACCGTCAAGGTGATTGTGGCACGTAAATGCCTTTTACCCCGGCACGAACCCAGCCGTTTTTTTAGACCTTGATTCTCACCTGGTTTTGAGGCAGGAAGCGTCCTGCCGCGATATACAAACAAAGAATGTACCGTGCGGCTCTCGCCGTCGGCGGGTTGTGGTGTTTGGTCTCCGGCATTTTTGCCATTGACACCTGTTGCGATTGTCGTCAAAATTTTCCGTTACGGTTTTATATCTCCATAAAGAGCAAGAGAGCCCATGATCTTACCGGTAGTCAGCCATTTATGGCAGCAAAAGCGAAATCTTCTGATGCTTATCAAGGGGGATTTCTCGCAGAACTACCTGTCGTCCTATCTGGGCTTTGCCTGGGCCATCATTGGGCCGGTGGTCTCTCTGGCCGTCATGGCCCTTGTGTTTCAGTTCGGCTTTAAAACTTCCACCGTCAACCAGAGCGGCCTCCCTTATGTCGCGTGGCTGGCGTGTGGTCTGGTGCCCTGGTACTATTTTTCCGATGGAGTGCAGTCAGGAACATCCGCGATTACTTCCTACGGTTTTCTGGTGCGCAAGGCGACCTTTCACATAGGCTATCTGCCCGGTATCCGGCTCTGCGCCCTGGCCGTCATACACTTTGTCCTGATGTGCGTGCTCTTTAGCATCTTTCTGTACTTCGGCATTTTTCCTTCCCTGTATTGGCTGCAGTGGTTCTACTATTTTCCCCTGATGCTTTTATTCCTGCTGGGGCTTGCCTGGGCTACGGCCTCCATTACGATTTTCATCCCGGACGCCGTGAATTTTTTGGGAGTCCTCTTGAATCTCGGTTTCTGGGCTACGCCCATCATCTGGAATTCCACAATGCTGCCTCCGGGATATCGATGGATCACTACCGTCAATCCGGCGTACTATATTGTGCAGGGATACAGAGATACCTTTGTGGAACCGCTCTGGTTCTGGCAGCGCCCCCTGCCGGAACATCTGTTTTTTTTCGGCTGGCTCGTTTTTGTCTTGTGCGCCGGGGCCGTGACCTTCAAGAAGCTGCGTCCACACTTCGCCGACGTCATTTGAACCGCACGCCACGGATTTACGCTTGCGCCGGGTTAAAATAAGGTTCACAACCAACCAGATTTGTTAGCCATGCAACCCATCATCACTGTTGAACACCTTTCCAAGGTGTATCCTCTGTATGCGGATAAACGCGACAGGCTCGTCGAGGCGCTGGACCCCTTCCGGCGCAAGCGCCATACGGATTTTTACGCCCTGCGGGACGTCTCCTTTGCCGTTGAAAAAGGCGAAAGCATCGGCATCATCGGCGTCAACGGGTCAGGCAAATCCACCCTGCTCAAGGTGCTCACCGGCGTATTGAGCCCCAGTGCCGGGCGGGTGGAGGTTCTGGGGCGCGTTTCGGCCCTGCTGGAACTCGGCGCGGGATTTCATCCCGAGCGCACAGGCAGGGAGAATGTGTACTTCCAGGGCACTCTGCAGGGGCTGGGGAAAAAGGAAATTGACGCCTATCTGCCCGCTGTGATCGAATTCGCCGACATCGGCGAATTCATCGATCAGCCAGTCAAGCTCTACTCAAGCGGCATGTACATCCGTCTGGCTTTTGCCGCCGCCATTCAGGGCAATCCGGATATTCTCATCGTTGACGAAGCGTTGTCTGTCGGTGATGTGCGTTTTCAGCGAAAGTGCTTCCAGTATATCGAGACGATGAAGGCGAGGGGAACCACATTCATCTTCGTTTCTCATGCCACGGAACAGGTCGTCACCCATTGCACGCGGGCTTTGCTCCTTTCCTACAGTCGTCTTTTGCTGGACGATAAGCCGCGCGTTGTCGTGAACCGCTATTTGGATTTCCTGTTCGGGAGGGAGAGCAAAGCTGACAAGGATGCACCTGCAGCAGTACAGACGGACGTTACCCCAGTTGACGGGCATGTTTCACGCTGTCCGCAGCTTACGACTTTCTTGACAAGCCAGGATACGCAGGACCGTTTTTCGCAAAACTCGTTCTACAACCACTATGAATATCGCTGGGGAAATAAAGACGCGACCATTTTAGATGTATATGTTACTTCATCAGGCGATCCACAGCATATTCGGCCTGACGATGTGCTTGCGCTGCACATAAAAGTGTTCTTTGCCGTGTCCGTTATCCGCCCCATCTTCGGCTGCACCATAAAGACGCGCGAAGGCGTAACCATCTACGGCTCAAACTCGGAAGGCAATGATAGCGCAATTCCGTACGAGAGCATTGAGGCGGGGAAGATGGCGCATGTGACGTTCTCCTTTCGATGCGGCCTTGCTCCCGGCGAATATTTCGTCTCCCTTGGCGTGGCCCGCATGCAAGACGAGGTCGTTCCGTTGGACCGCCGTTATGATTCTTTATTGCTGGCTGTTCATGGGCCGGCGGACTTTTTCGGCTTGGCCGATCTTGGCATGAACATACTGCAAACCGAAGAGTTCCAAATATAACTCAGCAAAGGCTTTTATGGACGATACTTGTTTCAACGCAGAGTACGAATTTGATAAGCAACTGGGAATTTGGCGCAGGCCCAGTGCGGTGAATTTTACCTACTCCGATGGCGACGATGCGGAAAATGCCGTATATGAGGCCATCCGGGGCGTACAGGACCGCTCGACCTATTCCGATGAATTACGTGTTGCGCAAAATGACTGGGTATTGACCTACCATCTCTCGTCCGCACGTTCCAACCTTCTACGTCCTCTGGAAAAAACGCTGTTGCGCAATGCCCGCGTCCTGGAACTGGGATGCGGCTGCGGGGCTGTAACACGCTACCTCGCCGAAACAGCGGGCGAAGTGGTCGCGGTTGAAGGCAGCCTGCGCCGAGCCTCAATTGCGGCGTTGCGCTGTGACAGACTTCCCAATGTAGCTGTTGTATCCGACCTTATCCAGGATATTCCGGAAGATTTGGGATTGTTTGATGTCGTCACGCTTATCGGCGTGCTGGAGTATGCCCGGATTTATGGGGGCGGGAAAAGCGCTGAATTGAGGCTGCTGCAAAAAGCCCGATCTTTTCTGCGGCCAGGGGGCGTCCTGATCTTGGCCATTGAAAACAAACTTGGCCTCAAATATCTCGCGGGCGTCCCAGAGGATCACATGGGCCTGTCCTGGGCTGGCGTGTTGGAAACATACTCGGACCAGAGCGTGGCCACATACAGCCGCAAAGAACTTGCAGACTTATTGGCGCAGGCCGGCTTTGACTTCAGGCAGCAGTTCGCCGCCATTCCCGATTACAAATTGCCGACGACCATCATACACCCTGAAGGGCTTGCCTGTGAGGACGATGGGTTTCGTCCGGCGGCGTTAATGGCCCTGCGTCTCAGGGAATTTGAAGACCTGCCGTTTTTCAATACGCAGCAGGCATGGGCAACCGTTTGCAGGGCGGGGCTGTTTGCGGATATGGCTGATTCGCTGTGTTTTGTCGCGGTCAACAGCGGTGGGCAGGAACAGCGGGACGCATTGTGGCCGCAAGGCGTTCTCGCATCACATTATGGTGTACCGCCATCAAGCAAGTATGCCAAAGAGGTGCTGATTGCCAGAAACCCGGACGGTTTTCATGTGGCTCGCTGCGCCCTTTACCCGGAGCGGCGCGAGGCGGATGAGCCGTTGCGGCAGGAGTTGCAGGACGAACCGTATATACAAGGTGAACTGCTTATTGAACGCCTGCGCCGTGTCATGTTGCGGAAGGGGTGGACCGTGGGGCAGCTTGTCGATGTGCTTCGCCCATGGCAAGAGTGGTTGCTCTCTCACAGATCCCTCGAAACAGGCCGGATTCCTTCCCGACTGATGGATGCCGCTCCTTTCAATATCGTTGTCAATGAGGACGACACACTTACATTCATTGATCAGGAGTGGCAAAGTGGCGAAACTGCTTCCATTGCCGCAGTGTTGCTACGGACTTTGCTACATTCTTTTGTCAGAATGGGGCCGGTTGCAGAACCGGCCGAACGCGCTACCCTTTCCTGTTTCGATCTTACCCTCCAGATTGTGCGGTCTTTCAATCTCGTCGAATGTGCCGATGAAGAAGTCCTGTGGAAAGATGCATCTGTTCTGGATAAACTGATTGGCTCTCCCTTGACATTGGAGGAAGTAAAAAGTTTTCACCTGCAGGTTATGTTTGAAAATACATGGTTGCCACTTAATTTACGGGCTGTCTTGGGTCAAACCCAGACAGAGCTGGCGCGGACCCAGGAAGAACTGGAGCAAACGCAAGGGGTACTTGCGCGAACCCAAGGGGAACTGGTGCAGACCCAAGAGGCGTTGACTCAGGCGCAAGGGGCGTTGGCGGAAACGCAAGGAGCGTTGGCGCAGACGCAAGGGGAGTTGGCACAGACCCAAGGGGAACTGGAGCAAACGCAAGGGGTGCTGACGCAAACGCAAGAAGAACTGTCGCGAACCCAAGAGGTGCTGACGCAGACTCACGGGGCCCTGGCGCGGACGCAAAGAGAGTTGGCGAGCGTGTATGGCTCCCGTGCATGGCGCGTGACATACCCGTTGCGTGTTGCCGCAGACCGTTTGCGCCAGGGGCGTAACCTGGTTCGAGAGGTTGTGCTGTACAGAAAAAATCATGGTTTTTTCGCCCTTGTACGCAAAATTGCTGCAACGATTTTTAAGAGAGAGTCCCCCGTAAGTGCAGCTGCCGTGCAAGAGAACGTATTGCCGGTCCATGACTATGACCATTGGGTCAAGGAGTACGATACATTATCAGAGGAGGATCGCCTTGCGATTGTCCGCCACATCCAGGCATTTGCATATATGCCGCTCATCTCGGTGGTCGTGCCGGCCTATGAGACGCCAGACTGGGCACTCCTGGCGGCGATCGAGAGTGTCAAGAGTCAGTTCTATCCGAATTGGGAATTGTGTATCGCCGACGATGCCTCGCCCAGCCCGCACGTCATAGAAATCCTCCGAGCGGCGGCGGCTGAAGACAGCCGAATCCGCTGGATACGGAGTGAAACGAACGGAAACATTTCGGCGGCATCAAACTTGGCCCTTTCGCTCGCATCAGGAGAGTTCATCGCTTTGCTGGATCACGATGATGTCTTGCCTTCGCATGCCCTCTACGAGGTTGCGGCGGCGCTGAACAAGAATCCGGATCTCGACATCATTTATAGTGATGAAGACCTGATCGACGAGAAGGGGCAGCGGCATGATCCTCATTTCAAAACTGACTGGAATATCGACCTGCTCCTCGGTTACAACATGATCAGCCACCTCGGAGTTTATCGACGGGAATTGGTTGAGCGTTTGGGCGGGTTCAGATTGGGACTTGAGGGCAGTCAGGATTACGACCTCGCGCTACGGTGTGCTGGCGCAACGTCCGTTGAGCGGATCCATCACATCCCCGCCATTCTCTACCACTGGCGGCGCGATTTTGGCCAGTTGTCCTTTTCGGAACGAAGGTTGGAGGTTTGCGTAGGTGCCGCACGGCGTGCCATTGCCGACCATTTGCAGAGGTGTAACGAGATAGGCGAGGTGGGTCCTCATCCGGATTTTCCTCAATTCACGCGTGTTATTCGTCACATACCTTCACCGGCGCCTTTGGTGTCGCTGATCATTCCTACGCGCGACAGGGCTGACCTGCTTGAACGATGCACGAAGGGGCTCCTTCAGCACACTGATTATCCTAATATCGAGCTTTTGATTGTGGATCATGAAAGCATATCCCCCGAGACGCACAGGCTCTTCAAGCAGTTGAAATCGGACTTGCGCGTAAGTATTCTCCCTTACGTCGGTCCCTTCAATTATCCCGCCATCAACAACATGGCGGTAGCTCGAAGCCGGGGCTCGATTTTGGGGTTGATCAACAACGACATTGAGGTGATCGAGCCCGGGTGGCTTTCTGAAATGGTATCCTTGGCGGTGTTGCCAGGGGTGGGAGCCGTAGGGGCAAAATTACTTTTTCCGAATGACATAGTTCAACATGGTGGCGTCATTCTCGGACCAGGCGGTGCGGCAGCCCATTTTGGACATCTTCTTTCGTTGCAATCCTGTGGTTATTTTGGGCGAAATCTGCTCGCTTCATCCATTTCTGCCGTTACCGGAGCGTGTTTGATTGTAAAAAAGGCGATCTATGAAGAAGCAGGCGGCCTCGACGAGGAGAACCTCGCTGTGGCGTTTAATGATGTCGATCTCTGCCTCAAGATCAGACAGAAAGGGTATCGTAACGTCTGGTCACCGCATGCTGTACTCTATCACCACGAATCATCCACTCGAGGTCTCGAGACAACTCCTGAGAAGGCGGCCCGCTTCAAAGAAGAACTGGATTTCATGGTGAGGAAGTGGGGGGATCAATTGCGGCATGATCCGTTCTACAACGTAAATTTTTCGATCGAACTAGGTCGGTACTTTGAGTTTGCGTTTCCCCCACGCCGAGTCAAGCCATGGGTAAAATAGGGAACGACGTAATTTAATGATAAAAAGTTTAATCGGAGGATAACATGAGCAGGCCTTGGTTAAAAAAGATCGATCTCACAAAGAGGGTATTGGAAATAGGGCCATTAACAAACCCCAATGTAAAAAAAGCGACTGGGGCACATGTTTTTTACATTGATATACGATCAACCGAAGAGGTGAAAAAATTTTATGGAGGCGATCCGAATGTCCCCAATGATGCAATAGTTGATATAGATTATGTCCTCGGTGAGGGGACGTATTCCGAGTGTTTGAAGGACGTTGAAAAATTCGACTACGTTGTAAGTTCTCATGTCCTTGAACATGAGCCGCGACTCATAGCGTTTTTTCAGGATATTTCAAATGTTCTACAACCTGAAGGGAAGTTATGCTTTGCAATACCAGACAAGCGTTATTGCTTTGATCGTTTCCGTTGTCCTACGTCCTTTGCCGAATGCTATGATATTTACCAACGAAGGATAAAAAATTCTCCGCTCAGGGTTTTGGATCATCTGTTAAGCTGGTGGCCTACAAACGATAGCGGATATTGGTGGGATAACAAAAATAGTTTCGATCAACTTGTGCATACTAAGGGTCGTTTTACGTCAGCGCAAGATGGCTATCTCAAGGCGTTGGATGGCGCGTATCTTGACGTACATTTTTCAGTATTTACCCCAGAGACTTTCTTAATCCTCTTATTCAACATGCTTAACAGTAGCCTGCTGCCTTTTAAATGCGTGGAGTTTTATGATACAGAGCACTATAGCAATGAGTTCAACTGCGTATTGGAACTCGCCCCAGGTCTCCTGGCTGACGGCATCGAAAGAGAAAAGGAAAATGAGAATTTAATAAGACTGTTAAATGAAAACTTGGAGCGGGCAACGAGCAGCGCCTTGGCCACCAATGCCGCCGGAGCGGTGGCTCCGTCGGCATTGCCACAGGAACTCCGCAAAACCGCACGCAGGAAGATTGCAAGCCTTCTCGAACTTTTGTTCGGTGGTATGAAAAAGCGTGTCTGATAAAAAAATTTTCGCGAGCCTTCGTTAAGATGACTTATGATCAGCACAGTAGGCTTGCAATAGCCTTACAGCAGCATACCCTAGAACGGATAAAACTGCCAACAACGTGCACAAGGCTACTCCAATTGCCAGTTTCATACCATTCGGCATGAAGACAAAGCGAACCATGGAGTTGCCTTTGGGCAAGGCAACTTCCTGAAATACTTCTTTGACTGTCCTGATGTTGACGCTGGTATCATTGACATAAGCCCGCCAGCCGGGCATTGCCAATTCCAGGCGTGTCAAGCGGGAAGGGGCGGGGCAAGAAGCCTTGACCTCGTCGCGGCTTATGGCGGTAAGAGAGCAGCCTTCGGCTTCAAAATAGGGTTGAACACCGGGAAGTTCGTAGAGATTAAAATTTACGCCTTTATGGACCAGACGGACTTTGTCTGAGATTTCATCACGAAATTCAACAAAAGGTCCCGTTCCAGGCCGCAGCCCTTCCGCATCCGTCTGGATGTGAATGTCCTCTGAGGGATGCGCTAAAGTCGTTGTCCAGAGTGCGACAGGGTGGGGCCCCCCCGTCTTTTCAAAAACGATTCTCATTATTGTGTCGCCCGTCGCCACTGAGAGCGGCCGATCCAGCCTGATCTCAAGAGGCACATTATCTTGCGCTGAAGTCAGATCGCTGACGCCCTGCACACAGTCTTCGGCATTGCAGATCGTTGCGGTCAGTTTGCCGTCCGCTGTGCCACAATAGGTACCGATCAGGACGGAAAGCCCTGTGAACGATGTTTTTTCGTCCTGCGTGAAGGGAAAGGCTATTTCAAGATGCTGCGATTGCTGCAAAGCCAGAGGCGTCAAATTATCCAGTAGCACTGGAATAAATGATAAAGTTGCTGGATGGCTTTTCGATGTAATGTATTTCACTCCGTCTTGTGCGTAGCGATCCAGTCGTTGGCGAAACAGGGCTTGGCGTTGCGCACGTTGCAACTCCGTCAGGCCCGGTGAGTCCGCCAGATACCAAATTCCGTTGTGAATGTAGGGGTCCAGTTGGCTGAGAACATAGTCTGCGGAGAGTTTTGGAACAGGAAGATCCTCCCAATTTAAGAGCGAGAAATCAAAATACGATCCATAATTGGGCGCTATCGAGGCATTTTCACTGCCGATAACACGCTGGAATCCCAAATTTTCTTTGATAAAGGCGAGAGTCCCGTCATCAATCTTGGAATGGCAGGGAAAAGACAAAAAAGGAACGGTGAAATTTGCCAGAGCTTCGGCAATGAAAAGAGCCCCCAGCATTCCCGCTATCCGAGACGGTTTCTTTTGTGTGGCGAGGAAAGCGGTTCCCAACACGATCGCCAGAGCTGCCCCCGCGCTCAAAACAGCGGCGCGCATGACTCCTGGTTGTTCTTCTGCCCCAAGTTGCACCAGAACTGGCCAAGCGAGCGCGGCTGCCACCCCCAGAAGGAGTATAACAAGAGCGACAGTCCAGCCTAACACCCGGCGGACTTCGGCAATTTTTGCCTGGCGAATATCATCGAGAGCCAGCCCTGCCAGGATGACTAAGCAGAATATCCAACTGGCATTAAGATAACGAGTTGAAGCCGTAATTTTCATGAGTGGGAGCGTCTGGAATGCCTGATGGATTCCAGGAACGCCAAAAGTCGTTCCGATAGCAAGCACAATCCAGGAGGTCACTAGTATTTTAGTAGCGCGTCGTCTGGGGAAAAACAGAGTTGCCACCGCCAGGATGCATGGGACGAGCCCGATATAGCCGCCTGTCCGCGCACAAATTAAACTAATTGCCGGATTTTTCGCAGCATAAATGGGACCATAAATATACGGGAGCAATATGCGCAAAAGCGCGGGGGGCTCTAAAATATATTCATAATAGCCATTACCGCTATGGGCTCCCAGTACGGCTTCAGGCAGGAAGGCGGCAAAAGCCAGGAGTACGGGAAGACTCAAAAAGAGGCCTACTAGGCAAACAAGGCCAAGATCGAGAATAAAATTTAGCCGTGCCGGACGGTTGAGCGCAAAAAATCGAAACAGAGTCCACACCAGAAGCAACAGGGAATAGAGGTACACCACCTCCGGAAAACCCGCGTAGATGGCCAAGGCGGCCATCATGCCCCCTTGCGCGATGACAGGCAGCCGGTTGGCCATGCGGGTGTTGTTGGCGGATACGTAGAGAATTTCTATGGTTAAGAAAAGCCACGGTAGGAAGGCGACCGGGTTATAGGTCGCAGCGCGTATCCATGCAAAAACGCCATTGAGCTGGAACAGCACGGCACCGGCGAGGGCTGACTTGGAGCATACTCCTAATTTCCTGAGGAAGAGATAGGTTCCAAGGCCTGCAAGTATCTGCAACAACCCTAATTCAAGGGCTTGTCCGTGCGGAAAGGCGAGAAGCCAGGTTGGAGGGAAAAGGGCTGCGGATTGCATCTCCCCGAGAAGCGGCGTGCCGAACCCCTCATAATGATTCCATAACGGTAATTTTCCTGAAAGCACATCCAGAGCGGCGCGCCGGCCAAGGGTTTCTGCAGTATAGCCATAGTTTGGGTCAACTGTCGGCTGGCCGGAAAAAAATCTGTTGACGCCATCATATTGCAGACCGCTAAATATATAAACGCCGCTGCTGTCGATGATCTTGAAAACAGAAAGACAAATAAAGAGGATTGGCACTATGCTTAAAGAAAGAAACATCTTGCGGGTCATTGATCCATCCTTGGTTTTTTATGCCACTCTACAAGAGCATACCCCAGGACGCACAAGACGGCTACCAAAGTACACAAGGATACTCCAATTGCCAGTTTCATGCCGGTTGGCATGAAGACGAAACGAACCGTGGAGTCGCCTTTGGGCAAGGCAACTTCCTGAAATATTTCTTTTGCCTTCCCGATTTGGACTTCGGTGTCATTGACATAAGCCCACCAGCCGGGCATTGCCAATTCCAGGCGCATCAAGCGGGACGGGGCGGCGCAAGAGGCCTTGATCTCATCGCGGCTGGTGGCGGTCAGAGTGCATCCCTCGGCTTCAAAATAGGGTTTAACGTCAGGAAGTTCGTAGAGATTGAAATTTATGCCTTTATGGACCAAGCGAACTTTGTCTGAGATTGAATCGCGAAATTCAATGCGGGGCACCATTCCGGGTTGTGAACCTAGACCTTCCCCATCCGTTTGAACGCGAATTTCCTCTGAGGTATGGGGCAAAGTCGCCATCCAAAGTACGACAGGATGGACTCCTCCTTGCTTCTCAAAAACGATCTTGATGGCGTCACCCTTCGCTACAGGGAGCGGCCGATCCAGATGTATCTCAAGAGGCGCATTATCTCGCGCAGTGGCCAGATCGCTGACACCCTGCACACAGTCTTCGGCATGGCAGATTTTTGCGGCCAGTTTGCCATCCGCTGTGCCGCTATAGGTGCCGATCAGGGTGGAAAGCCCTGTAAGTGACGTCTTTTCGTCCTGTGCAAAGGGAGTGGTCATTTCAAGCTGCTGCGATTGTTGCAAAATCAGAGACTGGTGATCATCATTGTCCGGAAGAAGTGATAACATTGCTGGCTGAACGCTCGATGTAATGTATTTTACTCCGGTTTGCGCATAACGGTCCAGCCGTTGGCGGAACAGGGCTTTGCGTTGGATACGTTGCAGCTCGGTTAAGCCTTGTGCTTCCATTGTATATGAAATTTCAGCAAAAAAAGGATCAAGCTGGCTGCGAGCATAGTTTACGGAGAGCTTTGGAACAGGAAGGTCCACCCAATGCAAGAGGGCGAACCCAAAATACGATCCATAATTTGGCCTTATCGAGGCATCTTCAGAACCAACAATCCGTTGGAATCCCAAATTCTCTTTGATAAAGGCGATGGTTTTTTCATCAAGCCTGGAATGGCTGGGAAAAGACAGAAAAGGAACGGCGAAATAGACCAGAGCTTCGGCAACGAGAAGAACTCCCAACATTCCCGCTATCCGGGACGCTTTCTTTCGCGTGGCGAGGAAAGCGGTTGCCAATATGATCGCCAAGGCCGCTCCCGCGCTTAAAACGGCAGCACGCCTGATGCTCAGCTCTTCTGCCCCAAGTTGCGCCAGAACCGGCCACGCCAGCGCGGCTGCCACAGTCAGAAGGACTACAACAAGAGCGATAGCTTTGCCTAACGCCCGGCGGACATCAGAAATTTTTGCCTGGCGAATATCATTGAGCGCCAGTCCCGCCAGAATAACGAAGCAGAATATCCAACTGGCATTAAGATAACGAGATGAATCCATAGTTTTCATGAGGGGAAGCCAGTGAAATGTCTGATAGATGCCGGGAACGCCAAAAGTCGTTCCGACAGCAAGCGCGATCCAGGAGACCGCGAGTAGTTTAATGGCGCGTCGCTTGGGAAAAAACAGAGCTGCCACTGCCAAGACGCACGGGACAAGCCCGATATAACCGCCTGTCCGCAAACAAATTAGATGAATTACCGGATTCTTCGCAGCAAAAATGGGACCATACACATACGGGAGTAATATGCGCAAAAGCGCGGAGGGCGGCAAATATACACCATAGAAACCGTTATGGTTATGCGCTCCAAGCGTGGCCTCAGGTAAGAAGGAAGCAAAAGCCAGGAGTACAGGAAGGCTTAAAAATAGACCTACCAGGCAAACAAGGCCGAGGTCCAGAACAAATCTCAGCCGCACCGGGCGGTTGAGTGCAAAAAAACGAAACAGAGCCCAAACCAGGAGCAACAAGGAATAAAGATATACCACTTCCGGAAAGCCCGCATAGATTGCCAGAGCGGCCGCCATGCCCCCCAGCGCGATGCCGGGTAGACGTTTTGTCCTGCGGGCGTTATCATTGGCGGCTATGTAGAGAAGTTCCACGGCCAGGAAAAGCCACGGCAGGAAGACGACCGAGTTAGAAACGGCATTGTGCAACCATGCGAAAACGCCATTGAACTGGAACAGCACGGCGCCGGCAAGGGCTAATTTGGAGCATATCCCAAATTTCCGGAGGAAGAGATAGGTTCCAAGGCCTGCCAATATCTGTAACAAACCCAGCTCAAGAGCTTGACCGTGCGGAAAGGCGAGAAGCCAGGTCGGAGGAAAAAGGGCTGCGGATTGCATCTCGCCGAGAAGCGGCGTGCCGAACCCCTCATAATGATTCCAGAGCGGCAATTTTCCTGAAAGCACATCCAGAGCGGCACGCCGGCCAAGAGCTTCGGAAATAACCCCATAGGATACGTCAGATGCTGGCGCACCGGGAAAGAATCTGCTGACGCTATCATATGATAGACCACTATATACATAAACAGCACTGCCGTCGGTAATCTTGGAAACAGAAAGACACATAAAAAGAAGCGGTAATATGCTTAAGGAAAGAAATACCTTGCGAATCATTGATCTACCCCTGGTTTTGAAAACGGAACAGCGCCTCATTGTTTTGATTCCGCCGAACAGAATGCGTTCAGGCGATTATGGGGAGTAGCACAAACTCCGTTTCTTTAACAGCCATCCATGCTCTCCCGTGAATATGTACGGCGAACAATATATGTTGGTCGCCGTTTTGATTCCATATAAATCCTGCCGAGATACTCGCCAAGGACGCCGATGCCCATGAATTGCAGACCCCCAAAGAACATGAGCGCCACCATGAGCGATGCGTAGCCGGGCACATCAATTCCGCTGACTATCACCCGTATGGCGATGAATGCCGCATAGAAGAACGAAAAGAGGAATGCGATGAAACCCAGATATGTCCAGACGCGCAGTGGGAGAGTGGAAAAGCTGGTAATTCCCTCCAAGGCGAAATTCCAAAGTTTCCAGGCGTTGAATTTAGTTGTGCCTGCAACCCTTTTGTGCCTTACATAGTCAACATATGC
>Ga0123354_10007986_pt1 | contig 16048 bp, 5 predicted proteins | sample TergutLab28metaG_2_FD_97872 | JGI IMG/M metagenome (GOLD analysis project Ga0123354, IMG submission 97872) | Labiotermes labralis P4 segment gut microbial communities from Petit-Saut dam, French Guiana - Lab288 P4 | ecosystem: Host-associated > Arthropoda: Insects > Digestive system > Gut ...
AGGTAATCCCAATTTTATTTGCTGATGACACCAGCATTATAATTACCAGTCCCAATGCCTGTGAACTCCAAAAGGCAATCTCGGCATCAATTCACCAATTAACCAAATGGTTCCAGGAAAACTCGTTATCCTTAAATGTCAGCGAAACGTATTTCCTCCAATTTCGAAATAAAAATCAGAATAATCTTCATACACCTGTTACCTTAGACAGCAACTCTATTACTAAAGCTAATCATATAAAATTTTTGGAGTTAACCATTAACGACTCCATGACCTGGAAATCCCAAATTGATGCCATTCTACCAAGGCTGAGCTTGGCTTGCTTTGCCATAAGATCGGTTAAACCCTATGTTTCTCAACAATCTTTTAAAACTATTTATTATGCATATTTTCATGCTATAATGTCGCATGGGGTAATATTTTTGGGACAATCGCCCTCTAGCTCAAAGGTTTTTTACTGCAGAAGAGGGTGATAACAACTATGATGGGTTGTGGGGGAAGGGACTCATGTAGAGGACTGTTTTTAGAACTAGGCATCTTCACATTGCCCTTCCAATACATTTTCTGTATCCTTTTGTTTGTGGTAAAGAATGGAAAACAATTTTCCCTAAACATGGACTTGCACTCGAATAATACTAGACAGCTGTTAAACCTACATCAACCCTCAGCTCACCTAAAGAAGTACCAATTAGGACCCTACAATATGGGGATAAAGATGTTTAATACTCTTCCTCCCACCTTAAAAAATGAATTTCATAATCCCGTCAGATTCAGGTCACTCCTAAAAAAATTCCTGTTAAAGACAACACTCTACTCGATAGACGAATTCTACAATATTTGTAAACCGAACAGGTACAAGCATAGATAGTTATGTACTGAATTATTTGAATTACAACTGTGAACTTAAGTTTTAACTCATTGTAACATATAATTATGATATTTTTATGTATTTAGAATAAGAATTAAGTAATACTTTTATTGTAACTATCTAATGTATCTTGACTACTTCCACATTCAGTTGGTCTTGTACCTTGTAATGGATTAAAGGAAGGTGAATAGTAAATAAAAAAAATAAATAAACACCAAACTGGATGGAGTAAGAAGAGTTGGAAGACCGAAATTGCGATGGGAAGATGGCGTTGATCAAGATATGAGAACAATGGAGGTCACCCTTGACAGAGATGAATGGGCAAAGCTTCTGAAGAAGGGCAGGGCCCACCAGGGGCCTTTGAGCCAATGATGATGATAACAATCACTCCCAACTTAACGTACTTTGTAAGATAAATAAACAACATCATTCTTCACTCTAGTAGTCTGTGAGGTTAAGAATGAATGTATACTAAAGTACTGACAGCCTCTCATTCCCTTCTTTTGGTGTCATTTTGAAAAAGGCAGACTGTAAACATAAAGTGTATCATTAGCTTTGAGACAAAAATTTTTAATTTTGGACACCTACTATCCAGACACCCTATATTTTCATAAGCAATGATGTGAGCATTTGTGGTTATTTTTTCTAAGCCAAAAGGGGTCTGCAAGCAAAAAAGTTTCAGAAACACTGCTCTGTAGGTTCAAGCTGGTCAAGACAATAACATTTCTCAAACTGTTAGTAATTCAAGTAGACCAAACTTGGAAAAACACATTGTAGAGTGGCATAAGTAGAGACAGGCAGGTAAATTTCAAGATCATAATGGAGGGCAAAAAACAAACAAAAAAAAAGCAGTTCTGAGTAGAATTCATAAAGCCTGCTGTCATACTGAATGACTTCTAATCCTACAAATCTTAAACAATTAAAGCCAATTTATCTCACAGTACAGTAGGCCAGACTTGGCCATGAATGGTCATAAGAAGTCCAGTTATCATATTTTTATTTTGCCTTTTTGGGTTAATTAATGGTGCTATCAATATCAAAGATTACAAAGCATCAAGTGTTAAGGTGAAGAACTGGAAAGGATTTCAAACACACAGGATACCGGCTAATCAAGGTATCACCCCAGCATTTTCCAGGAGGGATCAGGGGGAAACCATAACAAACCTCAAATCAGGACAGCTTGCCTACTGGCCAAGATCCAAGCCTGGCACCACATAGGGTCATTATTGTATATATTCACAGCTTCACATTGCTTATGTTATACACCATGCCCACTCACCATATCACCACCATGTTGCTTATTGCACAGACTGTCATTACTCAATGAAGTCATTGACAGTCACTATGCAGACTCCATTGCAGTAATGCACATTTTTGTGACAAACACATTAAATACAATACCTATGAGAAGTGGCATGTAAATTCACCTGAAAGTTTCCTGATGCAACTGTTCTACACATTACAGCTTACAAATATGTGAGAAGATTTCGAGCAACAGGCTGTGTTCTAGAAAGTAACAGATCATACAATGGGTACATGAAAAAACAGTCAAAATTGTGCTAGCTTGGAGACATCACCAATAAAAATCCCTGGTTTGACATGCAGAGTACAGGGATATGTCTGCATCATTAACACAAAGAGCAACAAAACTGCCGCATTTCATCATACAAGACAACTGTGATTCACACAGTTTATTGTGAAGCAAGACTGAATTTTATGAACTGCTGCCTTGATGGGGTACATGCTGGAGAAATAGACTACGAACTCATTCTGTTCAGTGACAAAGCCTGGTTTCTTCTCAGTAGGTATGTGAACTCTTGGAAGAACAGGCTTCCTATGTTAGTCCATAAAATGCCTTTACATGTGTGTGGTATGCTATGTGTGCAATGATGATTATGAGGCCTAGTCTGTTTCTGAGACAACAAATTCACACTGACATGTCACTCATATTCAAATGCAATTTTTTGAACACCTGTCCAATTATGAGACAATCTGTGTTGTTTTTCATCAGTGGTGCAACTGTTTGTTCTACAAACAATTTGTTGTTTACAGAGTGCTTTTGGTACCCATAATAAGCAGAAGGCCAATAAAGATTACTGTCTTTTAGGACATGACACCAAGTTTACTTGTTAGCATGTTTCAGAGGTGCCTGTAGATTCAATCTTCAAAGAAATCAAGGGGAACAAGTTGCTAGGAGAACTGATCACACAACGTTAGCAAAAAATGGGCATGCAACAGTTATAGCGAGCTAAGAGCAATGGGAGAAAGTGACAGTCCAGATCTGTTCATCCTGGAAAGAGCCTGAATGCCTAAACTTGTGGTAGGAAATGACAGGTTTCCATGACCTGTTCAAGACAAACCATCCTCCCTGTTCCTGCTGCTGGAATACAGCATGACCTTATAACCTCCCTGATTAACCAGTGCATGTATCAGGCTTTAGTGGCTACAACCTAGTGCCTTGCAAGTGGACAAGATGCTCCTTTCTAAACCCATGCTCTGCCACTGCCAAACAGCCTGGCTGTCTGAGGTGGAATTGCCATTTGCAATCATTTAAATTCATCTCCAGAGAGCACCTGGTATGTCCAGTGTAAACTGGCCACATCTGCATGTGTCCCAGTATTCCAAACATTAGCCATATTGTACTGGAAGTTGACTACATTCAATGTACAGTGTGTGAATAGGATACCAAAAATCACTTAAAGACATCACCAGTAACATGCAAATTAATGGCAACCATTTAAATTTGTGGTTTTTGAAGAGTAAAATTAGAGCAATCCCAGAGGGTTCCAGGAGGTTGAGGCTCCCAGATTACGAGGCAATTGGCACATGAAAGTGGCAAGGTTGTCAGCCTTATGCACCAGCCATATTTACCACCCCCCTCCCCCCAAGAAATATTATTCCTGATACTTATTTCTGTTAGAGTCTGCGTGCGTGGACTCCAGGGCCACACAGCGGCTGGAAGGAATATGTCAATGAAGAGTTCCAATGACACCATTGGGAATCAAACCCATGACCTTCCAGCTGTAGCACCATGCCTCAACAAATGTTGCCACTGCACACCCCTTTGGAAGAGCAGACCCTACATTTAATCTCAACCCCAAAAGATTTAGAAGAACTGACCTCCTATGAGCAACCTGCTGTGCCATGAGTTATTACTGGTGCAAGACACATGTCTGTGGTGACAAAATATAGGAAACAGCAACCAAATTGTTCTGTACATGTAAATTATGTACAAATTTTTATACTGTTTCAGCTATTCCAATTTGTTATCTTCAGTTTATGAAGGTATTTGCACTTGACAGACTGAGAACCAACATAAGTGACTAACATCAGATATTCAGCTGATACAATTCCAGAACATTCTTGAAAATCCAGATCTGCTGACTGTACAATATTCTGGAAATTATGAAAAATGCTGACAAGGTCTACATGTTACATGAATGCGCTCTGCATGTGATGCAACAGAAAAGAGAATATGACTATGAAGGTGTCAAATGATGGAAATCTGGGAAAAACTGCCACCCTGCTTATATATGTATATATAAACACCATAATGCCAGTATGGCAGATCTGACTCTTCACTATACATATATCACTTCCCTCATATCTATCTTCACTTGTCCTCACACTGCACACAATTATCTTGAAATTTATTTTACCTCAAATAAAAGATACAGAGTGGTAACAGAAGTGTTAGGCTAAAACAAACAAAAAAACTGTCTATTCCATGTCTAATATTTAAGAGTGGCACCTTGGCCCTCACCTCTTGTCAAATGATTCAAAACTGAGACAGGACAATATTTTACAAACAACCTGCTGCAATATTTGTGAGACTCAGATTGTTGCTTTCTCAAGAACTTTAACATGTCAAATTGCTGGTAATGTGAACTACTTTTACAACCAACACCTGTCAACATGAGGCAGGGGAGACTGGTAGCAAACAAAGAGAATTACAAAGACGCAGATCCATATTTTATTACAGCTCATCCACACATTCTGACCTCCATGGTGGAATGTCATACAATAACCTTATCAATTTGGAAAGTGTACTGATATGTACAGTGAATTCAAGGAAATGTGAAATGAAGTGCAATTCAAAAACTTCCAGTTCGTAATTTAGATAATGAGTATGATACATGTCACTTTTTCCCAGACTTCTTGATACCACCACCCACAAGGGGTCCCTTCTGTGCTGCCTTTGCCTTGGCCTCTTGAAGGGCCTTTTGTTGTTCTTTCATTTTCTGTTTGTGGGCGACATCTTCTTCATCCATCTCCTGCTCTTTCTTCTTGGGGGCTTTCAGTGGCTTCTTCTTACCCCCTTCCCGACCAGACATGGTGCTGCAACATGGCCAGATAGCAATAATATACCCTAAACACCACAGCCTTCAACAGTAAAGTCACCAAAGTCATGGCAGCATTGGCATCTTTCAGGATTGCAATGGATTACCAAAAAGTTTCATATAGAAAACTATTCAGTGGCTGTGAAACAAGAAGTACTGAATCTGTACCTACAGCAGTATTGAGTTACATGTTAATACCAAGGAAATTGTGCATAAACAGTCAAGTGTTTACGATGCAAGAACACTAAGATTCTAACACCATCCAACCATATTCAGGGCCTGTTATTGAAATGTAAAGGATTGCAGTCCATTATACTTCTCCCATAACAAATCACACTATTTCAGTGCTCTTCAATGACAAAATTACAGTGGGCTAAATAATTCAACTTGTGCTGTGTGCCGTTTTGTAAAATGCTCTGTGTGAAAAATCACCTTATGTTCCTCCTAGCAGGATGAAGAATTCAAGGCAAACCACAACTGCTGTGCAAATCGTCACTAAAGAATGAATGGACGCATTAACGGAAAGTCCATTTTCTTTTCTGCAGAGGATATACAATACATAGGATCAAATACTGAATGTGTTTTAATGTAAACAAAATTACCCTCAGTTTATTAGAGTTGTGACATCAGAGTCAGTGTAGTAGGTATTCAAAACTGTCTTTATAGAAGACCCTGTAGTTAAATTTAATTGCTGAACCTTGCACGACTGATGCCACACAGAACTGCACATATTCAAACTACACCATACCCATGCATGTGTCATTATAAAAACACTACATTCTACAAGTGTTTTTCTGGAATCATTCAAGCTGTGTCAATTTCAACATGTCCAGTTTCCTTCTTTTGTAAGAAGTAAATTACAAGTGTGAAACCAAGATGTTATTTCAAAACGTGGCATCATTACCGTACTGCTGATGTTAATGCAAAACAATTTCTTGCCAAGAAATTTCACACAGAAACAATCTGGTTATTTGTATATACAGAAGTGATACTGTATATATCACACAAATATCTAAACATCTCTTATAAGAACATGAACTACTACCATTTGATGTAACTTAACTTCCAGAGACTGGTATGCAGGATAATTACTTATTTGATTTTTTTGTTAAGATATACAAACAGCTGGTACGTCATTATGGTACGCACTTCTCTCTCACATTTTGCAAAACTGTGTTCTAGTCATGCTGACTACACCAAATGCAAACATCCCACCCCCAGGTAGAAAAAATAATTAAATCAAATTACAGTACACAAACCTGATGCAACCTGTTGCTGCATTCAGATACATTTCATAAAAATAAAAGTATGCCCAAATATTAATGTATTTTAATTCTCACATTACTATGAGCAAACACTGCAACTACATCAAAATGTCATGCAAAAAAAAAAAAATGTATAATTCATTACTGTTGTGTAAAAAACACCCTACAAAATTAGTCTTCTGGTCTAAACCTGAAGCATGCCCCCCCCCCCCCCCCCAAAGGTTTATGGAGTTGAGCTTCACTTCACCACAAAACAAACAGAAGATTGTGTTCTACTGGCATGGCAGGGGCACACATATCCTGGGCAACCGGCCAGCTCATTTTTTTTTATTGTGGTGACTAAAACTTTCAGCACAATCACAGTAGTTTTTTTTTGCCCTTTACATACAAAAATGTGTGTTAATTCACATATACTCAGTAGAAAGCACCAGATAACAGTGAAGTTCACACGCCACTCCAGAATTGTAGGTCCTCAGCACAGAACATTTTTCATGTCACCCTTCTAGCACCAAGAATTTGTTGGAGGTGCCTAAGTTTTTGGAAAATCTGTGCACCCCTGCTTCTTGGTACTCTCTGCCTGTACCCAAGATCTACCAAACCGATTTGGATGACAAAACTGAAATAATTGAAACTTTTTTTTAAAATTTTATATTAAACAGTTTCCGTGCAACTATATTATATTCAACAATTCAAACTAAATTCATCCAAGTTCTTATGTCTCTTCCCATTTAAGCTCATCCATGTGACTTAACATAGTAGAACTTATCTGTCACTAACTTCGAATCTTGAGAACGATAACCAACAGTCAGCTGCTGCTGCACAAAACCCGCACAGCCGTTACATTTATCGCCAAGAGCATCGAAAAACCACACGGACTGCAAAATAATGGCCCTAAGATGGCTGCCAGCGCAACAGTCATCCGCGACAGCGTTATTTCCGAGACGAAAGCAGGTGGTAGTGTTACGTGCGGGAAATGATGCTGTAGTAGACCACCGTTCAGTGTTCGTATTCGAAGTTCTCGTCCTACCAAGGCAGGGCGAGGACTTAAACCCAAACGTTCTGAAACCTGAATTATGCACACTCCACATGAAAACAAGGAAAGTTTGTAATATATCCACCACTCAAAAACCCGAAACATTCTGACTACATGAGAATGAAGTAAAGGTAGACTACTAAACCCTGCAACAGAAGACCCAACCTAATATAATGCAATAACATTTAATTTTTGTAATTGCAGAATTTTGAGCTAGAGGGTAGTTCTGCAACTCAAAAAGGGTCTGTCAAGGTTGTGATTTCGGTCCATATTTATATAACATAAATGAATTTCTAGTTTATCTTGATACATAAGGGACATATATCAGTCTACAAAAGGAGTGTGATGAACATGGGAATTAGACTGTTCAACAAAATGCCAACTAGAATAAAGGAATTACATAGTTTTAGGGACTTCAAAAGAAAATTAGAGACATTTCTACTGGACCACCCTTTTTATTAATTAAATGAGTTTTTTATATTTGAAGAAGATAATAAGTAACAACACCAGTAAAACAAGATGTAAATAGGACTTCCTTTAATGTAAAGTTGCTATATGTGATTAAACAAGTTAATTGGATAATTAATCACATATGTGTACTGAACTGAACTTACGTAATTCTGGTAAAATGTTTGTATCTGATGGTAATTTGTAACAGCTATATCTACAGTACCTTATATTTAAAGTATTGTATTCTATTACCTTATACTAGTGCATTAATATTATATTATTTATAAACTGACTTGTGTGTATGACTTTCTGCATATTGACAAGTCTAAGGTTACCATGTAACTATATGGATGTAAATAAATAAATATTCTGCAGTGATAAATGGATTGAGAATACGGGGACTATATGTGCCGATGTTTTGATTATAGCATCTTTCACAAGTTATAGGTCACAAGAGAAAATTGAACTAGTAGATAAGGACTGTAAATGGTAGAATTTGAAATAAAATTTGAGCAAATCTAAAAGGACGGTATTTAAGCAAGGAGTAAAATTAAAGGCAAGAACTGCATTAAAATACATTATTAGTATTATTATTATTGTTGTTATTATGATGTTACATCACACTGAGCATTTAATCCCTGCACCAAAGATTTAAATAAATAGGGTGAAAGAGTGTGGGCTGGATTAATCTGGCTCAGGACAGGGACATCTGGAAAACTGTCATAAACATTATAGTGACAGTTGGGTTCAGCCTACATTAACAAAAATGAAATGGAGGTTACATAGCACGTCTTAAAACTGTAAATATCCTTGTTGCCTAAATATATAAAATGAATTTGTTGGGGTGATTTTTATGTGCTTTAGCATTTGCAAACATAGGTCATTTAAAAATTAATGAGCCATATTTCCTGAGCATAGCCCAAACTGCCTAGATCTTTACTTCTTTTTCCATTGACATTTATAAATTGAACTGACACCTATGAAGGAAATATGTCACTAATGTGAACGAGTGTTTCATAAAACCAGGAAAGGAATTTGGGAAACTAAGTTTTTGACACATCCAAACGATATCACAAGCCATGCGTATGGTGCAGCTTGTTACATCTCCATCTGTGTCATCTCATGTTTGAACAGCTACCTAAAACAAATGTTGATGTGTCTGTTCAAGGGCTGTAGAATGCAGTGTCACTTCCAAGATATGCCATAAAACCAAAGTACACCTATCAGTCTGACAATGATATTCATTTTAAAATGACCATAAATATTTTCACCTGTGGCAAGTGGATATACATTAGAGGATCAGTGTTTATAATTTTTTTTTTTTAACACAGTACAATATCACAGAAGACCAGATTTATTTAATCTCATAACAAAATGCTAATGGATGTTAATCACTGTGAAGTTATGTAATGATACAAACTCACTTCTGTTTGCACAGAAAGTGACAAACCAGTCCTCTCTCGCATAAGGTGATCCATGATGGCACATCCTAATGCAGCACAGAAACATGATCCTGTGGCACATTCACCACTGAATCATGTGGTATTCAACTTATTTTGCACCTTACAGCCCAAAATTTCAGCAGTAGAATTTGAGAATTCTCACCTCTAGCTATGATTTCCACAATCTACTCCTATTACAGCCCCTGGGGGATACTGTGACATCACAGTTTCAATGAATGTGCATACTGTGAACAAGAAAAGTTCTTGAGTAAGCGGTATTACCACCAAAAGATAACTTTTCATTGGCAAGGGTTGAGGCTGCAGTACCAACATGTGGATGTGCATCTAAGCTGCTTCATAATGACTTGTTTTCAGCATTCACATCTTCATAGTCATTGCCATGAGGACTTCAAAGTCTCACCAGCTATGGGTCAGTACCAAAAACTCAAAGACTGATATCAGATCCCATTCCAAGCCAGTTGAATCCCATCCACACCAACAGAGTACTGACATACATTGTTATGGGAGCTGTGAGGGCTGCTTGTATGCAGGAGGCCTCAAGTTTGAACCTCAGCCTGTAGGCTAGCTATCATGCTGAAGGTTTTTGTGGTGCTTCTTTGCCCATACACACAAATAATTGAAAAAGCATTTTAATATGGACCACTGTCACTTGCTCATCATCCTTCCCAAAGTCATTTTTATTGTTATTGTACTGTTAAGCTCTTTAACATCTGGGAATAAATGAGTTTGAATGTTTTACTACTGTGTACCTGATGGCTGGATTTTAGCCAGAGAGCAAGAGTATTAACAGTGCATAAGTGCAATGATGGGACAGTTCAGCCATGCACATGCACTGTTACACCAGTGCAACACATGACCAATAAAAGTTACACTCTGTGGTAACATGAATTGAAAACTGTTGTTTAATAACCTGAGAGTTGTCTATTGTAAAGTCCAGAAACATCAGTTTACAACATTCAGGCAGTCCTTAACTTCAGATTCTCGAATTTCGTACAATCCATACTTTTGTGCATTATAAATTCAAGTCTGCCTTCTGTATGCTGAATTCAGGCTTCTGTACACAGTTGATGAACAAACATTTTGAGCTACCACATAGTAGTGCTGTCTGTCAGCCAAGCCAACACTCAGTCTCTGCATGGTCTCAACAACAGTACAGTAGGGTCTCAATTTACAACGGGGTTATGTTCTTGAATATTTGGTTGTAAATCGAATTGTCGTAAAATAAGTACTATTTAAATTAAGACATGTTCATTGGCCAAACAAATTAGTCAAATAATTTTATAATTTACAATATTACTTCACATTATGACATACAATTTTAATTTAATAAATTAGGTATATAGAAAATTAGACAGCTAATTTAAAAAAATATCAATCAAATTACTTTTTATATTGTTGAAGAAGGCCCAGGCCTTGGTTCAGAAGACACCAAGAAAGAATGTATCGTCAACTGTTTTGATTTTTTCTTTTTTCGGTCTTTTTGATGGATGTCATGGGTGGAAAAATCATACTCATCTCAAAATAACTGCACTAAAATAGAATAAGAAGAAACACATGCACACTAGAAAAGAGCTAGAAGCGCAATAATTAGAGAATGGACACTTGAGTTACAACAGTGATGCACCACAGGTCGGGAGTGATTGGTCCAACTCGACAAGGGTCGTAAAATTTAATCATCATAAAACAAACCTCCCCAAACGAGACCCTACTGTATTAGCTGTGTTCTTGCAGTAATATTAGTTGTTCCTGCAATAAATTTTTTTCAAACAGTGTAATACACCATGCCCATTCGTTATTGTAGCAGTGACATGTTCCATCCACCTATCCTCCTGCACGTGCCCCTTACATTTCCCCAGTGTCTAGGGTCATAAAACTGAGTCATGAACTGTATTTTGTGTCTCCTGAATGCCAGTAGAGGTACGTACAATACCTAGATTTTGAGACAAGACATAACTTCAGAAAATTTATTTGTACTGTTTATATTTTGTAACCCAACTGACAACTGTGATAAGCAAGGGAACAGAACTTCCCTTATAACAAATAAGATCATTGCTTGACTTTCATAAACGTTTTCAGGAACAAATTTCATAGGAGAGTCAGGCACTGCCTGTATATCTCTTGTTCTAGTTTGCAACAATTTTCCAAAAGGTTTTTAGTTATTTATCAGTGCTGTCAGTATCCCAGATTCAATGACATCAAATCTTAGGATGATTAGTGAATAATGAATTGGAAAGGACATAGAAGAGGGCCTAATCAGAGTTGTTATCCCCTCATTCACGTGAAGGAACCAATGAAAACCACAAACATTATACCCACTGTCCCAGCATGTAACATATGCATGTCATAAATCTTACCCTTGGAGTTAAATGACTCAGTGCCAAGAGGATTTTCCACATCATATTGTTTTTATCATATGGAATTTGATCGTAACATTGATGTAACTAACATAATGATACTTTTTCAAGTTCCTCAGTCAGTATCTGACCATGTACCAGGTCATAGTAGAGCGATTTGGGTAAGCTATTGGGTTCTAAACTGGTCAGACCCAGTGGGGTCTTCCATATGCCATGCACTTTCCTCATGATGCATAACATACAAGGCCTACTGCTGTGGATCAGATCTGACATTAAACTGCAGGTCCTGTCAGCTGGACACTGGTCAGGGCCTAAACTTGAAAACTCACGGGACAAATGGCAGTTTGTTGTCAAAACCTGATGCTAGGTGCACTCAGTAGCCACAGTGCATTCTCTGTGTTGGTTGGCACGCTATTTAAAAAGTTCGGTCTCTTTTTGAACAAGCCTCATATTTTTAATGCATTTATTCAGGTCTCAAGATTTCTTTCATAGAAGTGCTTTGAGTTTAAACTCTGTACTGAAATAATGACCACATTAAAAAATATGCTGTCTCCATACATTTTAAGACCAGTGTCTGTATTACTGCCCCAGCAGATATGCACCGCAAACATTCCCATGTCTTATCTGATATTCTGTAAGGTAAAATACCACATTATTGCCTTTATCAAAATTCTGCTCTGACAAAGTTAAGATGTACTTTCTCCTACATCGCTGTTGTTTGTGACTGTTTATTTACATCAGCGAAAATACTGTTAAAGTTGCATCTTATTCAACTAGACTTAATTACATCTAAACAATGCATATGTGTAACAACATCTCACAAATTTTTTGGTCTCACTATTGTAATAAAAAACAAAGTAATATTGGAAAATGAAATTAGAAATTATTGCAATACTTCAGTGACATTTCTAGTCTATTCTGATAACTTGACATTCAGGTGACCATGCATCGTGATAAATTCTTATAATAAAGCTCAACTAGATGCACTAATTTCTCAAATTTATTTTTGGAACGAAATTCTATGCGTTTCTGACAGTTCGTCTGTATGACATATACCACTGCTTTGTGTACAGTGAAAAATTCCTCGTGATGGACAGAGGAACTGTCCAAAACCTGTAGAATTTCATTCCAAAAATAAATTTGAGAAATCAGTGCATCTAGTTCAGTTTTATTGTAAGAATCTATTCCAATAATTAACAACATCACAGAATCAAAACACATATTCAGTATCATTATGTACACACAAGAGAACGGGCTTTAAATATATTTTATTTATGCAAGAACATGTGATGTGGACGGCATAACCTGTCAGGTGTCTGTATTATGTATCTGCTGAAGGTCAGACATCTTACAATGTCAATGGCAAACTTACTTCTCAAGGGCACTTAAATTGACACAAACTATGAAAATATGATTAAAACTTCTATAATTACTGAATTTAAAACTTTTCTCATATTGTTTCAGGAATAATAAATATTAAATACACATTTTTCCAATTTGCAGAAATTATATTAACCACATACATTTTTCCACCCACAAGAAGTATCCTTAATGAATGAGTACTGCCAGCAGTTCAGTTTACTTGGTCACCAAAAAGAGACACATTAATTTTAAATGCCTGTATTTATTGCATCACACTTATAACATGTTTTTTGACACCACAAAACTAATATAGCACAGGAAATTGTATTAATAAAAGAACACATTCCTTTTCCTGTTGAGACTGCTGTGCATCCACTAATATTCTCACAAATTTATTTCCCATAACTGGAACCAGCACTTCTTTAGTAAAGTTTCAACAGTGGCTATGATTTATGCTTTCACTTTGCTAAAGGGACACTTTTACCTTTACATGTCATTCGGTATCAGTGATAGTAAAGTGTTGAATGTTAAGGGCTGTACCACCAGATTCATTAATTTTGGTGCAATTACTGCAATGCTCGTATGATCCTGTATATTATTAACACTGATTTAAATTTTTGAATTGTTATAATAGTTTCTTGATTATTTTAAACTTATTTGTACTTAATTATGTTGGTCTCTCTTCTTGTTCACTTTGTTCAGTCTTATAAAATCATATCACACTTGTACAGTTCCTATGACTGTAAGGAATATCAAGTTATGAGGTTTTTTTATTGTGATTTGTGGGCTACACATGGTGTTGAAACCTACAAGACCACAGTATAAATATGAAAAACTATAAATATTAAGCCTCCAGTCAAGGAAGACAACATGTTGAACAATGTTGAAAATGAAATAAACCTTATTGTTAACTAAAACAAGAACTCCCTAAACTATGTTCCAGCATACTCCATCAATGAAAGTTCAGCACTATCAGTTAACATTACAAAAAAAACTGCCAACCCTGAGCTGCTGAAACAGGGCGAAGGGAAAGATAATACATGATGTGATGCTTATTGCAGATTTATCCGTTTACTTAACGGTAACAGCTGATGCGTCACTACGTGTTCAAAGTCATTGTACTTTTCTCAAGCAGCATCATGGCTCGAGCAGCCTGTTTCTGCTGGTGATGTTTGTCCTGCACATTTACAAAGTGCTCCAGCAACTCAGTGAAATTGATGTACTTGTTGTAGACACTGCTGTCTTCTGTTTTCTTGCCAAACTTCATGCTCCTGTAACACACAATACACCTACATAAGTAACCTGATGCACTGTGTATTTGATTTGGCATGGAACTTCTGCTCTCTCAATTTTTGTTAGGTTAAGAATGGGCATGTTAGAATTTGTATTATACCTAGGAACTATAGGGGACTGCAGTAGCACAGTGGTTAAGGTACTGTGTTACAAATCGGAAGGTTGCTAGTTCGATCCCAGCTTGTGTCAGTGGATTTTTCATTGACATCAAATCCTTCAGATCGCACTATGGCCCTGGGGTCGACTCAGCCTCTAACAGAAATGAGTACCAGGAATATTTCCTGGGGGTAAAAAGCGGCTGGTGTGTAAGGCTGAAAACCTACCACCATCCTGTGCCATTGTCACAAAATCTGGGATCCTTAACTTCCTGGAACCCTCTGGGCCTGTCCAGGCCTGTAATGGGACTGCTTTACCTTTACCTAGGAACTATACAAAAGCACCAAACTGAATGACAGGTCACGATTCTAGCACAAACATAACTTTTTACCCTAAAATAAATATGTTTTGACAATACACAAGAGAGGTAGACATGACCATTCTGTTCCATGCCCACGCTATCTGTAACATCATGTTTGTTTCAGTTTTGTATTCATACTACCATACAAGTTCAACAAAAACTATCTACCTCAAGTTATACAATGATTTCTTATAATAAAACCAACTAGATGCATCAATTTCTTAAATTTATTTTTGGAATGACACTCTACATGTTTTGGACAGTGCCTCTATCCATCACCAGGAGTTTTTCACCGTACACACAGCAATGGTATATGTCATACAGGTTTGTTGACGGCTTGTGAGCAGGATCAGTTCAATCCTGATCCTTCATTTATTTATTTAATTTACCACGATGCAGGGTCACATGAACGCCAAATAATACAATGATATTTCCATACTTATCCCAAGGATTGAACTAACTCAGAATATTTTCCCAGGTATAAAATGTTCTTCTGTGATCCCTAACCACATTTCTGAAACCATTTGTAAGTAAGATATGAGGTTCTCATTGTGGTACTGCTGAAGATTCTGTGGAAGACTATTTGGCCCTGAAGATGAAGGCTCTATGATCCTTAAATACATCAGAAACTATTTACCCAACAACCACATGTAATATCCAAGAAGACTTGAATTTTCTACTTCCATCATCTGAAATTTGACGTTCACATGACAGTAATTACCAGGACTGTTGTCTCCTTGGATGCAATGCCATGCAGTCTGGTGGGCAGTACAACATTTGGAAGGAACCTGCCTCCTTCAGCTTCAGAGTAAAAAAATCCTTCTACCTTGAACAGAGAGGCAGTAGGTTCCTTCAAAACATGGCACCTATATACTGAACTACATGATGTCACATACCAAAAGATGACAATATTCATATATATACAAACATCAACTCCCAAGACAATGCCACTGCTAGATTATCTTATCAGATACCCCCTTCTCAGATAGAATAGAATCGAAAGGTTAAATTCTACTTGGTATCCAGATCTGCCTATTTAGACTTTGCAAGCATCAAATTCATCTAACTATGCAAATCAACTAGACTGAAGCAACTTCCATCAAACAAGTACCAAGATTTTTTATATTAGAGGAAGGTCATCAGTTAATGGAAAACTATGTATC
>Ga0123354_10007988_pt1 | contig 16045 bp, 7 predicted proteins | sample TergutLab28metaG_2_FD_97872 | JGI IMG/M metagenome (GOLD analysis project Ga0123354, IMG submission 97872) | Labiotermes labralis P4 segment gut microbial communities from Petit-Saut dam, French Guiana - Lab288 P4 | ecosystem: Host-associated > Arthropoda: Insects > Digestive system > Gut ...
CTTTGTTCCCGTACCCCCTTGAAGGCACTGGGGAGAGTGGAGGTTTAGCCCCGCACATTCTGAATCTCGAAAGCAGATGGCAGTGAGTCCTCATCTTTAGAAACCAAAAGCTCCCCCCCCCCCCCCCCCCACGCCCCGGGAAAGAAGTATGTCTACATTTCTTCAGGTCATTTATTTCACTTTATTTTTTCTTGCGTCAGAAGTTTGTTAAGTTATTCTGCGAATATTTTTTAAACGCTTGCCCCTAATTCTTTCCATGTTTGTCCTAAATTTTCATTTTCAGACACATTTCAGGACAAAAACAAAATTATGTAAACACATCTTATTAAAATCCATTCTAATATTATTCTCCCGGCTACGCCTGTATCTCCCAACTGGTCTCTTTCCCTTAGGTTTCCCCACCAAAACTCTGTATGCACCTCTCCTCTCCCCCCATGATAAGTGGGTCTCTTTCACCACAGCGTGGTACGTCCGTAGGTTGCGAAGGGAGGAGACGGCCTCCAGGTGCGGAGTGTAGCTGGGAATATATTGAATAAACAGTCGCAGGCAGCCGACAAGGGGTGGTCCTCAAGCTTGGCGGTTGGGCGAGGTTGTAAAAATTCCTCACCGTAAAAATTAACGTGTTACGTCTTATTCAAATAAACCTCGGACTTGGACTGAAACCTGCCATTCAGCTTTAGGCGCATTCGTAAAATTGCGAAAAAAAGTGTCTGTTAGCTTCGTCGTGTCTGTCTGTCCGTCCGTGCGTCCACATGGACCTACTCTTCTCTCACTTGCCGGATTTTTATGAAATTAGATATTTGAGTATTTTTAGAAAATACGTCGAGGTAATTCAAATTTCTTAAAATCGGACAACAATAAAGGGTACTTTGCACGAAGACCAGTGTACATTTTTGATCATATCTCGCTCACAAGTATCAGTAAAATGTAGTCCAACACAACTTTTAATGTGTGTTTGACTACATTTGTCTGATACTTGTGATCTGACCAACACAACGGGGAGTTTGACCTGAAAAAAATCTCGCTCAGTTCGTCTGAGAATGTGAAATGTTTCAAGCAAAAGGTGTAGAAAAAATAAAAAAACGTTTTGTGTTCAATAAATTTCCTTTTTCGAAAATCGTGCCTTTTATGAGATCAGGTGAAAATATATTGTAAAGTCGGACAGGCCACAGACGACAATATGGTGCATGCGCATTGCATGCTGGATTCTTAAGACTACAAACACACACTCAGAATATGTAATGCGTATTACTTTTCCCATGCAACTATGGTTGCACGAACGCGCTTCGGTGTTACATTACAGCACATTGCCTTCCTTGTTGTGATACACATGTATGTTTAAACAGCATGTAGATGTTATACGTAACCGAAACGTACATTTTGGTGCCGCTCTGATGCTTGTATTGTTCTTCTTGATCGTTATGTAGGCAACGCATCATATCACACGAATGTAAGTCTGTGTAAAATGTAATGGTTTTGAAGTATATTATTACCTCTCTGTGTCCGAAACTTAGTTAAGTCGTTGGCGCAGTGAACTTACCCCTTGTCCCTACATGAACACAAAACCCTAATCAGTATTGTATTTCAGGTTTTCTCTTTTATTAGTTCGTCTACTATGACTTTTTAAAACTTCAGTGCACCTTCCGATGGCTTACCCTTAATATCATTGGTCTCGCAGTTAGAAAGTTCGTGCAAGCATTATACAGTGCACAGAAGTATATAATTCTAAAGAAATAGGGCTGCGTTTTGACATTTAATGTTGGTATGTCGGGTTCATTCTTGGCAAGTCATTCCCCAAAATGCTTTGAGGCCAGTAAGTGATATAAACTTCACATCGAGTTAAAGTAAAAGTATTCACACGTGGGAATAACATAAGATCCAGACACCTACAGTATATAAAATTTTATCGGAGCTTGTCAGATTTGTTACCTCTGTTCATTGTAAGAGGCCTATCATAGGTTCCGCAAATATCATAGGCTATATCACGGTTCATAGAAGTCTGCCGTAGGACTCGGAAGTTATACCTAAAAGTTCATTAAAGTAAAATAGTACTTAGAATTGTTCAAATTGAACCACAATGAAAGTAGCTGTACAACACTTAGTGGGTCCACATGCCCGAGTTTGATCGAAATTGGTGACGTAGTTGGGCCTTGTTTCGTGCGAATGTATCGCTAAAAGAGAAAACTTGACAAGAGTTGCAGCTGTGTTTGTACATCTAGTAAAAGTTATGTGCATGCCTTGAAAGCATATTGGGGAGTGAAGGCTTTTATCCACTTATTCTTAACCTTGGTAATAGATGGATGTGAAATGTTAGCTTCACGTCTCGGCTACTTTACCCCGTAGATATTCTCCGGTGCCCGTTTAATAGGGGGCTGGGTGGGCCTCAAAGCCAATCTGGACGCTTGGAAGAAGAGAAAAGTTGTTGCCCCGATAGGAAATCGAATGGTAATTCCTCGATCATTCAGCACGTAACTTAGTTAACATATCGACTATGATATCTGGGCTTATTGTAAATATATATTATCACGCACATTTTCATGCTGTGACCACACAAATTCGCGTGACCTGTACGTTCGTGTTAATACTGACAGGACATGTAATAATGGTCCGTATGAAGACTGTAACAGTACTTAAATCCTTCGAAATTATTGAATGGTAACAGGTGCAGACACGTGCTTATGTGGACAGACGGCCCCATTGTCATGAATATCAGGACTGTCTTCAAATTAAGTAGGACACTCGTGTGTGCGATAAATAGGGCTATTCATGCAGAGGATCAGAAGTAGACTATTTAATTACTGAAACTTCGTTCAGGCCAATTACGTAGACCTACATAATTTTTGAGAGGCGTGAATGAACCAAAAGCGATATGCTGTCAGTTTGTTTCTGGTGATAGTTGCCAGTACGTGACTAATGATATTGGCCTCCCGAATGACGTAGGCCTAACAAATCTGCAGTAAATCAGTACCGCAAAAACGTTCGTTTATTACCGCTATTGCACTTCCGAAATTCTGTGAACTCTGAGACTGTACTGAATCGGCGTATTTTCCGTTATTATGTATCCTTGTGTCATGTTGCATTATATTAACTAATTATCGTATGTGTTTCAGTCCTTTAATGAATATCGTACAGTATAATACACACTACAAACCACCGACAATGCAGTATTAGTAATTTGCTTATATAAAACCTGAAGGTGTCATGATCATGCCGTTACATTCAGCGTGCTTTTTGCGTGAAATGTCCAGTAAAGAATGTTATTTTGTGGGACCGAAGTACTTAGTATTGTTACCGGTGTATTTTCCTTTAATATAGATTCATCGTTATTGTTGAAGGAATTCAATATCACTCAGGAAATTAGGCGCCACTGATGGATGAGAACGATTTTAAAGCGTCATTCTCAGTTCCTTGCATTTGTAAGTTATATGAAAGGCACTGAAGGAGGATTTATTGAGGAATATTGAAATGCTCTGGTTCTGATTGAAGAAATTAAATCTTTTCATTACGTCCTAAGCAGTTTCCGACAACAGATTGTGCCGGCATGTCTGCACGATTATGTAAGTTTTTCAGTCATAGTTTAGTTTGTGATTACATAAGATTTTTCATCTTCGTGTGTGTGTGTGTGTGCGCGCGCGCGCGGATGTATTTTCATTTCCCTTCTGTTGCTACACAGATGTGTCCGCTAGAAATGAACACGTTTTAGAGAATTGAAATGGTCTAAATATGTTAATTCGGATTGTCATAATGTAACATTTGAACTTCTCTCATTGTGGTTAATCCTGCGTTCTAACTGCGCTCTGTAGTGTGCCTATTCGCACTGGACACACGAAACCGAAAACAGGGTACCTGATTACTGTTTATCTTAACGATTTATGTGGGCTAAAACGATGATCTTGAACGTTTGTACATCTTGCATTAGAACAGATTTGTTGCGACGTTTCCGAGGAACTATTGCCTCCATCTTCAGGATAACAGTTTGGTTCAGGTAGATTGTACTGGAAGGTTTTGATGATTTTAGCCAGTGACAGTAACGGAGAGGGAAGATGGGTTGGGTCTTGCACCTAGACATGGAGGCAGCAAGTTACTCCGAAACGTCGGAACAAACTCATTATACTATACAGTGTAAACACCTGTAAGACCATCATTTGAGCAACAACCGCCATGACGAGTTTAAGTAAGCTATACCAACCCCTAATATGTTTAATGAAAAAATATAATTCGATAAGAAGGAATTTAGTACAGTAATATAGTTGTAGCTGTGTTGCCTATGTACGTTATGAAATTAATAAAGAAATGCTTTTAAATTTTGAAATGGCTTATGTGACAGCTTTTTGTAAGGTGTGAATGTATTAAAATTGGTTATACCGAGGCCATCGAGTATTTATTTCAGGGCCCTCTTATGAAGGTTTTTCTAAAGTTTCGTCTTCCACTTTGCTTCCCTGAGTTATCCCGATTTAAAGTTTAAGACATCTGAATATGAAGAACATTTCAAGAGACTCATATTTCACTTGTGTCTTTACACAAAATGGCAGCCTTCGAAGATGAATAATTGAGTCATTTTTGTTATGTGCTTTAGGATCATAGCATAAATTGAAATTGTTGTTAGTTTCACAGATAATAAATACAAATGAAATTACTATGAGACACATTCCCTTTGACAAGTAGAATGTTGCGGTTTTTGTTTGTGGACATAAGCAATAACGTAATTGTGCCTTTAACCTGTGCTAATTCTGATTAATCTGTTTACAGGGCAAGTATCTGGACATAGAGTTTGACTACAAAGGGGATCCACTAGGAGGAACCATAACCAATTGTAAATACACTGAAATATTCTATACTTTAGTTTTAATTACTAAAATGAATAATGAAACATTCTAAAGAGTGGCTTTCTTATTCACTAATTTAACTGAGGAGACAATATTACATTTTCTGACAGCCTCTTTGGTCTTTGCTACAAATATGGAATGGGGCATTTAAAAAGTTATTGTGAAGTTTAATTGTGCTTTTATAAAATATACATTTTTAATCAAAGTCATGTGTCATATGTACAGAGTTGTTTCAGCAATAAAAGTGACATTTAGTAACAAGCTGCTGAATGTATAAAGTTTAATTTTCTTTGAGCTGGAATAGAATAGTTTGGTTGAAAAACAGACATTAAATTTTGCTTGTTGGTGTGAGTTTCAAACTTATGGAAATGTTTAGGTAGTTAAAAATTATCATTATGGATGGACACCTTTTTTGCCAGTTTCAGTTCTTAAATTGGCCTTCAAGTATTATTTAAGTATACGTTAAGATAAGTGTGATGAGTCATATTATTAATAGCAGCAATTGTTTTGATCATTTATAACCTGCAGGACTTCAAAGGTATTGAGCGCTTTTCAATTATCATGGTATACTGATGAATATAGACAATCATATATCCAAACACAATTGATTACAGAAATGGTTACACCTTGTGCTCTCAAAAGTCACTTATCAAAGCCAATATCATGCAGTTGTTTGTTAGTCACAATTATTCTTTCTTTTTTCCTGCAGACCTCTTGGAAAAGGTAAGTATTACTGGCACTAAAATTTGTGTCATGGATACAGAAAAATTCGTGTTGAGAAGGAACTGAATGCATCCTGCCCCATACACTCTGAGAAGAACAATTGCATTGATATGTCATTTGAATATGGTGATAAGCAGTTATTTTGAAAAGAATGATAAGCTTAATGGTAAATTTCCATTTTGACAGCTACAAATTTCAGAGGCTTGTCTGTGTAGCGGAAATACTGCCATGGCGAAAAGAGTGTGAACACAGCTTAAGTACATGACATAAAATATTTTCAGTTTTTTCCAGTTCAACGTGACCTCTGTTTTTCAAAAGCATCCTCTCTTATTTCAGGTTCATCCAAGACAGTACTGAGAATCCTCTTTTGTTTCATTTTTGTTATATTAAGGAAGCAGAAACAGTCATACCTTTCAGTGTACTAACAATGTAAAACATATCTCTTGTTGTACAGTATGAAATATCTCTAAAAATGGCTGCAAAAGTCAGCAAGAATCTTGTCTGACATCTGATTTTTACTCCATATAAGAAACTCCAGGTATTGCCATAAATCACAGTAGTAACAAGGAAGTCTGAGCAAATTTATCAGGCCCATTTTCATACCGAATGTTTTAGTCCTGTGAGTTTACTGCTCTTACTTATTTTGTTTGACTTTGGTGAAGGTTTTATTACTTAAGTCATATTCTCTTGTATCTCTCATATTTATAATGCCCATATTTTGCACTGTCATAATGTACGTATTTGCTCATTTCCAAATGATGTTGCATACATAATGTGTGGCTGTGTGATTTAATAGTAATCACCATCAAACCAAACACACAAAAAAATGTTCATATTTAGTTATTTTACATTCCACAGAAAGAAAAATTACCACTACAAAGACACATATTTTTCAAAGATATATTACTGTGTATCATTCAGGATGCAAATGGTGTGTCACTAGCATTGCGGCCACCTCATTAGTTTGCACATACTGTTGTTACTGACTGTAGGAAACTGAAGCAGGCGTGATCTCCAATAACGTAGGTCCATACCAGGTTCTACAAAATCAATTGATCGATTCCAAAGTTGAAAGGAGTATACACATGTGCATATGCACACATATGCATCATAAAAGTCTTACTTGCTCAGTTTCTTCCTTAAGAGAGGTTGAGCCAGCAATACAATATATATCAAACTGCTTGAAATATTTGATAAGTCATCAAAAGTAATAACTAACTAAAAATGTCAAGCACTGTATTCAGCCATCTGTTAACAATTTTGCTGCACACCCTAGGCAAAACATTACTTATTGCATTGCTGCTTATAACAACATACAATCTGGGAAATGTAGATTCCGATTGTCTATAATGTGATATGTTTTCATTGGTTGAGTGGTTCTTGACATTTCAAAGGAACAGTAGAGCCTTCACCTTCCAGGGCCAAGGCACTACATTCCTTCATAACATTGGCAACCACTCACCTAACAACACAGTGTGACAACCCAGAAGACCAGAATCCCCAGAAGCACTGCTGTGTGAACCTAATCTCACAAGCTTATAAATGTGCACACTGCAAAACAATTCTATTGCATTCATTTCCATTTAATTAACTGTTTCAAAATCTATAAGTTATGATAAAACAGTGCTGGGTGTAAAAAGTTGAAACATTTTTTCTGTGAACAGTGTTTAGTGATCTACACTCAAAATGTATCTAAAAATGCACACGTGAATTAGGTCATCATTGTCACTTTCTTGGATGAGTAATATGTGTTGAACAAATGGTAACAGCTGAGTTGGTAGAAGGAAAAGGAAGCATTTGAGTGAATGATTCCATGAAATAAATCATAGGATTTTGAACTCCAACGCTACCCCATTTGTAAACAGCATAAGAGTATACCTGCTGGCTACAGAATTTATAGGTGTTTTGTCCATGTTATGTTTTATCTTTCTCTTGTGGGGAGACTGGCTGTGTGTTTGTGTTACTACCATTTCTTACTTTGTTTATTGAAAGGAAAAAGAAATACCACAGTAAGAGTGAAAGAAATGTCGCTGAACCTGTTGTCTTTCAAGTTTAGAAATGACAACAGAGCCTGTAATTTATACTAATGTTACATAGTAATTAATTACAAGATATATACTGTTTTTGTCTTTGGCTTCCAGTCACGAGTAACATGTCAAGCACAAGGTGAAAGGAACTTCCATATTTTCTACCAGTTACTAACAGGGGCTGATATCCAGCTACTCAGTAAGTTTGTGACATAGTTAATTCGTATTCTTTGCAAATTTCTTCCTGTGTCCTCTGCACATACATATAGTTTTCAGTCTTTCATTCATGAAGCATCTTCAAATTACTTGTACCTGATGTGATAATCCTATGTAGATTTGCTATAGACCAACTGAAAACCTGTCTGGTGCCTAGTTTAAGAATAAGTGGAGCTATACCTTTGCTCCCCTACATGCATATATGGCATAATTAAAAATGTACCTACTGATTGTGTGTAATGGCATTGAGCCTTGAAATTGACCAGAACTGTTACTCTACTGGTATTATTACTATCATCACAATCTTCTAATTAGGAATATCATCACAAAGCTGATTTTTATGTATGTTGTAGGCATCCCTTACACAATAATGTTATTTAGAGAAGTCATTTCTGTCTGTCTGTGTGTCTGAAACCTATTATCAGTATCTAAACTGTTGGACACACACAAACACACACATGCTTATTTCTTAATTTTATCATATTGATCTGTAATAAAGTCTGCTTTGTGTGTGGTTATAAGTGATGATACTAATGTACATTGTAAATAATCTATGGCATTTAGTAAACTGGCGACAAATATTTTTAATAAACGGTGCTGTTGGTGTTTTGTGTATCATATTATAGCATACACTTTCCACTGTTCTTCATCCTAATTATGTAACAAGAAACCCTGGAATACCATCAAAATTATACCATCCTTTAAGCACTTCCTTGCTCATTAAGAGCCAAATAATCGTAGAACTCAGCCCACTGTTTGTGTGTCTGCTGTCCACTAATGTACGATTTTACTGCATTCCATTGTTTGTAATTTATGACACAAGAACATTTCAGATACAAACTTACAAATGTAAGTTATATAACAAATTACAAATATTGTGTCTCCATTTTGAATTTCAGATTCCCAGCTATTTTGGTTTGTTAGTTATTATCTTTACCTACAAATCAAATATGAATTTTGTCATTTTGTTTTCTGCAAAAGATGTTTTTATAAAAGTAGCATGTTTATCTATGATTTCTAGCATACACCATTCTGGGACACTGCATTACATGAGCCTAATGTGTTACTTGTATTAAATTAAATGCCAGTGTGTTGGTTATTACGGAGTTACTGAGGGAAGTGCTGATGGATGCTTTTGTGCCAGCATGATGGTGTCATAAATTTAGTTTTCCTTAGAATATAAGGTAGTGTACACAGGAAGAATATAAAAATTTGTGTAAAAAGTAAAGTTACAATAACACTGTATGTTTATCCACATTTGGGTGTGCACTACTTTTCACTTATTTGAACAAATTAAATTCAATAACAGAAATTTTATAAAAAAAAAAAAAGTGATATCTTTTTGCTGTATGGTCTTAAAATTTTTTTGTGAGGAAGTATTCTGCACAGCAGTTAAATATAAATGGCGGTGAAGAGCTAACGTAGCATTGAGTGAAACATGAAGATGATTGTTGAAGAGGTTGAGGCAAACCATGCTAGACCAGTCAGAGTACTGTAGATTCAAACAAGATACCTACCAATGTTGAATAAACAGCACAAGTACAGCTTTCTTTCTTTCATATTTATAATCCATGGATTAATTTACCATGAGTAACTCAGATAGCTCAGTTGGTATAGTGTCCAGGCTTTGGGCTGCACAGCCAAAGAATTGTGGTGGTTTGATTCCCAGTAGGGTTAAGAAATTTTTATCATCTCTAAAATGCCCAGACCAGCTCTGGGGCTCACCCAGCCTTTCACTCAGTGGGTACCAGAGGGTTCTTTCACTGGGAGTAAAGCAGCAATGACTGGGGTGTGTAGCTTTACCTCCGACCCTCATATGCCTGCATGCCATGGTATTTAACTAAGCACAAGGACAGCTTCTACCTTTACATGTTAATGCATCACTTCTAGGAACGCTGCCAGGGATTTAAGAAAAGAAACTAAAGATGTCACACAGACATTATTTCAAGGCTTGTTAATTTTTAAAACAAGGATCATCTCAGTTGGTAGCATAGTTTCATGATGCATTAGACCTGGTATATAAGAAACACTACTGACCAGGTTGGCATGCTGCTGATGCTCTAGACATGTGTTTGGGAGGTGCTTGGTTTGCATCTTAGGAGAGTAGCTGTCCTGTATGTGTTTGCTTATGATGTCTTGTAGTTCCTCCACTTGATTATGCCGTGACCACTTGCTTCCAAATCATCTACAGTTCATCATTCATATGTTATCTTGCCATTAAAATTGGCTGGTATATGGTCTGACATACAGTATCATGTAGAAAAAAATATATATTTAGTCTAAGTGTCAGTACTGTAAATGCTGTTATTTAAACAGGTGGGAAGTAATGATTCTGCACTGCAAAACAACACTCAGCAGTGTGTGCAGAAGGATTTGCACAATTTTCCCTAACTTCATATTTCTTCCCCTTTCACTTGGAAATCTCGTTAGTACTATGCTTTTTAGTTTTATTGCTCTGTGAAATTGTGAACTTAAAAAATATATTTAAAATGTAGGAACTCTGTGTGTTTTCATGGTGTGTTATATTGTAGTTCCACTTTGCTTTCATTACCTTTTACTTGTTATAGCTGTGTTTTGAGAAAGCTACTCTTTTTTTAAGTGTAAAATTTTTGTGACCAATACAGTGTATTTAATATAACAACCTTAATGTATATTTTGGTACGTCACATTTATGTTTCATATATAATTCTCACTACACCTATGTGTGAAAACTATATGTCATAATACTTAATTTGTTTGCTGTGTTGTTGTTCCCAGAATCCCTGAAATTACAACGCAACCTTGATAATTATGCCTTTCTACGAAGCAGCAGAGTTCACAGCTTAGAGAGAGTGGATGACAAACAAGATTTCCAAGTTACAAGGGTTAGTATATGAACAGTCCTTTACACTTGTATATTTGCAAATCATCACCAGCAAAACATTTGAAAGCTCTACAAAGCAGTGTGTTAAGGGTCATATATGAATAATACATTTTTAATTCTGTTTATCTGTGTAAGATAATGGTGGTATCAAAACTCCTATGCAGGTGTGAAAATTTGACTTACTAAAGGAGAATGAAAGAATTGAGATAGCAGGTGTGCAATGTTGGAGGGGAATTGCAGGATTCACATTATATGACCATAAAACAAACAAAATCACTGTGAACTGCAGGTGCAAGGAGGCCAAAATTTATTAAGAATGAATGATACTTGCATTCCCAAGCTATATGTATGACTACACTCCAACTGGCAGAATAAATGTAGATTGACCAAGAAGAAAGATGGGGAGACTAAAATCCCTGAAGGTGAAACAATCTTTGAATGGCTTATTCCCTGTAGTTGATGATGATGACCACTGCATCACTGGAGTTCTTGAATATCTTGATAATTTTCTAACAGTCACAGTTGCTTTACTCAATACATGGCAGCACCACATTTGAGTCAAATATGGAAGAAATTGATATATTCTTAAAACAAAAAGCATTGATCAGGTTCTTGGTGGCTGATGGTCAGCAGGTGACTTGTATTCATGAACATTTTGCTAAAAGTGCATGGTAGATTAACTGTGAGTCTAGGACTGTTCAGTGATGGTAAGACAGATTAGAGAGGCCGCGAAAATAGGAGCAGAGCTTCATGATAAAGTTGGCAGTAGTCACCTTTGTGCTGCCATAATGCTTGACAGAATTCCCTGGGTTCGTGAACAGATACGTGGCAACTGTCACATAACAACAGATGAATTATTCTACACCATATACACTAGCAAAGGCAGTGTAATTACAGTTACTGAAGAGCCTGACTATTCCAATTTCTCTGCTTGCTGGGTGTCATGAAATCTGACAGATGCATGAAAAGAACCAAAGATTGATCTTCTGCACCAGTATGATGTAGGAGGTGAAGGCTTGCTGTTGCAAATTGTCTCAGGACCTGTGTCGAACATTTTGAACCAGAATCCAGGTGGAAATTAATGGAATGACACCAAATAATATTCCCAAAGCGAGAAGAAATTGAAGAGTTTGCCATCAGCAGGAAAAATCATGGCTACATTCTTCTGGGATGAGAAAGGTGTTATTCTTGCAACTCCTTGCCTGGGAAGACAACAGTGAAATCTCACAACCATAATGGAACAATAATAGGCCTGAATATTTGCTTTGATCAAGTGTGTACACCACTGAGGCTATCACAGAAGGTGAATGGACAGTGTTTCTCTACCTACCATACAGTCCTGAACATATGCCATCAGATTTTCACCTGTTTGATCCCCTAAAGGGCATGCTTTTTTTTCCCCAGGTGAAAGGAGTCTGTTGACAAATGTGTCGACTATTTTTAAAAATAACTGTGCTATAAACAGTGTCAGAGTAAAGTTGTTAAAAATTTTCCATGTCTAACTCATAAATAGGCATGAGATAAAAATATAGGAAACATAACTTTCTGACTAACCTGAATAAATAATTTAATGCACCATAATTGTAATAATATTGAGAAATGAGCAAGCTATGCATCTTCACATGAAAAAATATTTATATTCCCTGTTATTATGGAATCCGAAGTTTTATTACAGAACTCACCATTGAAATATATCTGTTTTCATACATATATGAAACTTAATGAACGTAATTGTGAACATCTCATCAGAATTGTGAAGTAACCAATTGAATGTTGAAGAAGGCTGTTGCTTTGGTCTTATCAACTGTTTTGGTTTCTTTATAACCGTTACATTATGCAAATTGGCTCAGTTTCCATCTGCAGATGAACAAAAGCTTAGTGTGACTGCTCTGCTAGCTAGTTATAAAAACAGATAATGGACAAAGTCGGAAGTCGCAATCATTATGTTACACCTTTGCTGTAAGCTTTAAGATTTAACAGCCAACACAGTATAACATCCCAGAAAACATGATTCTTTATTGGGATTGCAGTGAGAACCTCAAATCTCACATCTTTGCACCTAGTTTATCTGACTGACCTTCTGGTAACAAACTACTACTACCAAAATTCCATTGTTGGCTGGTACTCTGAATAGTTCTTGTGACTTCCAGTTATGTGCAATACACCACACTACAGAACTGTGTCTTGTTTTATGAATTTTCAAGAATGTAATGTGATTAATATGACGTAAAATTGCAATTCTTAAGGGCAAATGTTGTGAATTGCAATCTATTGATGTTAGTCGTCATGTCAAATGCTTTATATACTTTTAATATCTTACAGATGAGTGAGAGAATGCATGTCTGTTTGCCTGAGCAACATCCATTGGACACTGCAGAAGATTAATGTGCACATGTTGTGTTACAGAGATCACTGGAGACATTAGGTTTCTCACAAGATGATGTTGTAAACATATTCAAAATTGTGGCATCAGTGTTGAAGCTTGGCAACATTGGCTTCATTCCAACAAATAACATTGATGGAACAGAAGGATGTACAGTCAGCAATGATTATGGTAAATTTAATGATAATTGCAGTTTTATTAGTTTGTTTTATTTCATTTTTAGTTGATGAATGTTTTTAATGAACTAGCAGTTTTTGTACTCTATTGTTGGTTGAGAGTAAACAGTCGCCCTTTGTGGTTATTAATGCATACATATCTCTGTCACTTTACTTGATTGTTATGGACACATTGCATTAGAGAGAATGCCTTAATTTTTATAGTGTTGTGTATTCATTTGTTTTGCGCTGTGTGTTAGTTACAATAATGGAGAATTTCATAACTATTTATCTGCTCATGTTTAATACTGATTATTGGTGTGTGTGTGTGTGTGTGTGTATTACCACTTGACTAATTATCATATTGTATGTAGCTCTCAGATGTTAACAAATACAATCACATAACTTACATACCTAAATAACGGTTTGTTTTGCATGTGTAACTTATCAGGTACTTAGAAATTGCACATCGTGAATGCCTGTGGAGGTGAGTATGTTCTGTATATTCTATTTTTGTATCTAGAGAACAATTTCTTGGTTTCTAAGTACATGTAGGAGAATCGTAGAAAAAGTATTTATAGCCCACATAGAAGCATCAAAAACACTGGAGTCAGAACACTTTGTGTTCCAGCCCTTTAGCGCTTCATTGGGTCCAGAAACCTGGGCATTTTTAACATATTGTTTCATGCAACCCAAACCTGATTTCAAACCATGAACATTTTGGTACATACACAAATGTATAAGCCTGAGCTATGCTCAGGTGTGGGCAGTGCAGAAAGTTGGGACAGCCCAAGCCTAGCTTGGGCTTGGACTTGAAAAAGTTAACAAGAATAAAGGCAAGTATATATATGTACATAGCCATCAATATTCATTCTCACTTCTAAAATTTACATATGCCTTTTCCAACTAAGTGTACATAGCCTTGCATTTCGCTAAGTGTTTTGTGTTTTCTGAACATTGCTTTAAAAATAAACACAGAAAAACCTTCTAAGAAGTTACCCTGAAAAATTTTCTTTGTGTGATTCCATATACCTGTATTGTTCATATTACTTTCATTTTTTATACAAGAACTTTTTACCTGCACTTTACAGCAAGATTGATCCCTGTTAGTAGTCTTGAGAGTGTACACAGATTTGTTACTAAAATATTTGTATTTCTTTGTAACTGTGCCTTAAAAATACCTCTATTACAGACAGCTATACCTGGGGAAATGAGAGATGTTTTCTGAAAGATGGCAGCATTCTATCAGTGCTCCATATTCATATTCATTCATTTATCATTGAAGCCATAGGATATTACACACACACACACACACACACACACACAAACACAATATATATAAACTGTACAAAAAAAATTATAATACAAGCAGTTAAACATGGTATTTTTCTTTGTCACACTACCTCATATAAATACAATTTTTTGCAGGAAACTGTAATGAAACTGTTCTAGAGAAGTAGGAAATGAATGTGTTCATAGAAGATTGCTCAGAGGCTGAAAATTCATTACAATAAATCTGTTAAGGATGCAGTTAGGATGGTCTTTCATAATTCTGTAACCAGTTTAGTTGGTCATTATGATCTTCAGTCATAAAGAAGGGAGTAGCTTGATACTGTCAACATAGATCATTGTGGACAAACATTGATTTTGACTTCAATGAGTCAGTGTTGTGACCTCTAAAGAAGGGTTGTGTTCAATTTTTTATCACACTTCAAGGAAATGTAAAACTACAAACATCAAAACTGTAAGATGACAACAGCATGTGTTGCTATTTTACAGGAATATCACTGTCAGTTTTGAGCTAAAGATATACTGTAAATATATTGAATAAGCAGTTGCAGACAGTTAAGAATGGATGGTCCTAAAGCTTGGAGGTTGGATGCAGGTCTAATAGCTCCTTACCATAAAACCAGCATGTTGCAAAATGTTACACATGTCAAGGAGGATGAGCTTGGCCTGGGGCATGTAGCACATATGAGAGAGACATTGATAAAAAAAAAGCTTTGATAGAAAAGCTTGAAGGAAAGGGATTACTTGAAAGTCCTAGGTACTGGTTGGAAAAAAAATTTAAATGTTTTTTTAAAGTTTCTAGATTTTAAAAATTGAAGTTGAAGTGAATTTTTTGGGACTTGGCTGATCTGGCTGAGGACAGGGACCAATGGCAGGCTCCTGAAAGATGGTAATGAACCTCCTGATTCCATCCAATGTGGTGAATTTCTTGACTAGCAGGACAGCAATACACTTCTGCAGGGGGACTCTTCTTGCTGGAGTTGTTTGTATTTCTTGCAGAGAGTTAAGTGTTTAGTTTTGATGCAGTTTGTGAAAAGTACTTTCTGGATTGAAGGCTGTTGGACACTGCTGTTTCATGAGTATCATAAATGAGTTTTCTGTAGCATGTATTGATTACCCTGAGGTTTTACATGGTTTTGCCAATCTGTCTGCGCTGAAATGTCACCTGAAAATAGGCAGAAACCACGATCTCCACCTCCCTACTTTGTGATCTTCTACAGTCTGGAAACTAGTGAAATCTGAGTGACGTTAAGTGCTGTAGTGAACTGTAGCAAGTAGAGATTATGGGCGTCGCTAGCAGCTCTTGTTCGATGGTCATAGGCTGGTACAAAAAGCCATAGAATAATAAAATCTTGCAAATTTTGGTAAAGTATCAAGGATATATCGTACTTAAACATATGTAATGGGCAGCATTTAAATCATTTCAGGAAGCTACACATTATTATAAGGTGCTGTGCTACAATTTGGAAGGTCGCTGGTTCGATCCCAGCTGGTGTCAGTGGATTTTTCATTGACATAAAATCCTTCTGATCGCACTATGGCCCTGGGGTCGACTCAGCCTC
>Ga0123354_10007991_pt1 | contig 16043 bp, 6 predicted proteins | sample TergutLab28metaG_2_FD_97872 | JGI IMG/M metagenome (GOLD analysis project Ga0123354, IMG submission 97872) | Labiotermes labralis P4 segment gut microbial communities from Petit-Saut dam, French Guiana - Lab288 P4 | ecosystem: Host-associated > Arthropoda: Insects > Digestive system > Gut ...
CCCCCCCCCCCCCCAAAAAAAAGTAGATATTGTCAAACATACCCACCCAAATCTAACATTACAGTTATTCTTTAACTAGGTAGGAAATTTAGCGCTTTCTAATGGCTTAGCGTCTGTGTGTGCCAAAATACAGACCTTTCTGCTTTCACTGTAAGCAGTTCCCACAGATTTTTTCATTCTGTCAGCCGTCCTAATGTAATAAAATTTAAAAATAACTGTTTATACACAAACAGACAATTTTTTGTGGGGCTGCGGCCCAACGCGGGCCATGGCCTCCTCATTCTTAAGGTTTCTAGATCACACACAGCGACGCACCACAGTCGGTAGGACTCCTTTAGACGCGTGATCAGCGCGTCCAAAGGATGACCTGACGATATACAACACACACAACAGACAGACATCCATGCTCCGGTGGGATTCGAACCCTCAATCTCAGCAGGCGAGCGGCCGTAGACCTACACCTTAGACCGCGCGGCCACTGGGACCGGCGAACAGACGATCATAACTCTCAAAATTCAAGCCTCAATTTCTGTTAGCAATATCAGTAACGTAAAAGTTGAAATGTCGTACTGACTGATTACAAAAGGAAGTAGAGGCTATCACTGATGCGATCTTTTGTAGATGGACACGCGTTACGTCGAGACCTTTCATGTGGGTACCAAATCAATTAATATAGCAGATACATGTTATGAAATACGTTGAAAACATTACATAAGTGGGGCAATTTTCTGAACCAGAAGAATTTCATATCGCACACTTGTTCCCTTACGTTTAGAAACTTATTGTTTTAATCATGATGATATTAATTGCAGAGCAAAAGTTTGTTCCAAACTTTTGCTGCGCAGCGACAAACATATATTCCACTTGGTTTAACGCCAAATAACTCAAAATTTCGCCCAGAAAGAATACCTGCTAGTAATAATGATTTCTTGGAATACATGAAGATAATTTTTTCTTGTATATCAACTGAATTAACTTTATGAGTGCATGAAGAGTTCGGCCTATCACGTAGCCCAGAGTTCTTTATATTATTCGGATCAGCTTCTTTTGTGAAAACAAGAGCCTTTTGTCGCTAGTTGTGTTGCTTTACCAGTTTCGACTGAGCTATACGAGAAAATCATTATCACTTACAAGCCGGATTAAACACTTAAACACTTTCTAATCGAGTAAACTCTCGGCTTTTCGACGTGGATTTTGTTTTACCGATTTAGTCAGCTTTTGGCCAGGTGTATGTGTCTGGATCTCTAATTCCGAATGGCAGTCTTACTTCGTTTTTGCCACGTATTCTCAAGCATAAATTATATTTGTAGTGAATTAATAAGCATTCAGAATATTCACACCGTATGGAAATAGACCCCTCAGGCACACTACACAAGTAAGATATTTTCCAAACTTTTTAGATTACAACTTAAACAATCCTTACGACAAAAATCGGGATTACCGGATATAAATCACGACGGCAAGGAGGACGTCTGTTTCTGTGTATTATATTTCTGTCTTATTTTGAGCCAGTATTTAATTTACGCGAAATCATCAGATCACATATTCCTCCTATGCACCATACTACTTCCTGTAACGATGAAATGCTCCTTCCATTCCAACACAATCCCATGGCTCAGTATAAAGTTTCTACGCCTGCAGCAAGTAAAAAATTCTAAACTTGTGCAACACAGAGTGAGACAGAGTTCAACACAACCCATTCCACTTCCGTCATACCACTCAGTTACAAAAACATATGACCTGTCACAGTCGTACTGGTGGACAAGCCTCGTGAATGCGTCACGCCAAAGTGTGTTACACAGAAACATGGTGCAGAAATCATTTACCTTCCTAGCTGTTGATAAATAAATTAAATATTTTCAATTCTAACAACTTTACGTTGTTGTCTTTAAAAGTTTCTGTTGAAGGAGAACATACATGTCTTTTCCTGCCACCTACTAAGTGATCAAAGTATACAGTGCAATGCAAAATGTGTTTGTAACTTTTATCGGTTACAATATTAACGCAGAATATTTATGATTACGAATTTCTAATAACACTTGATACCTAATACTTCAGTCAGAGTATAAAAAAAAAACTCACAGTCCTCTTTCCATTGAACACGATCCTGCGCTAATACAGTCCACTTCCTGTCTTCTCCTAAGGTCCGTCTTCATGTTTATGATCAGTCTCATCGGACTGCACAGTGCGAATTTCTCAGAAAGGGTAGGTAACACAGTTCTGTATGTATTCCATATTTCCCCCATCCGAAACACAAGGTGGCAAACAAAGCCCGAGTATAGGTCACTGCCCTTAATATAACACACAGTCCACACAACCTCATAAGAAATCGTTAAGTAATATCTTAGGTTGCCCTTTATTTCACCCTCTATAAGTGCATGTGTTATTTCAACAATTTCCTCTTCAAATCCTGTATTCTAACCTTCCTTGAAAGTCAAAGCGACCGTGTTAAAATACATATAATTTCTATTTTGTTTATTTATTTTTACTTGTTCAATACAGCAACATAACCAAGTACAGAATACAAAATATGGGGGTTGCACCAGCTACCGCCGGGTTATATGGCGCATAGAACAACAACTGTTTGTATCTAAGCTTTAAAATTTTGAGTAAATCAGTATGATCTCTTTTCGGTCTAATTAACATTGTTGATTTTAATTTGTTAACGTGCATTTCACACACACACACACACACACACACATTTTGGGGATTAAAACTTGTGAATAACCCACCAAAGTAATTCCCTGTATTCAAATGATGCAAAACGTTTAAATTAGTTTTACAGTCTGTCTGTTTAGGCTAATTATGCCCCGAGATACATTATCATTAAAAATAATATAAACTAAAAGTAAAGAGCGGAATAAAGCTAGGTGTAAAATTAATTAAATTCTCTTTTTAGAACCTCACATGCCATCTAATGATTAGTGTCTCACTGCAAAAAGAGCCTTATTAGTGCTCACGTTACAACAATTAAATTATTAACTTTCCTGTTTAAGTGCAACTGCAAGCTGGGTAGTTGCTGTTCGCGTTGTTCCCTACTTGTGTACGTCATTCAGGTAACAACTTGAGAACCGGTTAAAGGATTTTCATAAACCTCTATGCTGTAAGTTTCTACCGGAATTTGGCATCGCCTTCAAACTTTGGTTGAAATCGAAAAAAAATTAAAATTTAAAATGAATGTATGGTAAAATATCACGAGAAAAAAATGAAAGCTTGTTTTGTGCCCCATGTGCATTTTTCATAAATGTTACCGTCTTCCAGTAAATTAAACAAATGACGGAATTTTCCCTACAGCTGACCTGCACGGTAACCTGGAAAATTTTACCCCATTGTGAAAGGCTCCCCAGAAAGCTCTATAAAAACAGGCTGCGGGGTTCTCTATTTCTTGTGGCATGAAGACTAAGGTCTTGAAGGTAAGAAAGAATTTGTTTAAAAAGTTTGCTTGGCAAAAGGGCTAAACATTTCTAATTTTATAATGTGAAATCTTGGATAGTCAAGAGCTCTTGTGATCAGTAAGGGTAAAAGTGCCCCTGTGGAATTCATACAAGTATATGGAAGGGTGAAGTTATAGATGCATTAATTCTCAACTTCGGAATTAGGTGGATTAAGGGAACAGCTTCACGCCACGTTCGCTTTAACCTTGAAGAATGAGGCTCACATATCCTCCATGCGGATCCCAGGGTCGATTTAAATTCTTCGGAAAAGACAAATATCTTGCTCTTGCCGAGAATCAATCCCTGATATCTCGATCTTCCAGGCCGTAGCCTAGTCACTGTGTCGACTGTAGTCACTTTATGTACATGTGTAAAATTGGCTGAGTAGTCATAAGGATTCTAGCAAAGCAGATGTAATATTTTGCTATGGTCTGGAATACAGAACGGCCGAATGAATTACCAATTACTGTAAAGAAAAGCAGGCAAAATGACGTTAGTGTTTCTTTCATTTTTGTTACCGTGCAATATTATCAATTTTACCTTAAAATACCAACTAATTGCACACTGTTTTAATACGCTTTGCAAAACACACATAAAATACGTAGGTCTAATCCATTAAAATTTATATTACTCCTACGTGTTTCAATCCTAAAGGATAATCATCAGGGAGTAAATGTTCCTATTTATGAAGTTATTGAATGTTTCTTATTTTGGTTGATATTATTGGTATGGTGGCGGCACGAATGTAGATGTGTAGGTTATGTTATGCTTGGCTGGTCTGACCGTTGCCTGTCCTGTGCAGTTATGCTGCAAAGTGTATTAAAATCGTGTGCAATTAGTTGGTACTTTAAGGTAAAAAAGACGTTAGTGTTGTTTATTTCAGGTATTAAAGTGACTTCCTGTTACATCCAAATTACTGTCCTATAAATTAGTAATAAAAATGCTAAGCGTGATATTTTATTCCATATTACATATTTCCATTTCCCTTATGTGCTAGAGTCACTACAGTACTTTGTGTATCAATATATACATAAGTAATGGTACGAGTGGCGGAACAGCCTTACCGCCATCAGGCGCAAGAGCATAGTTACTGTCTTCTAATTTGGCGTTTGCTTGTATTCATATTAAAATTTACACGACGTTTAGAGGTAACCATTATTAATGTAAAATACTAAACGTTAATTAATAAGACAGGCAACGTATTGTAACGTAGGAATGAGGCGCGTTCGTGCAACTATTTTTGGAGCGGAAACGGAAGAAGTATCACATATTCCGAGTGTGCGTTTGTAGCGTCAGGTATCCAGCGTGCAATGCTCATGCGCCATATTGTTATGTATGACCTGTCAGGCTATGCAACATTTTTCCACATTATCTCATAATAGGCACGATTTTCGAAAAAAAAAAACTTATTGAATATAAAATGTGTGTTTTGTTTTTCTCTAGAAACTTTTTGTGAAATATTTCTCATTCAAACAAGAATTGAGCGAGATATGATATAAAAGTGTATTGATATTCACGTAAAGTACCTGTTATTCTTTTCAGATTTTAATGAATCCTGGATTTTATCGACAGATTTTTAAATATCCTACAATACCAAACTTCACGAAGATCCGTCCATTGGAAGCAGAGTCGTTCATTGCGTATGAACAGACAGACAGATAGAGAGAAATGGCGAAGGAAATAGTCGCTTTTTTAAATTTTGCGAAAGCGTTTAAAACCTATTAGTACTTGCAATTAAAGACAAAATTTATACATGTGCATAGCCTAAGGCCATAACGACACGGAAGTATGTTTTTACGCCTGATGATGGCAAGGCCGTGTCGAAACACGTTACGTCAATTTATATATATATATATATATATATAGGTGGACTCCCGTATCCACGTGTAATACGTTCCATGACGTACCGCTTTTACGTGAAACTGCGGATAATACCGAACGCTACATATGAGGTGATATAACGTGATATAACGTGATATTCATGTAACGTACGTAAATACGGTAAAGATTAATTCATAAATTTCACACAGTAAGACATTTCCAACTTTAAATAAAGTAATAATCAAGTGTACTCTAGACTACATTGTACATTTGCAGTGTACTTTCTCTCTCCCTCTCTCTCTCTCTCTCTCTCTCTCTCTCGTACGTATGAAAGTAAGCGATCCTGAAATTTTAGCCTAATAGTCAAGAGACGATAGAGCAATGAAAAAATACAGTACCTGTACTGTACAATATCGTGTACAGTTTCAATGGATGGCAGAACAATACATATCATGCTTTTCCATCAGAGCGCCGCATAAGCAACGAAAAAACATGTTATTGTTACACATTTTACAATGAAAATCGTACATACGCACCCGCACGTAACCTGTAATCAGAAAAGTTTATTTGTTAAAAGTATCTTAGCCTACTGTGGGTATTTACCGAATTCTCCATTCTTCTTGTTGCTTTCTGAACACAAACACTGCGATAACGTGGCAACTAATTCGAACAGCGAGGACGCTAGAACCAGAATGATGGCAAGTTTGCGGGGAAGCGTAGGTACGGGAACAAAGGGAGATGAGTCAAGTAGTGGGCGCTTTTGGGCTGCTGGATTTCACCGTGTAACGGACCGTTCTGCTTTATTTCTTTAATCTTCCAAATTTTTTTCTGGCCGCAGTAAACTGCGTGTAACGGAAACCGCGAATACTGAATCCGCGAATACGGAGGTATATATATATATATATATATATATATATATACAAAAATAAAAACACATTTTATATATATAGTGCAAGTTTGACTGACATATAGTGGAAAATGAATTGTAGAAATTAGACAACCACTGCAAACCGAATTGGCTACGTGAACACAGTGAATTAAACTAATTTGTTTTAATCCGCAGAAACAGAGTGCATTTGTTTTTAATTGTCTGAACTTCCACGCTTCCAACACCTGACGCCTGTCGTTCCTTGTTCAGGCTACCTGCCAGAGAAGCGCGTCTGAGAAGTGGTCGAGCGTGCCAGGGATTTCCATGAATTCCGTCGGTTTGCAAACTTTCAAAAATCACGTGATGCTAGAAGGCCTGTCTTGGCTTATGTAACGAAGCTGTCGGCTGGTAATTTGAAATAGCACCGCGGCGACTGATATGAATATGGAGCACCGGTGGAACGTCACTGAAAAATTAAAACCGATGTACAAGGAAAAAAAAAAAGAACTTGTTCCAGTGGCACGTCGTCTAAAATATGCCTGACATAGAGTAACCTGGGATCGGACTCCAGCCTACGCAGACACCCGGTGACTAACCGACTGAGTCATTACAAGCCCGGCCCTGCCTATTATGTTAAAACACAGCTTGATTTGTACGCACATAAACAATGTCATATGCTTCCAGCCATTTGTGACATTGTGATTTTAATAGTACTTGTCTGCTAATGTACATGAGTCTCGTGAATCGAGAGGTGAACATTTTTTGTGATCAATATTTCCATCTTGCGGTACACGACGCCGTGTAGGACCAATGTTTAATATCCCATAAGGCAAGATTCTTCGCCACAACAGCCATAAAACTTCACATCTGACACTGTAAAAGAAGTTCTTGTCTGGAGAGCTTTGTTGTTGCACAGTGGTCAAGTAATTCCCTGCGGGTTTCGAAAACTGAAGATTAAAGTGTTTAAAATATCGCCCGATGGATTCCATTCCGAGATAGATGAATACAGCAAACATCCTCACACAGTATCTCTTTATGAATTATTTTAATAGCAGGCATGCCTATGTCATATTTTCTTGAAAACATTGACTATACCAAATAAGCAGTTTTTTCGAAACGTCATGAAATAATTAATCACTGACGTGGCATCATATGTGAAACGTATTTTGGTTTCTTATAGTTCACATCTATCACAGTATTTCCTACATATATTTCAGAGCACTTGTTCTGAGAGTATCATTTCTCGTTTCTATGTGCGCGCTTTACAGCTCCAAATAAAGTCATGACTTTTACTGCACATGTCCAGTGCGATGGGCATATGAGTTCATGTAGAGATTCTTTAACATTCAGTATATTTATCTCAGTATTTAACCAACTTGATGCACAAAATTTGTTTCACAATAAGTTTTATTTCATGCCTCTACATGTTTCGAGCACATTTTCTCATCATCAGGAGGTCAAAATTGCATTACACAGCCTCTGGTATCATCACACCTATAGGTGCACGAGACGGCCACCTATAGGTGTGAGGATACCAGAGGCAGTGTAAAGCAATTTTGACCGCCTGATGATGAGCACATGTGCTCGAAACATGTAGAGGCATGAAATAAACCTTATTGTGAAACAAATTTTGTGCATCAATTTGGTTAAATACTGTGATAAATATACTGAGATGCACGGTCAGCAAGACGTCAAAAGTCAGTGCACTGTCAAAACTACAGCATGAACAATGAAATGCCGCAATGTGAGAGGTCACTACTGACGGAATTGTTATCTTCAGCTCGAAATCCGTGGACCACACAATGAATATGCTGACACTCCCTATATTACGAATAATGTATCAATCTTCATGAAGATAAAGGCGAAAATATAAATCTGTGCCGTCTAGACAATTTTTTGTTGAAATACATTTCAAATTCTAACTGCTCCCAAAAAAAATCCGTACCATAGTTATTTTATAATTTTTCACTGTTAAAAATTCTGATTCTGTCTGTTGCCCTGACACCCCTGTTCTATAGCCGTGTAGTACCCGCACGGTTTAACGTGACTGTCAATGCAGTATATGACTAAGCACCAAGTTAACTGCATGGGGATTTGTAAAAATTAACGTAACCTACATCCAGTTATTTCCAGGCCAGCGACATAAAATTCTCGTTACATGAACAAAGTGTAGTCCGAATATCGCTTGTTCTATAGGACTGGGGAAAACATTCATTGTGCATTTACGGGTTAAAAATGTTACTGGGCTAGCATTCGCATGTCATGAGTGAGAACAAAGAGATCAATCAGATCATAAGCTTCGTATCAAGTGTTGAACGTCACGTAAGTGAAATCTCTATATACAAATATGACAGTCGCTCTTCCGTCGTTATGCAGCAGTAACTGTCCCTAACATTTATACAATAATAATAATTTCATTAGTTGCGTTTCAGAACACATTCCATTGGGTGTGCCTGGTAACACCAAGTTTTGGGCAGCGCACTGCCTTTGACTACTGTTTAACTACGCCCGGAAATTTCTTCCCTAGTCCTTTCAATCCCACATACAGTCCCATTATTGTTCTCCGCCCAACGTCAGTTCTGCTTCCTTAGCCTGGTTTTCCCATTTTAATTTATTATACAAAAATTTGTATGTAGATCAAAGGATGGAGGCCACAAATGGCAGTAAGTCGTACCAGTGTTATTGCCGGTATTACTGTATCGAATTTTCGGAAAATATAATAGAATTAGAGATTAAAAAAATAAAAATAAACAATTGCGAACAAAGATTTATAATTTGTAATAGTGAATTGTTGAGAAGATTTGCCGATGGAATCTGCATTAATGGAACAAAATTTTAAAACTTTAATACTGAGGTTATGGTGTGTCTCTTTATCAAATACTTTATCTACACCTACAATATAACTGAATTTTTGACCCCATACATCACCACCAAATTCAGCATCCTCATCATCATGTATTTCATGTACGTATGTCCAACGAGGACGGCATAAATATTTTCACAAATTTGTGGGTAATTTAATCGTGGTCTAGGAAGTGTGTCATCCCCGTTGTGTGTGTGTGAAACTTGGAAATTGTATACAGTCAAACAACAATTGTGTCACACAGGTGTATTTAATGGCTAAATGCGTATAGTAAGGTCCTAAGCCAGTTCTCTTAAGACAACCTGAAGATGGCCAGTACGGGCCGAAATATGTAGTTGTACATTTAGCCATTAAATACACCTATGTGACACAGTTGTGTTTGACTATATACAATTTCCAAGTTAATCGTGGTTTTACCTAATTCCAAGGGGACATACATCATCGCAGATGTTTGTTCACTGTGACCGGTTTGAAAGAACTGCTTGCAGGGTTACAAAGACCCTATTACAGACCGTATATTACTAGTAGCACGGCTGCATATTCTTTAAGGAAGTCCTTTCAGTACTATCCGATTATCGCTTTGAGTCTATGTAATGAATCAAAATGAGATCACGTCACGGAGATGTAAATTCGTGGTAATATTAAAAGGACACACGAGGTTCCGTGAGGAGTGCGAAACGTGCTGGATAGAGGATTATCATGGCATGAAATCCACTCGTTTAGTAAAATAACTGGTATTTTCAGGCAAAACGCTTCAGTAAACCTTCAGACTCTTGAAGGAAAGAACACTGGCTGACTTTTTCGAAGAATAAGCATCGTAGTGGTTAATTTCCTGATGTCAGAAAAAAAAACGAAATCACCTGACATCCGCGCTCTTTTAAATTATGCTTTCACTGCACTTTTCCGAGGCGTTGATGTTTTAATTCCGAGCTGTAATAAAACACACAAAGCCTAATCTGCACCGCAATTTTTTAAATCGGGTACTGTTAACTATATTGCTGCAGCTTCTGAGAAATTTCTTCTCTTTTTCTATACGAGTACACGTAAAATATATTGCCCCATCGAAACAATTAGGGCTCTGAACATAACCTAAATTAAATCCCAACGACTAGGTGACATAAAAGTGCTCCACCGTCTAATCATATGATTCATCAACGGTTCAGCTCAGCGGTATTGTTATTCGCTGCACAAAGATATTAATTCCTTTATTTAATTGTCAGATGCAGGAATTCATCATGGGAATTCACGAGTATTTTCAACACATTTTATGGTTAGATTTAAACATGGCACCTCCATCACAAAAAACTAACTCAGACATTAAAGCAAAAAGGTAATGCAGTCCCGTTACAGGCCTGCAGTGGCCAGAGGGTTCCAGGAAGTTAAGTTTCCCAGATTATATGACAACGGCACAGGATGGTGGTAAGGTTGTCAGACCTACGCACCGGCCGCCTTTACCCCTAGGAAATGCTCCTGGTACTCATTTCTGTTAGAGGCTGAGTCGACCCCAGGGTCATAGTGCGATCGGAAGGAGTATGATAATGAAAAATTCCAGTGACACCATCTGGAACCGAACCAGCGACCTTCCGATTTGTAGCACAGCACCTTAACCACTGTGCCACCGCGATCCCCCAACTCAGACATTACATTCCTAAATAAAAAGTAGGAAGGTCACTTCCTTACACGAGAATTCCCTTGAAACTGACAACTAAATCCGTGGAACAGAACCTTGCACCAGGAACTGACATTTGCTTAGCCAGTCAACAAATGCCTCCCAATAAACCCCGAAGACTCGTTATCGTGTATGAAAGCTCCAGCTACCGATATGTATCATGAGCCAGATAAATCCCATGCCCACCCCAACTTAATTCCTTACGGTTCGTGGCACTATTATCAACCAATATGAGCGTCGGTTTCCCAAGCGACATTTAACCTCCAGATTTTCCATCAGGAACCCTGCATGTAAACTGTCTCTCTCCTTTTCCCTATACAACACATGTCCCACCAACTTCAACGACGTCTATTTTATCGAAACAATAAAATTTGGAAGGAGCAAAACTCAATAAGCTTTCGTTATATAACTTTCTTCAGCCTCTTGTCATTTTCTCTTAATGACAAATATTATCCTCATCACACTGTTCTCGAACACCTTCACACTACGTTCTTCCCACAGTGTTAGAGATAAAGTTTCAGAGACATACAAAACAACAGAGATGCATATGGTTTCTTTATATATATATATATATATATATATTTGACATATTCCCTTTGCGCAAATCAGTCTATATATTTATTGAATACACCTTCATGTGATAACACCAACAACAGTTTACAGTGGTTACTAGTTTCAGCCTCTATTCAGGTTATCATCAAATGATGCATTATTTAGAATTTAAGAAGAACTACACAGTCGTCTTTAGCGTAAAAATGGGAAGAGATCTTGTCCCTTTGACAAAACTTGCTAAAACACTGTACGGCAGGTGAAACAAACGCTATGTGTTAAATACAGAAATGTTATTTTATAATTTCTTCTGGTTTCTTTTAACCTGAGGGTTTTTTTAATTTTTACAGTTTACTGTTTAAGGTTTAATGTTTCTGTTTTCAGTATGCAGGGTTTGTTTCACCTGCCTTCCAATGCTTTAACACGTTTTATCAAATTTTGTCAAAGGAACGAGCTCTCTTCTCAGTTTTACAATAAGATGATTAATAGTTTTTTAATTCTAAATAATGCGCGATCTGTGATGTTCTGAACAGAGGCCGAAAAGAGTAGCCATCATAATTTATCGATTGTGTTGTTGCATGGCGATGCATTCAATAAATATATAAACAGCCTTTCCATTAACATAAGTAACTCTTATATCCGACATTTTCCTCCTTGCATAAGTCTGTTTTCAGTAAATGCAATTATACATATAAGAGATGTATATAAATATGACACACACAGACATATCACGAATGTCCCCAGTACACTTTGACACATTCTGCACAAATGTTCTTACACAGCTGCTATTGCTATTGATTTAAAGCAAAGAACAAGATACTTAGTAGATTTCATTCCTGAAGTCTGTGTCTCTTGACAGCAGAAACCTTTGATCCAGGTCCATAGGCTAATTAGCTGGGAATACAAACAAAATTACAGTTGTTTGTATTGCAGCTTAACAATAAAATTTCTGAAAAATAAAATATAAATTAAAGACCGATACAAATGAAAACACTATATTCACATAACAGCAGAGAACAATCATACATTATTTGAACATTAAGGTCTAATTGCTAGAATCAATTGTACTAAATAAACTATTGTGTAGTCCCGTGTGGAAAGGTGCATGTTGTTGGTATTAAGAGTGTGAAACTTTTAGGCAACTGCTACTATATATATATATATGCATATTAAAACACAGGATAAAAAAGATGGCGGTTTTAAAATTGAGAGGAATTAGCATAAATTCCTTAACGGTGTTACGTAATCAACAATGAAACTTTTTATCGCACAAAACTTCTCGTTTGTCAACATTTTATAAACGGTCTCCATTATTTGTTGTTTATTTTTGTGCAAAATTTATTGAAAATGTTTTCAGAATCTTGGCAATAAAGCGTTGTTACGGAAGACCTTCTTAAAGAATAAACACTTCTCGTCAATGGGGAAATAAATTCATAAGATTTTCGTAATAAACAAGTAAATTTGGGGGTTTCAATACAGTATGTTAGGCTGTGTGAGGTATGAATGTACGCAAACACAAACCAAAACACGAACTCACATTTTAGTGCTGCAGCGACTGTATTAAACCGTGCATTCAGAAAACTCTAAATTATTTGCAAAGCACGCTGTAGAAAAAAAAATAATGTATGGACGGATGGATGACCGATCGCTCCCACAACTACGTTTGATTATTGTTCCATATGTTCCCCGGAGGCCTGACCCTGGGGAATGTCTGCAAATAGCATGGCGCTGGGTGGGGTACTCGAATTAGCAGGTTACACTGCCCACCCCAAAACACGTTCAGCTTACTCCTGGGTTTAGCACAACAAAAACTCTAGAGAATTCTCATATTTACTGGAGTTCAGGTGGATTTACTGTTTGGAAGGGAGTGCACTATGGGACGTAGAAATATCGAGCGTCAATGTGCGAACATATCGCAATGCAGAATACATGCACATCCATATACGGATCTTATCAAAAATATACATTGTAACCTTAGGTCTAAATATGGCCTGTCGAACTCTTTCACTCCAACGGGAACTACTGGACTTTTAATGTGAAGATACATTTAAGATCCAAATAAAAGTATCAATTTTTATAGGTAACTACGTTTATGGAATTGCTCTATTCCTTCCCATTTGGCAATTCCTTTAAATCATTTGTGCCAACATAAAAACCCAACACAGAATTTAGAGTTATATTTTATATAAGATAAATTATATACGCTACTCAGAAAACATAGCAAATGTGGATTGAGAAAAGCATGCTAAAGTATTATTTTGAACTAGAAGAGAAAGAAAATAGGATTAAAATGAAAACTGGTTAATGAGGAGGAGCTGTGCAATTTGTGAAATTCATCAAATATTGGTATGATCAAACGAGTAGTACGAGACGTCAGGCTTCGGGATAAAAGATATACATTTGTAAAAGTTTACGGAAAAAAATTAAAGGAAGGGGCACATGGAAATCAGTTGAAGCCCTGCTGAAAGAAAAACACACTCCGAGGTTCTAAAAATAAAACTGTGTGAGATTATAGATTTTGCTGTAAGACCTATTTTCCGCTACCGCAAGAAACTGTCGTAAGCCCTTTAATAAATAAGCGACAGTTTCGTATCGTATGGTACTTGCGGCGAAAGTATAGAGTTGCAAAGGGAGAGACAAGAAGAGTTTAGTAATATCTACCTAGATGTCCCTCGAGGAAATATTCAAATTGCGATTGGTTTTTAGCCTGATTGCTCTGAGCAGAGCATGTTGTATTATGCGAATTGTAATTGCCACATTCGTGATAATTATGACGAAAATGTTCATATTTCAAAAACTTTCCATCGCAGTAAGAACTCAAAATGAATCACGCTACAGCGAAATATTCATTATATTTGAAAACTGATAGTTTTAATTAAGACTCGGTTGTAGCTCAACAACAAACGTTGCTACTAGTTACCAAACCTCTAATTAAGTCTATATGAACATACAACGGTAAAATATGCGAATAGGAACTCTATTCATACAACATTGACCGTTACAAATAATGAGATTAACAACCCCTCAGAAGTCTCGTCCCAATACCGTTTATTTTATGTAATATATTGCACATATTTAAAAAAAAAAGAATACAGATAACGGTCTAGTTCCAAGTAAACACACAAAATTCAAGAAAATATTTTAAAATCAAATTACGAAACATTAAGTGACTTAAAAGTCTTAACGACACTAAACAATACCAATATCTACGGTATCCATTTACTAACTACCTATAATCACATGCATGCAACAAAAAAGTATGATTAAGTTTTGTTCCTTTCATATAAAAACGCGAGACGAAGTCTCACAAACTGTAAAAAATAAAATAATTTTGCTGTGTTATCACTCAAGTTTCTCTAATTGTTAACAAATATGGAAGGAAGTAAAGAAACCTGCAAAATACGAGCAGAAGTACATATGTAAAAAAAAACAAGTAGACAAATAAATTTGTTGAATTTAAATTTTTTATGATGATGATGATGGTAGTGACTGATTTTCTACACTTGTAAATAAAGCCAACTATGTGCCCATCATCAGGAGAAACAACTTTGTTTATGCGACACTTGGTACTTGTTAATGTCTGGTATGCAGGGTGGAATGAAAAGTACCAAGTGTCTCACAAACACATTGTTTCTCCTGATGATGGACACATCGTCGCCCGAAACATGTAGAAATTTATAAATGTACTAAGAATAAATTGTGCACCAAGTTGGCTTTATTTACAAGATTATACAGGTACGCATAGTCAACAATACATAAAATTCTACACTTCACTGTAGTTTCGTCTACACTTTTATCTACAAACTGGCATATAAAAAAGGCCATAAGCTCTCTTCGAACGCTTTCATTACAGAAGAGGGTTACAAATAAATCGACGCTTACAAATTGACAGATCATTAACGAAGTACCGTTTGTTATAGCCGCCATTAGCTTCACTTTAATTAAAACAAATCAGACACAGTTGTGCTCGCTTATAATTGATTTGCGTTCTCTCGACATCGTACCACTTACATGGGGGATTTTTCGTGTGTGAGTGAGTGTTTGTGTGAATGGGACCATTTGTGCGAATACAATTCGACGTTTATTTGTGAAATTCCTTTCCATTTATATACACCCAGTCGTATAAAAAGGCGCTCAGATGTACCTTGATTGCAGCATTGTGGACTAATTATTATTCTGTGTACAAGACAGGGTGTCAATATTACCACTCTTCTATCAAACAGGCAACGTAATTGCTGCAGCATGAAAAAGTATAATGAAATTCTGTAAACATGAATAGTTTTGAGATTAATTTGAGAGGATTTATACAAAATATTCTAAAGCGCCCTATAAATATTGTTTATTATGTATTTGTGACTAGAAATTTTTAAAATGTATCTGCAAGAGTGATGTGAGAATAAAAACTGGACTCGCATTGTTCAGGATGGGCCCAGTAAATACAACAATAAACTTTGGTTTCTATAAAAGATCTAATAATTTCTTGACTGATTGATTACCCCAGCTTTTGGAGAAGGACCCACTTTATGGAATTAGTCTGCGGCTTGTCTAACATTAAATGGGATACAATAAATGCAGCGTTGTATTTGACTGTCAAGTAACTGTACATTTTAACCGCATTAGCATTGAAATCAATTATTTTATTTCTTCCTTTGCCTTAAACAGACTTTCTGCTATCTGGCACAAAGAGTCTAGAATGAATAAAAATCCCATCTGTGTTGTAAATCCTAAAATACAAAATATAAATATAAATTTTGGTAATATTTTTTAAAACACAGTAACTAAGGCCACAATTCTGCATACTAACTGCAAAGAATCTTAACCTGTGCTAACAGATAATAA
>Ga0123354_10007992_pt1 | contig 16042 bp, 5 predicted proteins | sample TergutLab28metaG_2_FD_97872 | JGI IMG/M metagenome (GOLD analysis project Ga0123354, IMG submission 97872) | Labiotermes labralis P4 segment gut microbial communities from Petit-Saut dam, French Guiana - Lab288 P4 | ecosystem: Host-associated > Arthropoda: Insects > Digestive system > Gut ...
CAAGTCTCTATACCGACTACGATATCCCGCCCCACGTGTTAGTATGAGGCTTTGCAAATAAATAACAAGACTTTGCGCGCAGTAGTTGACCTTCACCGCCGATCACCAAAGCAAATAATAGTTACGACTGAGATAGTTGACCTTCACCTCCGATCACCAAAGCAAATAATAGTTACGACTAAGGCATTCGCAGTCACGTGCCAAACTGCACGCCATTGTGTCTACTTCTTTAAACTGCCGCCATAAAGGCTGACAAATTAGCATAGAGTAAGAATTTCTTGTGAAAGGAAAGAAAACTTCCATTTGTATATCCAAAGTGTTAAGCAAAGTGTCTGTAGAATGTGACAGGGTTTCTTAAAACATTCCAACGAAAAGTGTTTAGGAAGGGTTCTGAGATCAGGCTGGACCATATGTAGTGCTGTGAAGCTTCCTTTGGTCATGACTTTGAAGAGGATATATTGTACATAAATAATTTAATTTACAAAACACGTTTTTCAAAATTGTCTCCTTATTTAACAGCCATTCTCCTTCTGGTGCACAGGGTTTACTCTTGTACAAAAACACTGTAGTACAGAGTGAGTGCAATACAGAAAGTGGGAGAGTCTGAATTAAATATCAATACAATTCGATCTTCGAGGATCACAAACAAGATGCACCAGTTTAATTTTAAATAATCTTACCGTGTTTTTGCTTACGTTTCGAATCCTTTATTATTATTATTATTATTATTATCATCATCATCATCATCATCTCTTTATGCAGGGTATTTACACTTATATTCCTGAGACAAACTATGTCCATAGGGAATACATTGTTGCAGCTATTCTGTTGTTACTATTCATGGTGCTTATATCGTTAGTTGCAGTGTTGAATCTATAGTAATTTTACATCAGTACTTTCCGAAGTATGTGTGCAGTGCCCAGTATGGTGTTTTCTCTAGTTCCTTGACTTCATTTATTATTATTATTATTATTATTATTATTATTTTACTTTGAAAAATATCATTCTGGTCGTACATTTTGAAAAGGCAACATATTTTTCCTCTAGGTCCTTCGTTAACGTGTTTTCCCTGTATATATGACGAGGGTTCTGAGCCATTACAGGAAGTCATTTGGACACACGCAATTTATTGAATAAACACCACACTATATTATTACTACGACATGATGAATGCGCCGGACGCAATCTGCTGAGCTCAGTCTCTGTGGTCTGAATGATTGACCGGTTCCGTTAGGATAACGTGTTGCTTTTGAAAATGGGTACAACTCGACTTCAGCACTAATCTCTATATATGCCCCTAATATCCCTTTATTTGTATCCTACAAGCTTGACACTAATAACGAATGATGACTGCTTGTAAAAGTATGGATTATTCTGGTGCTGTCATGGTGGTATGTGTATTATATTATTAAAATGAATACAAAGAAAGTACATTAAAGGTGTACTGTTTGGGTATTTCTTGTAATAGTACACTTAAGTACATGGTCTCAGTGTATTATAAAATTATGTATATTGATTTTCATCACGTTTTATAGCATTTACAAATAAAAACTATCTATGAATTTGTGAAGTCCTTTGAACACCCGACATAAAACCCCCTGTAACATGATATCAAACTTAAAATATCGTATCGTATGATAACGCGTGCTTTGGAATTGCAATATAATCTATTAATCCTTAAACGGACTTCGTATGTAATACCAAGGTTTTACCAATTAAAAAAAACACTTAACATAGCTCCCTCTTTCACTGCACAAATCGAAGAAGCGGGCAGACTAGTACTCAGGGTAGACACGGTCCAGTAATTGTAAGCTGCTGAAACAATGAGAAAATTACAGCGATATAGCTGCGTGATGGCACACCCACACCGAGTGTTATATAGACACCTTCAGCCACTTATTCAGCCACGGAGACTAAACTGGAGCACAGTCGGCTGTCCACCATTCTCTCATATATTATTGCCATTATTTTGGTTGCTCTCCGCATTGTTGTCGCACAAGTATCTGTATTTTCTACAGGACAAGACCTAATTCATAACTTTGTCAGTTCAGAATGAGTTTCTTTGGGGTTATTTGCATTTTTTTTTCCAAAATATACACCACACTTCTCACATTTTTGCATATAAAAAAGCTACATCTAGTACAGGAAGGGTATTAGTGGCATTTAATCACAAAAAATCTTTAGGTTCATTTGCTACGTATCTACACCGAGCGCGTTATTTACAATGCTGCTTTTACAGTGAAAAAATCCGAATGATCACCATTCACCTGCAGACTTACAAATATTTGTATACGAAGTGTTTACGACTAGTCACAATAATAAAATTTAAATAAAACAAAACAATACTTTTACCTACAGCTTCGTCGGGGTGAGCGACTTGACCTCTCATCAGTCACATGTGGATAGAAGAAATTTCTTTCTTATTGCCTTTCATAGTCTGATCTCTTCTACATGCTCGTTCCAGGTGTACAGGGTTACTGGTGCACCTGATCACTATCAATGGCACACGCGCACACACACACACACTCGGTAGGATTCCTCCGGACGAGGAATCAGTCCGTCGCAGAGACTCCTCACCTGACAACACACAACATCTACAAGATACGAGACATCTATGCCCCCGGAGGGATTCGAACCCGCCATTCCAGCGAGTGAGCGGCCGCAGACACACGCCTTAATCACGTGGCCACCGGGATCGGCAGAGGATCTTTAACTACAAACATAATAAAGAAAATTTCATATTGCATAGCTTCATGGTGTATGCAATTCGTCAGAATTTATCAGTACGGTCAGTTTAAGAAAGGCCAAATTACAGGAGCATTTAGCGCACTATGGAGGTCAAATACGCTTACAAAGTAGTTGTTGGACGACCTAAGGAAAAAATCCTCCTGGAAGAGCTAGACAGAAATGGGAGAATGAGATTAAAAGAGCTCTTAAACAGATTAAGAAGCTGATGACAGAATTCATCTGGTTCACTAATGGCAGACTGCTTATAAATAAAATCGTAAAGCAGAATTAAGTAAAATATGCAGGTTGGACCAATAAATGCATTCTCATCCAATAAACTTATTATATCAAGATGGTTATAGTAACAAATATTGGCAGTCACAACGCATTTTCACAGATGAAACGTATAGCACAGTATCTAACCGTACTCACTCAAGAAACTTAACCCTTTCAACGCCGAGTTAAATCCCATCTGCCATCTGCTGACATTATTAGGAGCTCACCATATTCTCCACGTTAGCAGGGTAAGGGTTAATTTACTTACATTAGAATCTGCCATCCATCACTATAGTGAAGCAGAAGAATACAATCCACATCACAATATCCTGTTGCCTTATATGCCTTTTAATAGCACGCCCTAACATAAAATAAATATCTTAGAATTTCTCTTTTTCAAGTGCCAAGCTAATTATTCCATCCGCTTGTTACCTCTCCACAGGCAGGGCATTTGGTGTGTTCACCTTATCCTTACATGGTTCGAGCTCAATACATACCCGATTAACCATCTCGAAAACTTTATTAACACTTGTATCAAAATGTCAGGTTCTTATTCAAACGGATATATTTGTATTTTATTATTTATAACTGCTCATTTCACATCCTGAACACACACATATTATACATCAAACTCCCCTTAATATAAACTCCTGACATCAAATGAAGTGGATATTTATTGGGAAGGTTTGAATTCTTTGGATAATTTTGTTTACGAATGTCAGTATTCTAATGTTCAAACTATTATATTATATTCCAATGAGAGTAGAATCAAGATCTAAATCTAGTGACAGATTAACGTGACTGCAATTCGTTTATATTCCTGTGCTGCAAGATGGCCTGAAGATTTCCATTCCTTTCGAAACATGTTGCCACGCATAATCTGTAGAATTGATACTAAGAGCTAATAAAGTAGTGAAGAAGGCCACTTCGATATTTCTTTAAGTACCGTAAAATACAGCGGGTTGTTTGCCATTACACTGAATCCATCGCACTAATAATAAGCTTATTGTGTAAAAAATCTCCATTACGAAGCATCCACATGCTGCTTTAGTCAAAAGCTTACTTCTGGTACTTCTCTATTGTGTCCACATAATCTTTTCAGCAACACGTTCTCAAAAATAAACAATATAGAACATTCAAGTAGTCTGGGATATGAAGGCTTGTAAGCTGATAAGAATGCATTCATTTTGGATTAGTCCGAATAGGGAGACATTCCGAAACGTCGGTAAATGTTCAACAGTCTACGCAGGTTTATATCCCACAGAATTTGGTATCCAGATCTCGGACAGACACTCAATATTCGTTTCTTCAGGCCAAATGTTTATGAATTTTTCTGCTATGAATTGTCACTCTTGAAGATTTTGTAAGTCAAATTTCTAATTCGTAATTTTTTTACGAGAAGTCCACAGTTTGGTTGTAAACCTGACATAGAGTACCAACTATTCAGTCTGTCGCCGAACACAAATATGGTAAAAGCAACGTCTTCTGACACACACTGCCAAGTTACCAACTGTTTACTGTTGTGTCATTACATCAAAATAAGCAACGTACACATAACGTAACACTGTAGAGCGTTCCCGTAACATCTATACGTCTTCAGCAATTATAAAACGTACATACGTCTTCGTATAAAATGTCCGATATTTTCGCCCCGACTTTAACCTAAAGTGTAATTTCTCGACAGATTTCAGAGAAGTCACTACTATCATATTGCTTACGTCCAGTGGGGCCGCGCTGAGACGCACATATATGATCAAAATAACAAGCGCCTTTCGCTGCTATGCGAACGCGCCTAAGCAACATATCCTGTTTACCAAACGGCAACAAAAAAAAAAAAAGAAAAATTGTTCTTTCCATTAAAGTTATGAGATAGAAAAAGAAAGCTTCTGTTTTACGGACAGGTGGCTCAAATGCATTGCATTTTCTTGTGTGTAATACATTAGGCTATGCCTAGCAAATAAACACGCACCTGGTCAGCCAATGAAATATTTCCTTCAAAGGTTAGTCCAAAATATGTCTTATTTATGGGTAAGTTAAAATTTTCACAAAACTTCATTCAGAAAATAAACCACGTCGCTCCGGTGCTGTGACGCAATCGCCAGCTGCTCTCAATGATTTGTTCGTATCAACATATTCATTATTCGCCTACGTACTTGCTTCTCGTTTCCGGTCAACGGCATGGTCAACTGCTGGTCAGAAAATGCATGATTATCTAAGCCATATTTGGAGTCACGTCAAAGCAATGTGGAATGACTCCAAGAGAAATTTTTGAACCGACAAGCGATGCATTAACCTTGAAACACACTTCCCTTCCTCGCTTATCTTACTTTAGGCCTTACTCGTACTGACGTATTGAATGCCATGTTAAATTAGAGTGTGAAAATAATAAAATAATCATCTCTGTCCGTATGACACGGTATGTGAGTCACACTATTGGCGTGAGTGAGTCACACACTGCTTGCCACGATTAACATTGTTGCTGTGTTCTCTGTGAAGTACGCGCTGAGGCGGACGAAACAGTTCGGTTTCAAGAAGAATGGGGTGGTAAATGTGTGGAAATGGGAAGGCACTTTTCAAGTTATGAAATATCAGTGATCGTGCACGATGTATAAACTTAGTGATTAAGAAAATATCGTGTAAAACTAAAAGGTTTAATGAAGTATTTAAGTTCAGATTTGTTTAAAATTCAAATAACTGAATAACAGTTACGGGTTAATAGCACATCACGAACCAAAATAAAATACTGAAGGGGGCCGTGGGGTGGTGCGTAATTATTATGGCATTCCGCCATGTGACTGACTAAAACCGAACTTGTATAAGAACTAAGGCAACTATGAAATTCTTTCTTTATTATTAACTATCCAACTAACATCGTGGAACAGAGGCTTTCTTGAGAAACTGACAGTTGCCAATCAGTAAATTCCCCACTTATTATGTTACATCAAATATTCTTTACTATTTTCATACAAGGTCACTTCTAGGACTTCTTCTGACCCATATGAATTCAATCCACGCTTTCGTATCATATTTAAGCCACTTTAATATTATCCACCCAACTATATTCATTTACAACTTCAAACACCGCTAAATTATAACAAACATTTACACATATGGCTAACCAAGTCCATGGAGCAGAAAATAACAGGTCGTCGGTTAGTTAAGAAACTCCCCGCATTTTATGGAACCCCAAAGTTCATTGCCGCATTCACAAGTGCCCGCCACCTGTCCCTATCCTGAGCCAGATCAATCCAGTACACGCTCCCCATCCCACTTCCTGAAGATCCATTTTAATAATATCACCCCATTTAAATCTAGTACTTCGAAGTGATTTCTATCCCTCAGGTTTCCCCACCAAAACCCTACATGCACCTTGCCTCTCTCCGTACGAGCCGCTTGCTCCGCCCAGTTGAAATGACGTACACAGAACCGATATCAAAATTCCTGATGATGGAGACAGATTAGGTTCTTGGAACTTCGGTTTATTTGAAACTCCCAACCGAGTGTTAGTTCGGGCGGTTTTAATTGAACTATGTCGCCTTCAATTCTTCAAGGTCTACATATTGATATCTGTATTGTCTAAAAAGTTCATTCACCAACAAATGAACTCTTCATTAAACTTGACAAATTTTTAAAGTTTACATTAAAAATCACTTTGGCTTGCTGCTACATGGCCATCATCAGGGAGCCTTCATTACAGACTAGCTAAAGTTATATTTAGGTTTTCTACTGAATTTTAACCTAAATATAACTTTAGCTAGTCTCTAATAAAGGCTCCCTGATGATGGCCGTAGACCGAAATATGTAGCAGCAAGCCAAAGTGATTTTTAATGTAAATTTTAAAACTTCGTCGCTTTAATAAAGAGTTCATTTGTTGGTAAGTGAAATTTATAGATATCAATATGCACGGTACAATGATAAAGACCTTTATTGTCTGTTACTTCATAGCATTATGTGTTTTACCGCTTATCAGTAGCATCTTAGAAGTGCTTCCTGTAAATTAAGTCTAAATATACTTAAGTTTTCAGCTTTGGAATTCTTACTTCAGATTCATTAATAAATTCCTCATGTACTTGTGGCAGCCCTTAAACTTTGTACAACTTTTATAGTAGATCCATATTTAAAACAATGTCTGCTTATCCCATATTTTCCTATGCCGACGACAGATGTACGAGCTGTTCTGTTTATTTGCTATGTTGACTATAATTATAGACAGTATCAATAAGACAGCCATAATGTGTTTCAATGTAACACCGTTTTAAACAGTTCCCACACAACGGAAGAACGGCATAACTGCACTACTTGGTTCCATGCAAGAGTGCAATCCAGTTCTTCCTAGAAATAATGATGGTTCTTTATTCACGAGTATCACACAAATATACTTCGCGCAGTCACAATGATAAAGAAACTGAACTTTAATTAGATAAATCTTCAGAACTTCTTCAACTCCGGAGATTTAAAGAATTACTATGAATGGAGGTAAAAATATAGTCTCAAACTCATACCTCCACATGATCAAGAAAACTCTATTGCACACGGTCTTGGTAAGGCTGCCACTCCAACAACATGCCAACTATAACGAACCGTTTTCATATTGATGATAGAACTAGACAACTTTAGGTTTCTGTGACCGTGCATCGTGAGCAAATTGTGGAGTGAGAGAGAAGACCAACAAGATGCAACAGATGTTTATTTTTAACAATATCTCAACATGTTTCGGGCATCATTATGCCCATCTTCAGGAGCATAATGATGCCCGAAACATGTTGAGATATTGTTAAAAATAAACATCTGTTGCATCTTGTTGGTCTTCTCTCTCACTTCACAACTAGACAACTGTACAAGATTTAGAATGTTAATGCTTGTGAGTGAACCGAAGGATTGTACAACGGACAGCTTTAGTGTAGATTTATTCTGTTAATGGGGTTTCAGAAAAGCAAACTGTCTCCCTAGTGGAAACCAACTCTGCTACAGCCCAAACCATCCAATCTGGGCTCTTTGTAGGTTTCGAATAAAAACTTTAGATGTAACTATGACACAATTCACAAGTGCTGAGATCAGAGAAAGCTAAACACTAAGAATCTTAAGATTATATTTGCTTCCTAGTGGTCCATTTTCTGTTTTTGTATAGGATATTTGTTACATATCTTTTATTCTAGCACTTTTTTATACCAATAAACTATTTTTGTTTAAAAACTGGGGCAACGGTATTTGGGGCTCTCATTTATACGACTAAGATTAGCTATTGCTCGTCCAATAGCCCCATCCAATTTCTTTTTCGAGAATATTGTGTCGTCACAGATTGAAAGTGTGGCACAAAGGCTACGTAACCTACTAATCATCGTCCCGTTAATTAACATCCCTGATCTTTAAAAACGAAGATAGAACGTCATTAACCATTGTTTTAAGTTCCTATAACCATTCATTTATCTTTACTTCACCAAACAAATGCTGACAGCTCCAGTCTCTCACCCTCACACACACTTCGTCTCTTTCGGGACAATTCCCAATCAACGCAACTTTTGCATTTCCGAAGGGACTGTATTAGAAGCAATAATTTCTCGGTGCAACTAATTACTTTTTACGTGTGCACCTCTCAAATTCATTAGGCGATTGGGGCCATTACATTCACGGGGTTACGTTTATCCTGTATGTGACATTCTAAGCCTTTAGTCTCTTTATTTCCTGTTTATAAGAGCAGTATACCGTGATAAGTGGGTCTGTGTCACCACGGCATGGCGCGTCCTCAGGTTGCGGATGGGTGAATGAACTCCAGATATGGAGGGTAGCTGCGAATATACTGAATAAGCAGTCGTAGACAACCGACGTAGGGTGATTCTCCATCTTGGGGTTGGGTGACGTGTTAAGAGCTCCTCGCCGCAAAAACATACGATATTATGAAGCATCTCTCAAGACCTCGGACTTAGACTCATTCACTGTATTCCTCAAATACTCGAGAAAATAAGAGAATACAATGAGCCAGATCATCAACTATTTATATATTTCAAGAAAACCTATGATTCGTTTAGGAGGGAGGTATTGTGTACTATTCTCGTTAAGGTGGTATTTCTATGACACTGGAAAGGTTAATAAAAATGTGGCTACATATAAACCTATAGCAGAGTCCGGGTAGGCAAATTTCGTCTGACAGGTTTCCTATTCAGAATGTTTTGAAAGATGGAGATCCTTTACTGTCATTGCCTTTCAACTTTGCTTTAGAATATGCCTTAGGAAGGTTCAGGCAAACCAGGTACACATCATCTTCTGGTTTGTGCTGATGATGTCAATGTTGAGTGGAAGCATACATACTCTAAAGAAAAACATAGAAGTGTTAGAAGCCGCTAGGAAGAAGAGTGGTCTAGCAGTAAATGCTGAGAAAGCTAAGAAGGCCTGTAAATTCAAGTCTTGAGACCAACATGCAGGACAAAATCGCAACATAAAGGTAGGTAATTAATATTTTGAAAGGCTAGAATATTTCAACATTTGGGAACACCCCTAACAAATGAATATTTCATTCACGAAGAAATTATGAGCTTATTCAAGTCAGGAAATGTTTAATACCATTCGATGCAGAATCATTTTGTCTACAAGGCTGCAGTCCAAAAATATAAAGATCAAAATAAGCTGAAGAATAATTCTGTCTATTATTTTGTGTGGGTGTGAGGCTTTATCTCTCATAATGAGAAGGAAACAAAGGCTGAGGGTTTTCGAGGATAAGGGGCTGAGGAAGATATATGGGCCCAAGTGGGACGAGGTGACAGGGGAGTGGAGAAGACTGCGTGATGAGGAAATCTGTGTTCTGTACTCCTCATCAAATAGCATTCGGGTGATAGAATCAAGAAGAATGAGATGGGCGGGTCATGTGGCCTGTATGGAGGACAGGATAGGTACACACAGGGTTTTGGGGGGAAGGCTTGAGAGAAAGAGACCACTTGGAAGTCCTAGGTATAGATGGGAGAATAATATTAAAATGGATCTTCAATAAGTGGAATATGAAGGCGTGGATTCGATTGATCTGGCAAGGGAAGACGGCGGGCGCTTGTAAGTGCGGAATGAACCTGCAGGTTTCATAAAATGCGGGAAATTTCTTGACTAACTGAGGACCTATCAGGTTCTCGGGAAGCACTCTGATCCATGGATAGTGCTAGCTAGTTAGTTAGTTAACAGCAATATAAATATTTATGTATCCATTAAAATATGGGGCTGGCAGCCGCGACAACTAGGGAAAGATAAAGGTAATTTTTTCCCCGTGCACGCTATGAAATTATATTGTCCAGAGAAATGTAGTTCCACTCGTTTTTAACCTCGACATTACTTAGGGGTGAGCGGTCAGGTTCACGACCAGGCCACGTTACACCCGACGAAACAGCCTGTCTGCATATTTTGGAATATTAATCTCCGGGATCTTCCAGTCCATATCCTGTTTTGTGAACTCACTACGCCATCTCGGTTCCCAACAGCCCTGAGAAGAGCCCCAAGTGAACATATTTTCAGACATCAACCCCGTATCTATAATCACGGTCCTGATGTCAGAACCCTGGTGAGAGGTATTTCAAGTAAACCCACATTTTATGTGTAGATTACGCCTTAGAACCGTGCCTGATGGAGACAGAACAGGTATCTGCGGTTTCGGCTAACTTGAACCATTTGAGGCGGTATCAGCAGGGCAAGTTTTGCCACCGCCGTTATAGGTTCAGCACAGACGTCTAACCGAACGATGCTGATAGCAAGCATAATTCAAATCAACAAAAGTGTTCTCACTTAATAACAAACTACAGCGCCACTCTGTCCGTCCATAAGGTATTAATGTGCGGTGATGAGTTTAGAGTCATCTATATCTTTCCGCTCTAATTTGCACTGATGCGCAGAGTTTGTTGTGTCGTCGTTCTTTTGTCACGCTGTCAGGTACTTCTGGCATGTTGACGGAGACAGACTAATGGCGATATGTGAATATGAAGTCCAGGGCAATGATTTATGACTCTCATAACAAACTGTCTATTAGTAGTTAGCGACAATGGAGTAACGTTTGCCTTAATATCCTTGTGAATATACTGCAGTAATTAAGTTAACTGCGCATGTGCACTAGTAATGATCGTGCCTCATGGCGAAGTACTATTATACTTACTTGAAGTAAAGATTATCTTGTCAGTAAGGAACTAAACGCAATTAGGTACCCAGGCTATATAACGTTGTACCTTAAGATTGCTTCAGTTCCACTGACACTGAAAACCTTTGCACATCCGGTCCCCCCCCCCTCACCACCCGTCTGCAGCCCTCAAATAATGATAATAACGGTTCCTAGCGCTACCGTTGGCACTACAGTGTACATAAACCGATATTCGTTCATGCAAACACGTCCCATCCGCTCACGAAAGGTCGAAGTCTCTTACTCGGAAAAATCTCTCACAGTAGGAAAAGTCAATTTTCGTTAACGCCTTTACAAAAAAACACAGGATTGCATCGCAAGCAAAGTTAATACTTAACCACTCATACATAATTACACCAAGATATGTTTAACGCTTGAAATAGATCATTAACGTGTAACGCAGTTAACGATTTGACTCGTAAGCCGCAGTAAACACACTCCGTCTCGGTTGTAAAACCCAATAAATTAATGCTGTATAGAACCAGACAAAATATAAAAATGAACCCTGCAGAGGAAACCCACAATTTGTTCATATTTAACATGTTGTTGCATAAGTAACCGCTAGGCCTAAAGAGTTAATATTACCATTCAACCCATTCCCTAGTCTCCCGAATGGCTTCTTCCTTTCAGACATTTTGAGCAGGATTCTATATATTTTTTTACCTCCACCTGTGCATGCTACATATCCCCTAAAGCTTTATCGTTCTATGGAACAATGCTTTTAAACTACACAAAATACTTGAATATCACAGAGGTGGCCGTTATTGGGTTTTACTTTATCACCTGTAAGGTAATTTACAATTATTTTGCACTACGCAAATATTCTGTAGTATGAATAAAGAAACTATAACAAACAAAACAAATCTGTTTGTCGATGAGCCATATTTGACGCTCCGCCATATTGTCCCATGAAAATGAGTTTTTGCAAGCCATATGAAGCAAGAAACATCTTTCACGGGGGCGATACTGGATAAACTGCTTGAAGTCTGCTAGCTCTTAAAATTATTGGCGAAAATAAGATTGTTTATCGTTACTGTAAAAGATCATTTATGTTTATAATTACTTATAATTCAATATTCATACGAAATACTTACACCAACGTTACAGGTTTTGTTTATAATATCTAGCATGTACTGAAATCAATCTCACAGAGTTGAACCTTCCAATTAAAACTTAAAAACCTAGGACGAAAAGGCTGACATTATCATCTCTCGACATAAGTGCTTCTCTGTAAAGACGTTTACCTTTTACAATCTTTCCAAAAGTATCTTTGTAGTCTAGTAACATTCTAGATATTCCAGCGTGTAGGTGTTGAGGTGAAATGCAATTATCTCGTTCTTTGGTTCACTGGCCGTTCGTATGACCGCCACTACTACAGTAACAGTAGAGATTCCAGTGTGCATTTAAATGCCTATACGCCTGAGTGGTCTCCAATTTCCCTCCTCTCTTCAATGCAACACACTACACTTTTGGAGCATACTTCTCGGTTTTTAAATGCATAAAAACCTTGGAATCCAAGTTCGCGAGTCAGAGAACTTCAGAATTTCATAACTTTTTAGGGGTTTAAGAAATTCCTCAACTTTTGTGTAAACGCAAGGCTAAAGGCCGTCATTCAGAAGAGCCGAATACCTCAAATGACACGATGGTGCCCTACTTCTTGAAGATCCGTCTTAGTCCTGTTCGGTTGCAAACTCGATGGAACCGGCTCTTTGCAAAAAGTAGCAAGGAACGTCGCATTGTCCTCTTAGAAATCCGTAAATATCTGTCGGACCAAACAGTGTCACATCCAACAAGACAGCAATCTTCTATCTTGAAAACAGATTAACAAGTAGAAATGACTCCGTCTCATAAAACAATACTTACGTCTGGAAGGCTGTTATGAAAAAGGGCTTGGTAATGTTTAAAATTTTAAATATCATAATTCTTTAACAAATGTTTCATATTTGTTGTGATGAAGATCTGGCCTGAATCTTTGACAACTGCGTACAGTGTATAGTGCAAACACAAGAAGTGTACATAAAGATGCATACATTTCTTTTCCAAACAAACTGGAAATGGAATTTCAAATGTCCCAAAGCCTCCTCTTGCAATTCAATACATGTTCCCACTTCGATTATTAAAATTTTCTGTTCTTATCATTGGAGGTTCTTGAACTCTGTCTTTCTGGTCTTTGAACACTTAAATTTTAAAGCCCTTTGTACCTCGCTTAACTAAAGTAAACATCCCAGCGATGTGCTGCAGCAATTATGTTTTATATTCTCCCTCTTTCCTAGTAATTTTCCGCATCTTTCTCTTCTTTTTTGTCCCTAGTCTACACATACTTTTCTTCGAATACAAATATCGTTAGGTTTATGAACTGAGTTATGGAATGATCTGAGGAAAATACTACTAACGACATGTTAGTTAAGCACAAACAGCTATGTTCATCATGGATAATTAGGAGCAAATAATGATAAAATGCTTTCATAAATTGCAACATTATAGTGAGTGCTTCTGTCTTGACAATCATTTATGGTACATGCACTTTTTTAGGTGTACTGGATCCCACAAAACAAGAAAACTTTTACAGTTACCTTTATTATAATTAGCATCAGCAGCAGCAGCATTATCATCCACAGATTAATATATTTTGATAGCCGATGTCTAGTAAAATAAATTGCTGTCTATTATACATCGAGCCTATAACAAGGCATTTGTTTATAACATTCCAAATAATTTAATTTATTCGCAGTTACTCAGACAGGTAGAAGCTGTTACAGAGAGGCCAACAAGCATCACAGTCCCTTTAATTTAAATTGTAGCGTTGAGGTGTTTACATCAGCACTTTTATTAGTGTTACTTCACACATGAGTATCCAGCTTAGACTGTTAATGTAAACGCAAAGTCTTTTGGTTTATACTTAATAAGCGATGTAATATTTTTCATTATTAGATTAACCAAACAAGGTAGTCTGCCACATTCCATAAAGGACCAGAGGGGCAGTAGAAGTTTTGCTCCACTCAGTCTTTGACTTCACAGCTTGATGGGTGTAGATACTGTTAAAGTATTATGTATAAGAAATGATAGGCACACTTTCAGGCGCTTTTCACAATTTATGCGAAAATCGCCTATTACATTCGTCACGTCCATCCGTCTGTACCTCTGCATGCATCAGAACCTCTCCCACTGAAAGGATTTTCATGAATTTTTGTATTAGGAACTTTCACGAATATCTGTCGAGTAATTCCAAATTTAGCCAAAATAGGACCAAAATATCTGACACTTCACATAAATACCTAAATAACTTGATACTGTTAACAACGGTACGAAATATTTTGTAGCTCTACAACAGTGCAAAACACTTTTTTTTTTTTTGGATTTCCATGCAAACAAGGATCACTTTTATATTGTTGACAGCATCAATTCAAAGGGAACCTACTGTTACCCACCCATAGTGACAACGGTTAGGTAAACCTACCTTACCTATCTTGTTCACTAATCCGAATTTTCTTGGATGCTATTCTTGTTCAAGACATTAACGAAGCTTCACTTCAGTTTAACTGCCACCACAATTCTCTCTAGTATCAGGGCACATAGGTCTGTAAATGAGTCGAGACAACGCCGTCGATATAGCGTCCATAGTGTCCACCTACGAGCTAAATTACCAGGGTTCGAATTTCGCTACGTCATTCTTGGCAGCCCTGGTCACACTCAATCTCATATCCAGTAACGAGGACGTATTCTTTTCCGGGCTAAAGCGAACGGCACGTGATTCTCACCTCTAACCACCATATACTTCTGAGGTTAAGAATTTTCGGATCTGTACACCATTCCACTATTAATCTGGTTGTCTGGATTTTGACATTCAACATGTGACGCTAATGATACACAACTGGAAACGGAAAATATATTTCGACATTGGCCCAAGAAGAATTAACTGCAAGATGGCAAAATAAATGCCGAAATTCGTAGCATGCTAATAATTAATTAGAGAGAGAGAGTGTGTGTGTGTGTGTGGTATTTATGCGTGCGTGTGTGTGTGTGTGTGTGTATGTGTGTGTGGACTTTGTGTAATTAATTCACTTTGCATTCACACTCCGGCTTGACACAAAACAATTTAGTATAAGATACTTTTCAGGTTCCTAATTATTTTTCATTACTGAGATCTTACTCAGCATTTTAGAGATCTAGTCAGATAGGCCGACCCTCTTCCTCCCTCACTCAAGGTAATGTACCCTTGACGTGATTAATTAGTCTTATATCAAGGTAGGTGCAAATTTCCTTGTATTCCTTTGTCTTCCAAGCAAAAGCTTCGCGGTGTATTTGCAGTACAACTTTATATTATTGTAACTCTTTATGTTCAATTAATGTGGGCTCGGTAGCTCAGTCAGTATAGCAACTGACTACGGGCTGGACGGTCCGGGATCGAATCCCAGTGGGGACGACATTTTCCGCCCGTCCAGACCGGCCCTGAGGCCCACCCAGCCTCCTGTAAAATGGGTACCAGGTCTTTCCCGGGGGTAAAATGCGGCCGGGGCGTGCTGCTGATCACTCACCCCTTTCTAGTGCCGCAGTCATGGAAGATTAGGGCTACACCTCTACCCACCCTCTGGGCCACACCGGACCTGTACCGGGATCGCTTTTCTTTTACCTTTTTATATTCAATTAATATTCGTAATTCGTATTCCTCGCCCAATATTTTGCGGGTGATAAAATCGAGAAGAATGAGATGGGCTGGGCATGTGGCGCGTATGGGTGAGGAGAGGGGGTGTATAGGGTCTTTGTGGGGAAACCGGAGGGAAGGATACCACTGGGGAGACCTAGGCATAGATGGGTGGATAATATTTGGATGGATCTCCAGGAGGTGGGATGTGGGTATATGGACTGGATTGGGCTGGCCCAGGATAGAGACAGGTG
>Ga0123354_10007993_pt1 | contig 16042 bp, 13 predicted proteins | sample TergutLab28metaG_2_FD_97872 | JGI IMG/M metagenome (GOLD analysis project Ga0123354, IMG submission 97872) | Labiotermes labralis P4 segment gut microbial communities from Petit-Saut dam, French Guiana - Lab288 P4 | ecosystem: Host-associated > Arthropoda: Insects > Digestive system > Gut ...
AAAATCCATGCTCATCTGCTTTTTTGACAGTGAAGGGATTGTCCATACAGAATTTGTGCCTCAAGGACACACTGTTAATCAGTTTTATTACCGTGAAATTCTTGAAAGACTAAGAAAAAGGGTTGTTCACATGCGACCAAGCATTGCTGACAATTGGATGCTCCATCACGACAACGCCCCTTGTCACACCGCGATCTCTGTGATCGAATTTTTGGCTAAAAAGGGCATTCCTGTTGTTCCACAGCCCCCATACTCCCCTGATCTGAGTCCGTGCAACTTCTTTTTGTTCCTAAAACTAAAGTTTCACCTTAAAGGACGCCATTTTGGGATGGTGGAAAACATCCAAAAAGCTGTAACTGACCAACTAAAAGCGATTCCGGTTAGCGACTACCAGCGTTGCTACAAAGAGTGGGAACGTCTCCGGAGGTGTGTAGCCTCCCAAGGGAACTATTTTGAAGGGGACAAACTCGATTTGTAGTTTAAAAGTAAGTATAGAGTTATACTGAATCAGTCTCATTACTTTATTTACAGACCTCGTATGATCAACTCTGCCTGTTGTATAATACAAATGACAGACATGAGTAAGAAAAAGAACGAGGCAAAAAATGTTTTATTTACTGATACTGTAATCCACAAAGACTGTGGAGTATGGGTGATAGGTGAATGAATATAAGTATAGAGCAGTGGTAGATTGATACTGGGACAGAAAAACCTGTCTTACTGTCACTCTGTTGACCATAATTTCTCCATACAGTGTCCTGGGATTGATATTAGGTCTCTGTACTGACAGCACGACAACTAACTGCCTTGGCCATGACATGGCCAACACACACAATGTTAACACTTTGAGCACATCACCGAAGTCCACACAAGTATCACACATTTCTTCCAATAAACTTATCAAACAGTATGAGGAAACTGTAGTACCTCCCCATGGCTCTGCCTTGACCTTTAGCCATTGGCCAGTTACGCAAGACCACAGAATTCATTTCTGAGCCAAGAGTAACCATAGGGCAAATTCTGTTACGCCAGTGATAAGGAAACCACGCGAGTGATGGTCAGCTTATACACAAGGTCTGAAACAGCAAAGCAGGATGTGGTATCATTTGCATCCCCCAAGATTTGTCTTTGGTAGAAATTACGAGACCAACCCGACAACAAAAAAAATCTGCACACACATATGAACAGGGATTGAATTCTGAATTTTCTGAAAGAAGTCCAGTCGTGTGAGTTGTGGCTTACCCTAAGACCATAAGGCCCCCTGCCACATACTTTTATGAACAAATTCTATCCTATTATATTCTCGATGCACCATTGAATAATGCCTTCACATTCATGGCCTATGTATATATGGGAAAACAGTATTAAAAACTGTCTTAAAGAAACTGAATTGTGGATTTGGATTGGATTCACCTAACTAGAAAACAGGGACACATGGTGGGCTCCTGTGAATGCTGAACTGAACCTTCAGTTTCTATAAAATGTGGGTAATTTCACTAGCATCCTATTAGTTGCATGAACAGGATTATGTTGTATGGAGTCAGTCACTTAATTATGCAGATGATGGTCATCTCCAAGGCAAATGGACAACTTTACCATTTACTTTTACCAAACCATGTTATCAATTGACTTAGTACATCCTAAAGCTAATGACTTCTCACCATAAAAACATATCATGTTATGAACCATTCACAAAGAAAGTATTGGACCTGCATGTATCCTTTGGTACGATCTAAACAATGAAAAAGACACAAGATTCGGTACTTGGAATGTTAGGAGTCTGTATAGGTCAGGTTCCCCTAAAACAACAGCCAGGGAATTGGCAAGATATAAATTAGATTTAGCGGATGTACAGGACGTTACATGGGACAAAGGGGCCACAGTAAGAGCAGGAGATTATATTTTTTTTATGGGAGAGGAAATGAAAATCATCAATTAGGAACAGGATTTTTTGTACACCACAGAATAGTATCAGCAGCTAAGAGAGTAGAGTTTGTTGGTGATAGGATTTCATATATAGTTCTGAGGGGTTTCTGGTGTAATACCATAGTTTTGAATGAGCATGCACCAAGTGAGGAGAAAAGTGATGACTCAAAAGACACTTTTTATGATGAATTAGAGCTGGTTTTCCATCATATTCCTAAGTACCATACAAAAATTCTGTTAGGAGATTTTAATGCAAAAGAAAGGAGAGAGAATATTATCAAACCGACAATTGGGAATGAGAGTTTACATCAGGATAATAATGATAATGGCATTAGAATAGTAAACTTTGCCACATAACTAAATCTAGTTGTTAAGGGCACAATGTTCCCACACCAAAACATTCATAAGTACACTTGGACCTCTCCAGGTGGGAAGACTCACAATTGATCACATACTGACAGATAGGAGATGGCATTTGAGAATACTCCATGTATGATCTTTCGGGGGAGCTGATCACAGCCTGGTGGTTGCAAAAGTTAGGGAAACATTGACAGGGAGTAAAGAAGCAGCACAGAAGTTTGATGTGAAAAGATTTAATCTCAGAAAACTAAATAAGCTGGAGGTTAAATAGGTGAAAGAGGTTTGCAGCTTATGAGAACTTAAGTGATAGCAAGGAAATAAATAGGGTTTGGGAGAACATTAAATTGAATACATAAAACTCAGCTAAAGAGACTCCAAGTCTGTAAGAATTTAAGCAGCATAAATCAAGGTTTGATGAAAAATGTTTTGTAGATCAAAGGAAGCAGGCTAAAATGCAGTGGTTACAGGATCCAGACCAAAGCAGCATAGATAATCTGACAATATAAGATGTGAAGCTAGTAAACATTTCAGGAACAAACAGAAGGAATATCTGAAAGCTAAACTTGATGAACTTGAAACCAACAGTAAAATCATAAATATAAGAGACCTGTACAGGGACATCAATGATTTTAAGAAGCTTTACCAGCCTAGAACTAACATAACAAAAGATGAGAAGGGTGATTTGGTTACAGCCTCCCACAGTATTTTGGCTAGGTGGAGGAACAATTTCTCTTAGCTGTTCACTGTACATGAGGTTAGTGATGTTATGCATACAGAAATATGTACAGAAGAATACCTAGTGCCTGAGACAAGTACCTTTGAAGTTGAGATTGCTATTCACAAGCTAAAAGGACACAAATCACCAGGTATTGATCACATCCCAGCAGAACTGATTAAAGCAGAAGGTAGCACAATTTGCTCTGAGATCCATTAACTTATTAATTCTATTTGGAATAAGGAAGAACTGCCTGAGGAGTGGAAGGAGTTGTTCATTGTACCTATCTATAAGAAGTGTGATAAAACAGAATGTATTATAGAAGCATATCACTTGCGTCAGCTGCATACAAAATTTTACCCAAACTGATCATATATTCTGCATTCGTGAAATACTTGAGAAAAAATACGAATACAGTGAAGCAATGCATCAGCTATTTATAGACTTCAAGAAACCTTATGAATCAGTCAGAAGCGAGGTCTTGTATAATATTCTCATTGAGTTTGGTAACCCCATGAAACTGGTAAGGTTCATAAAAATGTGTCTGAATGAAACCTATAGCAGAGTCCAGGTAGACAAGCATTTGTCTTACATGCTTCCTGTTAGGAATGGTTTAAAACAAGGAGATGTTTCATCGCCATTGCTTTTCAACTTGCTTTAGAGTATGCCCTTAGGAAGGTTCAGGCAAACCAGGATGGCTTGAAATTAAATGGTACATATCAGTTTTCAGTTTATGTTGATCAGGTTAATACATTGGGTGGACGCGTACATACTACAGAGAAAAACACAGAAGCTTTGGTAGTCTCTAGTAAGGACATTGGACTACAAGTAAATGCTGATAAAACTAAGTACATTGTCATGTCTCGAGATCTGAATGCAGGATGAAGTCACAATATATATAAAGACTGATAATAGTTCCTTTGAAAGGGTGGAAGAGTTTAAGTATTTGGGAAAAACTTTAATGAATCAAAACTCTATTTAGGAAGAAATTAAGAGCAGATAGGTCAGGGAATGCTTGCTATTATTTGGTGCAGAATCTTTCGTTTCCAGTTTGCTAACCAAAAATATAAACTTAACATATAAGGTAAAGCAGTCACGTTCCAGGCCCAGGGGGGCCCAGAGAGTTCCAGGAAGTTAAGGTTCCTAGATTTCGTGACAACCGCACAGGATGGTGGCAGGTTGTCAGCCTTATGCACCGGTCACCTTTAACCCCAGGAAACACTCCTGATACTCTGTTAGAGGATGAGTCGACCCCAGGGCCATAGTGCGATCAGAAGGATTTTATGTCAATGAAAAATCCACTGACACCAGCTGGGATCAAACCAGCTACCTTGCGATTTGTAGCACAGCATCTTAACCACTGTGCTACCACAGTCCCCAAAATTAATATACACAAAACTATAACATTGCTTTTTATGGGTAAGCAACTTGGTCGCTCACACCAAGGGAAGAACATAGGCTGAGGGTGTTTGAGAATAGGGTGCCGAGAAGAATATTTGGGCCTATGTGGGGTGAGGTAACAGGAAGTGGAGAAAACTATGTAATGAGGAGCTTAGTGATGTGCATGCCTCACCAAATATTGTTTGGATGACCAAATTGAGAAGAATGAGATAGGTGGGGCATGTGGCATGGATGGGGGAGGCGAGAGGTTTATACAGGGTTTCTGGGGGAAATGTGAGGGAAAAGAGACCACTTGCCACTTGGAAGACCCAGGCATAGATGGGAGGATAATATTAAAATTAATCTTCAGGAAGTGGGATGGGGGTGTGGGGGCATGGGCTCAACTTCTGACTCAGGATAAGGACAGGTGGCAGGCACTTGTGAATGCGGTAATGAATTATCAGGTTCCATAAAATGCGGGGAATTTCTTGACTAGTTGAGAAACGGTGAGCTTCTCAAGTAGGTCTCTGCCCCATGGGGTAATTAAGTACATAATTATGCTGACCCTACCCTTGATCACTCACGTAAACAGTGCACATAAATTAAGTAATAACTGTCCTGGACGTTAATGCGACTGATAAAATATTGTTTCCTAAATTTGTGACTATCTACTCTTCCTCACGCCTGTAATCTATAATGCGTCAATCTTCGAAGGTCAGACAAATCTTGTCCCAGTTCCGAAACATCACAACTTACATACGTAGTAGCACTCTCACCTGTGTTGGAACAGTTTGTATCCACAACCGTCGGGGTGTCATCAGGTGCCCAGTACATGGTATTTTTCGTCGCAACAAACGGGAAGCTGGAAATAATAAAACTTTGTTCATATAACATGACTCACGGTTGTACCGACATATTCAAGCAATAGTCCCAGATACCTCACCATTTTCAAAAGATTCTTTTGCAGTTGACAGGAGTTTACGGTAACGTATTTTTGCTTTCTCCACATCTTCATCTGTATTGTGTTCATTCTGTTCACCTTCCAGGGTTTCCATGATACAGCTCACAAAAGAACCCCTAGATCATTCAATACGGATATTCAGTTGAATCTCCTAACTCGTAAATAGCGTGAAAGAGTGCTGACAAATTATCACTCGTAACTTATAACACGCCATCGCATACTCAATCGCTTCAAACGCTCATGCGCTTGACGTTCCCACACTGCGATTGGCAACTTTCCTTATCGCCTCACCATACCCACAGATTATATATTAACAATTCCGTCGCACCACAGTTACAGACCAACCAGTATGCAGTTAAAAGCCTAATCATTACCGGCCGTGACATGCACAGATGTCACCACCGTGAAGACACCTGCGTCGCCTCGATCGTTGATCATGAGGCCTCGATTGAGTTTTACCAGTGGTTGCCGTAGTGTGCTCCCGCCCGCGACCCGATCCCAGGGATCGTAGATAAATTTCTGTAGCAGCTACTCTCACGTTAACCTTTCTTTCAGTGAAAGTAATAATGTTTTGTTAACAATGATTGTGTGTCTTCTTTAATTAGCGATATGTTTACTTCGTATGACCGTTAGAATATCTGATTACGAAACTTCCTGCAGCCACTAAGCGAATGACAATTAGTAATTAAAGTTATAATGTGCAATACATTTGTACGTTTGACACAGGTATTTATTTATTTATTTTTGCATTCTATAAATCCATAAAGGAAAACCTGTTAGATACAGAATAAGCCATAAATTATTATTACATAAAAACGTTACAGCAGTATAAAATTTAAAAATACAAGAAAATATAAACCCGTTACAGAAACGTTATTAATAATATATATTGTAGATAGTTTACACTCGACATGTTATAACAGAAATATACAAATATTTATTCTTGTTTAAATAACAGTATTCATCTAGATGGGAAAAAAGAATTCTCATACAAAAAATCTTTCAAAATTGAATTGTATCCATTTAGATTATTAGATACATCCTTGACATAAGAATGCAGCCCAATGTAAAACTTTATACCTAGATAGTAAGTCCCGTTCTGATATTTAGTTAAGTTGTGTAGAAGTTGATGAATATTTGTGTGTTGTCTAATGTCTCTATGATTAATCTCGGAGTTAACAAAATATTGGTTTCTATTTTTGATCACAAAGTGAAGAAAAAAATATATATTATGATGGACACATATAGTGACGTATTCGTAGCTATCTGAAATCAAATATGAGATATAAATTTTAAATTTTGGTTCCCTGTCATCGGGGCACTATATTGACGTATGTAAGAATGTGAGGATCCATGGCTATTTTTTGTAGCCAAAAAGTGACTAATAAGAGTTTGGTTAAGACCGAGGTATTCCGTTGTTCAACACTTGGGTATCCTAGATTTCTGAACGTTGCCGAAGGCAGGCCGTTGCTATGGTTACGCGTAATGGCTTCGATATGGTGTTTATGAACGTTTTAGTATGCTGGGCGTTGGTACAAATTATCTCATTGACGTATGGTTTCTCTGGAGAAATGCTGTCATATTCAGATCCGAACACTTGTGCGGATAATGAATATTTTGACTCAAGTTCGCTCAAATGCATTCCTTGCAATGACGTAGAGAACCTGGAGCCTACTAACGATAGTGAGTTGTTAAATAAAATAATTATTTTAACAAATAGTTATTATCTTAATGTACATATAGAGTGGACTTATTGTTTCAGAGTTGTCATGCACATGTAACATACAGAGTAAGATTGTGCATCCGAATGGTAGCCAGTTTCCAGTCTGTGAACGGTGTCCAGACCGTCATGTTCCAACAACTGATAAATTCGACTGCCTTCCATGTTCAGCTAAGATTATCAAAAGAAATGACACTGTGGTTTGTGCGAAATGTGGAATTCAGGAGATACATGGTATAATTAATTATTTATATTATTAGATCAGCAGAGCACAAATAAAAATGTTGGAACGTGTTTTGACTTGTTGCTTCAATCTGTTTCAGTTGAAAGACATTACAATGGCACTCTGAGCGATGCATTCCATTGTTTGACTTGCACAGCAGGAACAGTTCCTTCATCTGATGGGAAGGTCTGTGTTCCCTGCTCATTACCTTTTCACAAGTGTTCCTGTCCTGCTGCCACCCACGTACTGTTAGAAGGGGTTTGCATCCCTTTCAGTAGTATCTCCACCTGGTCAGATGATGCAAACAGTTATGTTATAGAGTTTGAATCGGGTGAGAAGATTGACTCATATTTCCTTAGGCGATACTTAAGGCCATCAGTGTATTTATGCAAGGTAAGTGCCATTTGCTACTTCAAAACATTCACATTCTGATTTTTCATATCGTGATAGATGTAAGATGGCATTCAAATATACTTAATGTCTGATTTTTCAAATGAATTGGCTATGATGCTGATCAATGTTCGATGGTTTCAAATTTTATTGAGAGTCTGTCAGTAAATGAACAAGCATCATAGAAGTTTAGAGAAATTCAATCTTAATAAAGTAACAGAGGTGGAAATTAAGGAACAGTATCATCTTAAAATCTCAGACAGGTTTGCTGCTTTGGAGAATGAAAATGAATAGGCCTTTTAAAAACTGAGAGAATATCAAAATCTCTTCTGACAAGAGCTGAGTTCCGAATGAATAGAAGATGCATAATGTTCAGATTTAGAGATCAAAGGAAGCAGACTAAACTGCAATAGTCACATGATTCACACCAAATTAATGCAAGTAATATGAGCCCCTGTAATATGTGCAGCCAGTAGATATTTCTCTGGACCAAATAGAGGGAATATTTGGAATGTAAAATTAATTAACTTGAAACAAAAAGTAATAACACAAATATTAAAGATCTGAATAGAGTTTACCCTAGAACAGGCTACAAAGACCCAGAGAGGGAGTAGAGGTATAGCTCTACTCTTTCTTTAGCCTCGGCGCTTAATGGGAGTGGGTGTTCAATTCCACGCCCTGACTGCTTTACCCCTGGGAAAGACCCAGTACCCATTGTATGGGAAGCTGGGTGGGCCTCAGGGCTGGCCTGGACAGGTGCGGAAAATTTCGCCCCCACCGGGATTCGAACCCTGGACTGTCCAGCCTGTGGCGAGTCACTATACCGACTATGCTGTCCTGGCCCAAGATTTGTATAGAGGCATAAATGAATTTGAGAAGGGTTACAGTTGTATAACTAAGTTGGTAAAAGGCATGAATGATGATCTGCTTGGAGATATGCACAGAATTTCAGATATGTTGAAGAACTACTTGTGTCAGTTATTGAAGGTTCATGAGGTTAATGGTGTTAGGGAGATTGAAACACAGCCTTTGAAGTTGAGGTGGCTATTGAAAATCTGAAAAGATATAAATTACTAGGTATTGATCAAATTCCAGCAGAAATGATTCAAGCAGGAAATTGGAGACTACATTCTGAGTTACACGAACTTATTAATTCTGTGTGCAATAAGGACAAATTGCATCAACAGTTGAAGGAATTAATCATTGTACCCTTTTTAACAGATAAAATCCCAATTTGTTTCTATCTGTTCTTACATTCCATTGTGTTGCTATCTGTTTTTATATTGTGTGTCTGTCAGTTTTTAAAATTTGGTCTGTTTCAACCTAAGAAGTCATATATTGCGTATTTTTGTCTGATGTTGAACTCTTAGGTTGAAACTTGTAGCAGAATGTAAAAACAGATATTGATTTATAATAAAAGGAGAGTTGTGTTAACTTGATTATTTTTTCTTGATTATTCCTTGATATATTAATCTTTATATCTGCTTTTAGAATGATAATAAAGTAATGTATAGTAATTATTGGGGCACATCACTCTAATGAACAACATACAAAATAGCATCCCACTTTCTTCTCTCTAGATTTACTATATATGTAGATAAAATTACTGGGTATCATTGTTGTGTATTTTGATGTAACAGATCAACTACTATCACATATTCTTAATTCACCACATTTTTTAGAAAGAATGGTACTACAAATGGACATTACATAAGTTTGTGATTCAGTTTGGTGGAGGGTTTTACATGATATTGACATGGAATTTGGTACACCCACAAAACTGTTAGGTCAGTAAAAATGTATTGGAATTTAACCTATGTTAAAATAAAGAGAGGCATGCATTCTTCTAACATATTTCCAATTGAAACAATGAGATGCTTTATTGCCATTGCTTCCCAACTTTGCTTTATAAGATGCCATTAGGAAGGATCAAGCAATACAAAAGAGGCAAAGTTGGATGAAACACATGAGCTTCTCATCTGTGCTTTCATTGCTTCCTTTCTGGGCAAAATATACATACCATAACGTGAGATACAGAAGCTCTATTAGTCTCTGATAAGAAGGATGGTCTAGAAATAAGTGATGTGAAGACTAAGTATACATTCATGCGTTGTGAACAGAACTCAGAAGGGAATCATAACATAAAGATGGGTAATCAGTCCTTTTGAGGTGTGGCAAAGTTCAAGTATTTGGGAACAGGCATAACAAATCACAGTTGTATTCATGATGAAATTAAGGTAAGATTGAACTCAGGAAATGCCTGGTACTGTTTGGTCCAAAATCTTTTGTCATCATATTTGCTCTACAAAAATATAAAGACTGAAATATAGGAGACTCTTATTTGTCATTCATTTTATCAAACTAACATTACCTGCAATAAAATACACATTCTTATTTTGCATGTTGTTATATATGGGTAAAATACTTGGTCTCTTACATGGAGGGAAGAATACAGGATGAGAGTGTGTTAGAATAGGGTGTTGTGGAGGATATTTGGATCTTAGAGGAAGGAAGTACAAGGAGGATGGAGAAAATTGCATAGTAAATAGCTTCATGACTTGTACTTCTTGCCAAATGTTGTTATGGCATTATTGTCATGGCAGCTGAGATGGGTATGTGGCATGTATGGAGAGAGAAGAGAAATGCGGATGGATGCTTTATGGGAAAACCTGAAGTAAAGAGACGAATAGTAAAAAGTCCAACTAAATACACTTATGGTATTTTGTTACAGTGACATATATTATTTTAGTCTACTACTATAAGTGTATTTAGTTGGATGTTTTGATGCATGGAAATAATAGAACATACAATGATATGATGTGACCAATTTGGAAGACCTGAGCATAGGTGGGAGGACATTATTAAAATGGTTCTGAGCAGGCATGAACTGGATTAATCTGCCTCATGGTTATTTCTTATGAAGACAATAGTGAATCTTTTGGTTTAATAAAGTATGGGGCTTTTCTTGACTAGCTCTAACTAACGGCTTCTCAAGAAGGTCTTTGGACCATGGGGTAATTACTAATTTAATTAGCTGCTTCTTTGACATTCACTCAAAACACTGCTTATTCACAAATTATGACATATTAATAAAGCTAAGGAAACCTATGGAGCAGTTTTGGGGACTTATGGTTTATATTTTATTCATACACTCAAAAACTGAAAAGAGAGTTTTGCTTGAATTATAAACAAGATATTTATTTGTATAATTTCTCTACTCAACTGGCCAGAGGTACAGATTTACTATGCAGCTAATGAAGCTTAAGCTTCAGGCCCCTTCCAAGTTCTGAGTAGGAGCCCTGAATAAATATTCAATTTTGTACCAAATTTTTTATTCATAATTTTGAATTATTTTTCTCAAAGAGGGCCCTGAAGTGGTATAGGCTTCAGGCCCCACAAAACCTGGATCCACTCTTGACTGCCCAGTTTTCATTGCCAAACATTTTCCAGCTATATTAACATTTAAAACTTAAGCAGCGACTAAAGTTATTGAATCTGCTTGGTCAACAAGCTGTGTCAGTTCAGGAGTAGAGGTCTTGTTTTTTGGATGTCAGAGTGATGAATCATTCTGCTCTAAATTTGATGTGGCTCCTCACTTGACATCACTTTTTTAATATACAAACTGGAAGCTTCACACAAAATTCGTAGGTATATTTAATATCTATCCCTATACCGAATTGTACACCCAGTCATTTGTAAATTATGTGTCAAAAGGAATCCTGAGGATTTTGTGTGGCCTTCATATTTCATACTTTATAGACTGTAAAAATAGTGGTTTGCCTTCACATGTTTTCAAGAACCTGTTATTTTATGTTATTCTTGTAAGATAACATATATTTCCCGGTAAAATTAGGTTTCAGCATCCTAATCTTTGGAAGTGTGGAAAGTAAGAATTTATGCTGCACATATGAAAATGTGTGAAAGTGAAACTTGGACTCAAAAACCAGTGAGATTCTGTAGATTACAGAAATGGTAACAGAAAGAAGACAGATCATTCTGACTGACCTTTCTGATGACAGAATTATGTGTTTTACCTGTAACGGATTCTGTGCTTGTGTACAGAAAAAACTGGAAATGACAGGTTCAAAAAATTATCATGAATGTAATTCCCCAGAAAGTGTAAAGTGAAAGACCATAGGAAGAGGACACACACAGGCTTGTAAAAGGATGAAAGGATACTTTTACAGTATGTTATGAATAAATAATTTGTTAAGTCAATTACTGTTTACACTTTTGTGTACTGGAGTTGACTTCCTGGTTCTGTATACTGGCATCTGACTTAGATTACCAATCTTAACAGTGCAACATCTGTACAGTGTATGTTACACTCTACATAATACTAAAAACAGTTCCACCCCTACTTCTTCTTGTTAATCTAAACGTATTTGTATTCCACTCCTGTGTGTTTTTAGTATTCTCCCCATTTTATGTAATATATTGTGTGACACATATAATTGGGCCAAATGTTGGGAGCACTGATAATAAAGCAGCTGAGAGGATATGCTCTTCTCAGGCAAGGAACAAGACTGCTTGCCAACTGGTGGCCAACATGTGTACACTGGTGTTGTTCCGTGATGACTATGCTGGGAGCCCATGTAAAGTGTTTCAAGATTCAAAACACATCCCAACCTCTGATAGCAGTTCACTGCCATGGCTGTATTATGGGGAGGGTGATGCACAGACTGTACTCTCTAGGAAGAAGATAACAGCCAAGTACACCATGGATCCCAGCTCTAAGGTAAGTAATTTGCGTAATGTTGCAGGAAACAATTTTTTAGGGATGTGATACTGTAGTCTGTTAGTGAAGTGTTAATGTTTCAGACAAGCCTGCTATCTCCCTCCTCACTTTTCCTACCCTGAAAACTGAGGCAGCAGTTTCCTTTGAAATTAGACTACATTGTGTCACATCCCAGAAAACTAGAATCCTAATATATACTTACATGAAACATAAAATTTTATACAAGAAAATATATGAAAATGGAAAGAATATGAGTAATAAACTGTGGTACTGAAGAAAATAAAGTAATGGAGAAATTTGTGATTTATTGTGAGGGTAATTAAATTGAAGAGAACAAGGTTGCATGAAGCAGAAGGGTAGTAACAATTCAGATAACTTCCTTCATGCAGGCAAACAGGCTGAATCTGACTGTTGTACGCTTTACACCTGAAGGCCACATGAAGGCCATTTCTTCTGCCAGTGGCAGTTTTCTGCAGCTATGTCCTGATTCGTGGGCATCCTTGGACAAGGGGCTGCGGTTTGGTGCCAAATATCAGCACTCCTGCAGGTTGCCTGCCCGTCAGCTGGTTGAAATCAGGGACACCGAGTTTTTAGACCTGTATCTACAGTACTGGGAAGGTGGAGAGTCCATGCTCTACACAGTCCCAGTGTTGGTACTGGACAAATCAGCAAACAAGGTACAAAATGAAGAGCTTAAACTTCCACAAGCTACCTACTTAACTGTACTGTCAACATTCTCAAAAGCCATCACCATTTCAGTATGAGAGTTTTAGAACACAACAGTCATACCATCCATAATCTTTTGCAGAAATATCTGTAGAAATTAGTGATACAATGAAACTCCTAAATTACATGCACATTTTTTGTTTTATGTGATATTACATACTCTGTAAGATTTTGACCAAGTGCCCATTAGAATAATGTTAAATGTTAATGGATTTAACATTTCTTCAATTTCACATTTTCGTGGAGTTCACACTTCATCTTCCTAGACCTGACTTTGAAAATTTATCCAATTTCGTGTTTCAAACATTTATTCTATTTTTTTTTTTTTTTTAATTTAAGTTAAGTGATGTTGCTAGGTGTGAAGATTATGTAACCAGTATAAGAATACATGCCACAGACCATCTTCATATTTATAGGTACATTTGGTTAAATTGATGGAAATTAACCTAAGGCACATTCTCCTGAATTATGCCATATTGCTCCTGAAACACCATGTATATTCATATGCATGCCACAGATCCAAATGTTGGTTAGTGTGACCATAGGATGTGTAATAGTCAAAAACACACAGAAAAGTAAAATTTTAAATTTTCACTGCAAAAATACAAAACATACAGACAAATACAATTTGTAATTGGCACTGTCCTGCCAGTAACAACAGTGTATGGAGATAACTCATAGAGTAGAGTAGAATATAATATTATACATGAAGGATAGGCGCATTAGTGACCCATGCACTTCGACCACACATGATCCTTTGTGCAGCCCTTATGCATCTAGCAGCCCCGAACCTTGAGCAAACTACAGTATCCTGCTGATAGATATGTCATAAAAGTTGCCTGGTTGCATCGAATGATGATCCAAGTGTCTGAATCCTAAATGTGGCTAAAGCCTCACAGTCACACAGAATGTGTGAGGCTGTTTTGGATGCCTGCTTACATCTGTTACACTCAGAACTGTTTACTAGCTCCAGTTAAAATAAATGTCCTTTTAAGTGACAGTGTCCTGTTAGCTACCCTGTCATTATTCTTAGCTGGTTGTTATTAACTGTTCATATTTCAAATCATCTTTTTTTAATGAATATTTTCCAGATTCTCTTTTTAGTGGTCAGACATACTGGAAGTGAGTAAGATAAGACCACTATGAAATAAAGTAAATGTATTTATTAAATTACAGTGGTTAGAAATTTCATTGATTTAATAGTGTACTTATTGATGTGGACTTCTGGTTTCTATTTGCCTCATGCGATCACTATGCAAAATGACCTTGAACTAACATGATTTGCTTGGCATATAGTGAGAGGTTGAGAGTTTGATGATGTCACTTGTATGGTCTACTTATATTTTATCAAAGGGTGGATTTTCCTGTATAGTAGATTTGTCATTTATATGATTATTCCTTGTGATTTCTAAGAGTGTGTGTGTTTTGTATTTTATTTATATGACCGCCTCTGTGGTCTAGTGGTCAGAGTTTCTGGCTACAGATACAGAGATACCAGATTTTCTGAGTAGTAGTGGGTCTGGAACGGGGTCCATTCAGCCTCGTGAGCCTTGTGAGGTCAATTGAGGAGCTACTTGAATGAAAAAAGTAGCGGCTCCAGGTCTAGAAAACAGAGATTAATGGCTGTGGGGACCCGTTGCACTGACCACGTGACACCCCTCTATCCGCAAAAGTTGGCACTAACTTCGCCGACCGGCGGCGGCCACTCTGTCGGTATAGTTCATATGCGGACTAAGGCCACGGAGTTTTATATATATATATATAAAATTATATGTAATCACAACGGGATGACAGCCATCAAATGAAACCAGTAATTAAACACAGTTGTGAAAAACCCTGAAGCAACTGAAAGGCAGTGCATACAGCATAGGCTTTTCTCCAGCATCAGAAGTCATTGAAATCCAGTGTGCTGTATACAGTCTTCCACAGCAGATTATACTACCATGAGATCCTTACATGACAGTAGACTTTGTGATCTTCCTCCAGACACTTTCCAATGCATCTGCAGTGTTCTGTCAAACATACATCCAGGCAGTCAGCCTTACAAAATCTGTAGGATGCTTCTTTGTCAAAGATGATCTGAACCTTAAATCACCTGGCTCATAAGGAGTGTATCAGGAGGAATCTGCCATACTCTGGGAGAACATGACTTTGGTTAATTTACATCAGTGTAACTAAACTTACCTGTATCCAAAGTTGAATGGTTATGGAGATAATGGTGAGATAAATTTGAAAGAGTGGGAGCTCTTATACATTTATGTATTACCAAATATGTATTAGAACAAGAGTAAACTTCTCTAGAAAATCTCATACAGTTTCATAATAATTATGCTTAGATTTCCAAGTACTTCACATAGCATGAACTGACTTACAGTTTCATAATAATCATGCTTAGATTTCCAAGTACTTCACATACCATGAACTGGCTCATATATGGCTTAAATTGGCTGTCAGCTCAAGGACGAACCTACACAGTGTACCGATAATACATCATGTAAAACAGATACAGTGCATAGAGCCACAAGAAGACCACATGTTTCTTGTGTTTTGTCTCTGTACGCATTCAGCTTTGAAGGTAAAAAAGGTAAAGCAGTCCTGTTACAAGCCTGGAGTGGCCCAGAGGGTTCCAGGAAGTTAAGGTTCCCAGATTTCATGACAATGGCACAGGACCATACTGTGATCGGAAGGATTTTATGTCAATGAAAAATCCACTGACACTAGCTGGGATCGAACCAGCGACCTTCTGTGGACACTACCAGGGCATCCAAAGGGGGTGATAAGCATAAACCAGACTCCATAGGCATCACCTGAATACGCATGCTACCAGATAACCTATATAAATAACTTGTTTTAGTAACTTCACTCTCGATATAGTGCATGCTCCCTGAGGATGATCCCGTATG
>Ga0123354_10007995_pt1 | contig 16042 bp, 9 predicted proteins | sample TergutLab28metaG_2_FD_97872 | JGI IMG/M metagenome (GOLD analysis project Ga0123354, IMG submission 97872) | Labiotermes labralis P4 segment gut microbial communities from Petit-Saut dam, French Guiana - Lab288 P4 | ecosystem: Host-associated > Arthropoda: Insects > Digestive system > Gut ...
AGTGTTGTTTTGGGGGGGGGGGGGGGGGGGGGGGGGAGGTGTAGTTTGGTTTACGGTTAATCAGGTATTGTAATGTGTGTTTTGATGACAGATATGATGACATAATTGTTCAGGTACATGTTTTAACTGTGTTGTTTAACGACGCTGTCCCGTGCTAAGATTTTATAACGTCTGTGGTAGATTAGTGAATGAGTATGGAACATTGGTGGAATGACAGTGGCAGGTGAAAACTGAAGTACGTATTCAGAGAATTTGTCTTCATTACCACTCTGTTCGCCGTATGGACTGGCCTGGGAATGAACCCACGTCTCGACGGCTACAGGCCAGGATTGTGCAGGTAATTCGAAATATTTTAAAATCAGAATATGAAGGCTTACTGCGATCACAAGCGGTGCGAGTTTAAAACGCGTGTCTCAAAAAGCACAGTGCGATATGGTTTTCGGTCTTCAGCGATGTCTTTACTCGTTGCGTCACTCTGGTCATTGCTACGTTCATATCTGATATGACGTCGGTGCAGAGAACTTGAAACTGGTTGGCGTTCGCATAAATGAATTACATTACAGTGTCTGCTTAGCGTTTGCGCGTTGCTTAATTTGCGCTCCTTATGCCACATTATTGGTGTCAGCTCTTTAAATTTTGTGTTCATTGTGTAGCAGAGTGGTTTGTTTTCGCTGAAATATGGTCCCCTGATAGGCGAAATATTCGCGTTTATTGCCGACCAAAGTAACACGATTTACCGCAAGTAATTAAACAGCGATTTAGCTGTTGTCTCAACTATCAGGATTTTCTTCGTCGTTAGTATTTTTTGCGTGTTGGCTGGCATAGCCATTTGTGAAGAGCCTAATCCCACATGCAATAGCCCCTACCGTTGTCACAGAAATTCAGTATCAGATATGATTCAAAGCCGGAACATCCCAAAATGACTGGGCTGTGAACGCAGAAGAATAGAAATGTTATTGTTATACTGAGTTCAAACATGTGACAGTCGCTGTCACGAATCGCCATGTTATCGGCGGTTTTCCCGTCAGAGAACACATTTGATACATCACACGCGCGAGCGACACTGTGTTATAGGCGTACGGACGTCAGAAGACCATAGAACCAAGCTACGTCTTGCGTACCAGCGACAAGCGTACACGCTGTTGTGAGTCGTGGCGTGGCAGCGACTGGTCTAGTAGTACGGTTGCGTCAGTGTGCACACACTGTTTCTACTGGAGAATAATGCTGTACAGTGTGATTTAAGTGGTACAAAGAAAAAATGTATAGAAATCAGAGCCTATCACATTCGGAACTTGGAGTGCACACGTCCAATACTCACTGCTGCCGCACAATCTAGCAACCAGCAAGCTGCGAACTAACAAGCTTTGTTGCTGCTTGCTGCTGGACCGCGCAGCTTACGTGCTCACCCGCTACACCCCAGTAACGCGGGACAGCCCCGTTTGTTTGTCCGCGCGAGTAAGTGGGTGCATAGCGTCGTCTGCAGGCACGTGTTCGACGGACGCTGAGGCACAGGACAGCCGACACACAGCCTCAGTGTCTGTGTAAATCACATTTAAAGGTTACCGTATCTGGTGTTTGAAATCGAAATATCCAAGTTAGTAGCCGGCAGTGATTAGGTTATTCCTGCGAGATCTTTTTCTCATCGCCGGTGCGTCCAGATCGGTTGTGGAATCTGGCCACCCTCGTGTTCAGATGATACCAGTATCTTTCCCGGGGGTAAAGTGGCGGGGGCTTAAAACTTACAACTTTCCACAATCTGTTTATACAAAACACCTACCGTTATATGGCAGCCAAGCAAGTTACACACATCATGGCAACTAATAGACACAACACACTACACAAAATGTATCAGTATAACATAAGCCAATTAAAAAAGATCCCCCCAAAACAGTAAACTAACAATAGTAAAGGCTCATTCTAAACAGCGCACGACTCACACACAAAAACACGGTAGGCATAACTGAAGCTTCAAACCGGATAGCCTAATTATTTGTGTATAATATTCAATTCTTACTATATTGTTTTAACAGTCTAATTAATAAACATTTTCTGTTTACAGACATGCTGCCACAGCACCAAGTCAACATAACGAAGTAATTCACTGAATGTTTTAAATTGTAACTTTAGCAAGGAACAATGTATGCTCCCTGAATATGATCGTGTGATCGAAACATGTAGGAGCGTTTTAAATGTTTTAATGTAAATTTTAGACTTATTAAATTATATATATATACGTGTGTGTGTGTGTGTGCGTGCGTTGGTGAGTGTAATTAAATAATTTTCACAATTATGGGCACGCCATGAGGAGGCGCGGAGTGTATATTAGCGAGACGGGAGGGTAGTTACGCGCATGCGTGCTGTGCCGTTACAGAACGCTGTTCCTGTCCTGCGTTCAGCATTTATGAGCGATTGCGTTTCGCCCGAATGCAGGCAATTGGCCTAATGTTTTTGGCATACCGCGTGAAGTTCCCCCTTCCTGCCCATGCAACTGAAACGACTACTGGTGGCGTGTCTGTAGTAGTGGTGCTCTTCGTCCACTGTATTATGTATCTCCGTGTCTTAGTTGTTTTACCTTTGGTTATTTAGAAAATATCTCATTAGTTTCTGTAATTCAGAATCTGCTCTAAAGTGTGAAGATACGAGAAATGAGTTCACTTTCTTCTAGGTTAGTCGCATAATGATCGGGGAACCTAGAGACAACGAAACCAAAGTTTTGTGCTCTTGCAGTACTGCTTAGACTTCACTTTATCCACAGTGCGCACTTTTGACCTCTGTGAAGGTGTTTCAGTACTACATTTGCAAACTGTATGCTATAATCGGATTGAAGGTAAGCAGCCTGGCATAACACGCACTGTAACGTGTTCGGTAACACATAACTGCATGTTCCATATATTGCATGGACACTGCCCTCGATATACAATCGCTGTAAAGAACGCTTTACTGTGGAGAGTTAAGAAATCCTTCATATTACTAGAAGAAATGGGTCATTTCCTCCTCTGTGCTGTCAGACTGACTACTTCAGTGAATACGAATGTATGGCTGCTACGTACACCAACACAATGGCGGAGACTGTGCAGCGCAGTTGACGATACGGAACTGAAATTCGAGAATGTAAGGTCGTGAATGTAATAGAAGGGAGAGACTAGTGAAAGTGGAGCAGCAGTGCAGCGAGTGATGTCTATAGCAGTGTCGGACTGAACCTTGAGGAAAGCGGTAGACACGACCGTGGGCTGGCTTACTCCGCCGGACGTAAAATGGCTCCTTAAATTAAAGTAATCGCCTTTCAGTTATTGTAAAATGTAACATATTTAAAAGTAAATTGTCCTTCGTTAGTACAGTTTCATTTTTAGTGCCTTGTGACAAGAAAGCCAGTATTAATCTTATTGACACTGAAGGATGCTGTACCCCAGTAAAGCTCTAGCTGTCCACACCTTGAAGGCATACACGGGGCGTAGAGGTATAGCTCCAATGATTCTTAACCTCGGCAATAGGGGGGGGGGGCGTGCAGTTAACTTCTCGCTTCGACCGCTGTACGCCCAGGAAAGAACCACGTTATGCATTGAATAGACGGCTGGATAAGGCCCTGGTAACCTCTCAAATTCTTTTATTTGTCAAGGCCACACCGAGATTTTAGGTACTTCGTATCGGCCGGAATTCACGAATTTGTACGAACACTAGCTAGAGTCCCCTGCGTCCTTAAACGAACAAGATTCTAACCTATTAACTGTTGTATCCTCAATGATAACACCTGCTGTAACATGAAGACAATTTGTACAGTAACGACACGGTATACGAGGAATCGGTTTTGCGAGTTTTCTCTTAAACGAGATGCACAAGTGAATTGTTTTTCTGTAATTTGCGAGCTAATTTTCGCCTTTACGAACTCAATCTCTCGAGCAGATCGTTGTTCACAGCGCCTCTTTTCAGCTGTCTTCGATTCCCATATGTTTCTGACTGCGCATAAAGTCACGGCGTTTCTGAGCGGTCTGCGCAGAAGTGACAGCATCCTATCTCTCACTGGTCTCATAGCTTTGGTATGGCTTTCGTCTTCGGTGTTAAGTTGCATCGATTAAATCTTGGTAAATGTTTGCGTTTCATGTTTCTTATAAGGATGGTACATACTGTTTAATCATGTTACTGTTCTTTATGGATAGATGACGGAGCTCTGCTTATATAGTAATTGAACGTTTGTGTTGTATTTTCGTACTCTGTTGGGTTATGGCGAGCTGGGGAGAAATATTTGACCTCTGGAACCAGTTAACATTCGTAACATGGGAAGTAACTGGAAATTATTCTTGATTTCAAACTTGCGCCGTATTATAAATGTTGTATTCTTTCTTTTGGGTGATTCCCCGGCGTCTGAATTTTATGTGCCTACGTTTCGGAACACGGTCAGTTCCATCTCCATAGGTTGTGTGTGGAGATGGAACTGACAGTGCGTTCCGAAACGTCGGCACATAAAATTCGGACTGCGGGAAATCACCGAAAAGAAAGAATACAACAATTTGAAATTCCTTTTCGTTATACCAGTCTTCGTCGTGTGAACCTTTTCCGAGGAATGCATTAAATTCGTAAACCGAGCGATTACTGCGTTGTGCCACGCATCGTATTTGTGCCCTTTGTTTGATTGTCGCAACAAACAGCGATTGTTTCCCTAAGTTTCCTTAACGGACTGGTCTTTGGAGTGTGTGTGTGGTCTCTGTAAGGGAGATCGGAAGTTTTATGTGTAATTTACGAGAAACAAACACCACATTGTGGCTGCTCATTGCGGGGTTATGCAAGGGAAGGATGAGACATCATCCATCTCTTTTATTATGTACCACCGTCACGTGTAAATCTTTTACGCACCAAACACGTCGATGTTTGCGTTATACGTTAAGCCTATATAGCAGAGAAACAGATGTGCACGCAGATTGCTGCGTGGGCACTTTATATGATCTAGTAGCCACCAAGCAGTCAGGATAGAAGGAAGGGGGGCGAAGAATTTGATGCCGGTAATTACGAGGTTGTGACTGACGCAAGGCAAAAGAGAATTTGAAAATTCAGATACCCTGGAATGTTAGAATGTTACTGCCTGTCTGCTGGTAACTGTTTACCAATGGATACGGCGCAAGATTCCAGGAAGACGCGACTGTTCATGAACATTGCTCTGAAAATTTCAGGTTTCGTGTATGAGAACTTGCCAGACATCTTAACATTAAAATTTGCCAGACATATTTGTCAGTCTGTAGCATTAGTAACGACCAATGAATGCCAAATTATTACCTATTATTCATCCGTTGCATTGCGAATTGAATTACGAATTTTTATCAGCACCAACAAATGCACTGTTCGATTCTATATTTTGTGTAATTTGTTATTAATTTTCTCCTACATGTTTCGGCGTAATCGCCATCTCCCGGGAGCTTACAGTAATAGTTGTAAGCTCCCTGAAGATTGCAAATACCCCGAAACATGTTCGAGCAAATAAAGTACACACAATATAGAATAGTGCATCTGTTGGTACTGATAAAGTTGTAGTTAAATTATTTGTTGCATACATTTTAAAGTTACACGGAGTAAATAGTGGAGTACGTTACGTACGGTTAAGTCGGATGAAGTGGGAGGAGTCAATTATTATTATTATTATTATTAGTAGTAGTAGTAGTAGTAGTAGTAGTTGCCACCTTTATACAAGGTGTGTACAGGTAGGCTATATACCTGGAACAAACCGTGTATGTCATAATTATTCCGTGTTTACAGTGTATGGGACACGTAATGTTTACTTCCCATGACCAACGTCTTGTTCCTGTACAGTGGATTGGGTGGATGGAATGTGGCAGGAGAAAATCATGTCGTGTTTGAAGGTATTAGCCTGGGGTGCCTGAGGAAAACCAGCTATTGTGAGGATATCCCTCAATCTTCCGTAGACGGTTTTACGTAAATCAAAGTCCTGACTTTTTCGCCGTCAGTAACATTACGTATTTGTGTAATTTACTGTTACAGTTTACTTTTTATTTTCGTTTCACATTCATTGGACTGTAGAAAGAGATGTTGCGGGTCTCACAAAACACTGCGCTGTGAACTTGTACTAGCGCAGAGTTCTCCTTCAATACAAAATAACACCTTCCGCTGTCATGGATAATCTGTCGCACAGAAATGCACGCAGCATGTCATTTGTAAGTTTAGTTTTACGCCACGTTTATCTGAATTGTATTTAAACGTTCAGTTCCATCCTTGCAGAAAACTAGGCTGCATTACAAATATCAGTCATGTACCGCTGTTTAGGTAAATAGTTTGCTGTTTACCCTGAGAGTCATATGGTAGAATTACAGTCCTTGGGTGAGATCCATTATTCTTAAATCAGGTGTGCACAAATCCCGGATGCCCGGTCGCCCGGGCTACTAAATTTTGCGCAGTGATACCAGATATTTTCAGCAAGTTTAATGCATTTCTCTTCCTTGGGTACGACAACGTGTATCAGATCATATGCACCGAGCAAACAGGGTCAGATGACAGTTATATACACAGATCACTGCAGGACTGCGGGTCGTCAGTGTGGAAATTTGTTCATTTCTCCCTTCTTTCGCCTAGAATTTTGGAGGTGATTCCTACATTGATGGGAAATTTGTGGACCCCTTTCCATAAACATTAAATCAGATCGTACATTGACCACTGTTCTTTGAAAGGTTGATGTCCATTTTGCTGCTGTAATGGATAATATATTATCTTTATTTGACGTAGTGTAAACACTCAAATGTAACCTTCGATTTGTTTAAATGACAGTTCATTCAGATTAGTATATACACCACTTGTTATTTTGCCCTCACTTTATTGTGGTCATAAAGTTAACTTTGTTAATTCGCTGAGTATTTTCATTAGTCGATTATATTATTAAAACACACGAATTTACGCAGCCAATTTTTTAATTACAATTTTAAAAAGTATGCAGTAGCGTACTGTTTTCAGTTCACGTGCTGTGCTTGAGATATGTACATTTAGGATTGTTATGTGATACAATAAACATATTTTAATGTAGAGTCTTCTCTGATGAGGCCTGTTTGTTCATAAACCTCTGCTTGCATTGCTTATTTGGAAATCATGCCCAACCAGCCTTTTTCTTTAATTTGAAAAAAGGTCTAGTGAAATTATCATCATCATCATCATCGCTTTTACTACTACTGCTGGTAATAAATTATTTTTAATTTTTATTAATCTGTTTATTTGCCCATTAATCGATACACGGATGTTAAATTATCTATCAGTCCGAATTTTTAATCATTTGACAGCCAACATTAGGTCTATATGAATGCACTGAATTCCCACTTTTGTCGGCGATCGCGTAGTACAGAAAAATTCGTTGGCCTGTTATAGAGAAATGATGTACCGTACGTGTGAAGGTCGCCTGATCCTCAGTTCCGTCTATAATACCTGAACGTGAGCACGTTCTCAGCGAGCGAATAACGTACACGCGTGGTCAGTCCATCGTGAACCGTTTCGTATGTTTAGATCTGTAGAATTTTGACGTTGTTAATTCCATGCATTTGATTAAAAATTCTCGCTTATAAAACCAACGCAAGAACACGTAATATACCCAACAGTACACTCTCTTGTTTACTGCTACGTGTTTCGGCGGAACTCCGCCATCTTCAGGCAGTCTGTGCACCTATATTTAAAACTCACTACAGTATAATAAATTACAGTAGTAATACGTGTTACATCTTAGTGATTTCTGCATCTAAGTTCAGGGTAGAAGTTGGGGTCAGATTCGGCTTTTAGGTTCTACTTCTGCCGTTCTAACGAACTGGCTACGTAATATACGGGATATGAGTATTACGTTCTTTCTACAAAGCGGCTGAACCACAAACAAATCCGAGTGACTGGGTAATTGTTTTAGGCCTGTATATGGACCAGGGCTTCGTTTATAGTCCGTATTTCAGTATCTCGAAGTGTCTGGTCTAAAGGTAGTGGTAAGTGTTGTGTCCACCGCATTGGAGGAGGGGGGGGGGCACTTTATTTATTGCGCAGTCGGTCTTCCGACAGGTCCTTCGCCTGTTCCAAAGTGAGTTCTCCAGAGTGTTGGATCTAGTGCTTCCACTTTCAAATTTCAGTTTTTCCCCTCTCTTTTCCTTAAGGTCATACAGTAGCTGCTTACATGGGGCAATAAATATAGTTTGTTCACGGTGGTGGCATAACGTCCTTCAGGAAAGACTAGTAGTGAGGTAAATATCAGTCATGAAACCACAACTGTGGTATTATGGATTTATGATGGTATTTAATAGCAAAAAAATAACTACATGTTTCGGCCAATAGCGTCCATCTTCAGGTTATTACAATTTTGCTCAAAGAGTATCATATATATGCCTATAACAATAATATATGATACTCTTTGAGCAAAATTGTAATAACCTGAAGATGACCGCTATTGGCCGAAACATGTAGTTATTTTTTGCTATTAAATACCATCATAAACCCATAATACCATACTTGTGGTTTCATGACTGATATTTACCTCACTATTAGTCTTTTCTACACACAACGTGGATGACACACCTCAGTCCTTCAGGAAATTTATTCTTGAACGATTGGCAATACATCTGACTCGGTTCACTTTACGACAACCATAAAAGGTAGCGTAGTGTTATATAATATTCATTGTCATGGGTGTACACCAGCCATCAGGTTCCCATCAGTTTTGTTTTACTAATATTGATACATAAACAGCTGAGTCGGTATTACCGTTTTATAATATGATATGATATGATATATTTGTCAACTGCAATTGGGTAGCCGCCCGGTGGCGGTAGTACAGTACACATTTACACACATAATACACAGAACGACACAAAACAAACAATACGTAAAACAACACAAACATTTTGGAAGAGTGCGGGCCGTGCCCCGTCTTTGCGGGTTTTGCCCTGGCATATGCCTTACAGCTGAGGAAAAAGCACGGAAAAATCTCAGTCAGGGTAGCCGAAGAGTGCCAGCTGGCACGATGAAGATACATAAACATACAATAAGAGTACACAGACATAACAATAAAAATACATAAATTACAGTATTAAACAGGAACACAACCATATATACATTGATAAAAAATAGAACCTAAAGAATATGAATGTGATAATAGTAAAATACATATAAGCAGCAACTTCATATTGTCTGTATGTCTTCTAATAATATTTGACACCTTATTACTAAGACCATCACTATACTGCAGCACTTCGCTACACTTCACCACACTTCACCCAGTGTAGTTTTAATTATGTTATTTTGTCACAGACAATAAGACTTGTGCTGTGTCATTATTCAGGGTACTTCAGAAGTTGGTTCATTATCAGCCACAAGATGTGACATGATTATTTCACTACTGGCGACAGAGTGCTTCCCGATATGCCATAATTAAGTTAAAGAGGAGCGATATTTTTACTGCTAATGTTACAGTTGCTTGATGGACAAAGAAGCATCGTTCCATATCTTTCGGGCGTTATGAATTTGTGTCGCATTGCATTCGTGGTGGAAATTGGGATCTGGTAGTGCTGTTACCTTGGACAGCGTACACAGTGTCCTGCTACGTGAAGAACTGCACTCTAATAAGCCGTAACTGATGAATTTCATTTAGACCGTTATCAGTGGTAGTCTGATATTTACTTATCAATTTCGGGCTGTACCGACATCGATCAGATGTTTCGAGGTTAGCTAGTCCATTGTTTTTAATGTTGGCAAGGGAAGTGTGAAAGAAAATAGCGGTAATACAGCAGAAATACCAGACAGGCAATGTACGTGTAACGTAACATTGATGCGCGTTCGCGTAACCATTGTTGCCATGGAAAAGTAATAAGTATTAAACAGTCTGTATTCTTGTCTTAGTTATTCGGCATGCAAACTGCATCTTTTCTGCGACGCATTATATTGTCATCTGTTGCCTGTCTGGATGTACAGAATTTTTCCACAATATCTCATTAACGGCACGTATTCGGGGCGAGGGGGGGGGGGATTCTGAACATAACGTTTGGGTTTTGATTTTGATTTTCTCTATAAATTTCGTCTGAAATATCTATCTTTCTAAGAAGAATGCAACTTTCCTTCATATTTGTTTCAGTATCTGTATCTCAGGGGTTGACCTGCAGTGACATATCAATTGTAGTAAGCCTTTACTATTTATGAGGATGATTTGATTGGCTGTGCCTCTATCAGTACACTGTGCTTTCAGTTTGATGCAGTTCTGCCAGTCCGACACTGAGGTTGGCAGTTTATCGTATAAGCTGCCGGGCGATAATGAGTGGCCCGTTTGAGCACGGCCAGTGCAATGTTGTGTTGCGCCGTGTTGGTCTGCGCAATGCTGTGGTGGCGACGGCGGCGGCCGAGGCGTGACAGAAAGGCCGAACTAATTATGTTGTCAGACCTCGCGAGTCCTCTTGCATGGTGGCCCTCTGCACGTCTCGCTTGGCCGCCCTGCGCCATAGTCACCTGTGGAAGAGATGAAAGAATTGGCCAGGTTTTGCACGATCCTCATATTTGGGTCATTGAACGACATTTCGCATGGGGCAATGAGTAGTGTGTGCATTATAGCTGGACAACCGTAAGGGAAGAGGTCACGTTGAATACGTGGGAATGTATGAAATGATAATATTTAAATGGATCTTAAGTTATTGTGGTATGAGGAGTGCACTGGTTTCATGTATTTGAGGAGAGGGAATCATAGGCTGAATGGTGCGGTGCATTTCTAGACCGGCTGAATTGCTGTTAACGTCTGCAAGAAGGGGTTAGTATTGCGGTCCGGTGATTGTGGGTGATGTACCAGAGAAGATGCTGAAGAAAGCAGCAATGGTCTGTTGTCAGGAACTGACTCGGTACTGGCGTGGTGGACTAGGTGGCATACTAGTTGGCGCCCAGAGGCAAAGTTCTTCTTAGAAGCGGATAGTAGCATATCCATCCAAGACATCCCCCCCCCCCTCCCCGCATTTTGTGGAACTCGTGAGGCTCTTTACCTTCGTTACACGAATTTGCGAGTGGACACAATCTCTCTCAGGCGAAACTGCAAAAACCCAGAGCTTGATGGCCTGTCACCAGGCTGAATACAACCAGTGTGTGTCAAGTACCCATCGGCGACGTGGGAAGTTGTCTGTCAGATGTGAAGGAGGTGAAATGGGACCCAGTTGTTACTTCAGCGTACGGACTAGCGTCATCTCTAGCCGTTCGTTTCTGGTTTGGGTGTTCGTAACGTATAATTCTGTGTGTTTGAGCTTCTATCTGATGCCTCTGATAATTTTCGGATAGTTATGAAACATGGTTAAGATGCCGTGATATAGAAGGTTCGCCTTGCTCACCAAGTTTCTCTCCCCCCAAACTGCAGTAGAGTAGCGGTCGTGCGAACTTCTGTGTTGGCAGCAACATTAGCACAATATCAGTTAAAGTGTGAAATTTCGAATATGGTGTATTTTAAAAATTTACAGTTCTCTCCCCCTCCCACTGGGAGGACGGTTTGGAAAAGACCTTTGTTCGTTTCAGCCTTGCTTATGTTCAGAGCTCCGCGCTTCCGGTTGCTGTGTGTACAGGCTTTCAGAATGTAATCAAATCCAACTTAAAAGTTATCGTGTACGGTCTGAAACGTGATGTCAGCAGATGTTTTAATCGTCAGATGTGAACGTCTCTTTTCGTGCGGCTGTAACAAAATCATTAAACGTCCTTCCAGATAACTTAAAATTCGTAGAAATGTATGAGAACGTAGCAGACGTCGACTAAGCATGTGAATTGGTTATTTGAAATGGCGAGCAATTTAATTGCCTCAGATTCAGATTAATGTAATTGTAGTGAACGTTTTTTATTTCTATCATTACACTGTGAATTCTGTAGATTATTTAATTACACACACCAACATATGCACACGCACACACACACACACCCTTTATATATATATATATATATATTATTTAAGAAGTCTAAAATTTACATTAAAACATTTAAAACGCTCCTACATGTTTCGATCACACGATCATCCTCAGGGAGCATGCTGCCACAGCACCAAAGTTAACATAACGAAGTAATTCACTGAATGTTTTAAATTATAACTTTAGCAAGGAACAATATATGGTCCCTGAGGATGATTGTGTGATCGAAACATGTAGGAGCGTTTTAAATGTTCTAATGTAAATTTTAGACTTCTTAAATAATATATATATGCATGTGTTGGTTTGTGTTGTTAAATACTGTAGTGAACGTTATTTCTGTGATTATGAAGCAAATGTCAACACGTGTTGGCAGTGCACTAACGCACTTTTGTCTGTCGGTAGTCGGGTGAAGTTCCCTTCATTGCCGTTCATTTCGGGTAGTTATCCGTAAGCGGTAATAAATCTGCGCTGTTCTGCAATGTTACGCAGCATGGAGTGGTAATTCCATGCCGACGTTTCGGGACAGCCTACTGGTCCCGTATTTTAGACATCTTGACCCTTGAAGAAGGTAGTCCCGAAACGTCGGCGCGGAGTTACCAATCTACGCTGCATAAAATCCGATAAGAGCTCAGACCTCGTTTAAATCGCGGCGGAAGGCTGAGGTCACGCGATGTAGTAAGGAAAGCAGTAAATTAAGAACATGTCAGTTGTAGTGATTCAGTATCATTAGGTGAGTGATTTGTTATTATTTGTGTTGGGAATTTAGCAACGCCTTGTTACAGCTGTCCGGTCGGTTTCCCACTTGTCGCATACGCTGCCCTGTCATTGATCATGTTTGCCGTCTAAACGGAGTAGCACTTGGTCATTGCCCGCTGTCTGGCTTGTATATATAGCTGGTACTTAAACGTATATCAAATACGCTTTACCTGAGGCAATAAGCCGGCGTCTTGTCAAGTGGGTAAGAGAGCTAGCTATTTCCCCAGGTCTGATACTGACCACACACTTCCAGCTTCTGCCAGAGGTCAATAATGAGCCATACTTCTTATCTTCCTTTACGCTCTTCTCTTTACGTGGTGCTTAATTATGGGGACCGTGGCAAATATTCAGGAAAAAATTGGTTATGATTAATTAATTATTGTCTCAGGTTCTCACAGAATTATTTAAAGAATGGGAGCTGGCCGCGACGTGTGACGGACACACAATATCCCCCCCCCCCGCAACCGCGGCGTGACTAGATGGAAACCACGCTTGTGACATCACACATAAACCTAACCTTGTAACCACGCAACGCAGTGTGTCTCAATCAGTCACAAAGGAGATTAATGTTTGGATTATAGACAAGATCAGTATTTCTATACAGTAGGAATCACTTTAAGGAAAAGACGGTGACTTTACTGCGTGCTTGAAGACGTTGTATGGGACGGGAAGTTGGACTGAACGTTGCAAATTGCTAGTTGTGCAGTCTTCCAGCGTGCCGAGACGCTCATGCTCTTGCAGAGGGCAGCTGCCTGTAGAGACGTCCAGTATTTCCGGTCAGACTTCCCCACAGAAATTCGTGGTGTCATGGTTAGCGTTACAGAAGTCCCACATTTAACTACAGACCTAATATTCTGACAGGATTTTCGTTATTTTATGACTTCATCCAGGTGTCCACAATAGTAGTTCCGGATATTCTACAACGCCTTACTCCTGCTTCTTTTATTCCTGAGTTGCCCTGCTCGAATCTCGGCGCCTCTACAAGTTTCTGCCACTTTCTTCGTGGTTTCCTTGAGTGTGTATGGAATGGTGGTGCGTAACTTCAATTTGGTCTCGGCTGCCATAACGAGACGCGTTTTACAGTCATCTTTACGTCCGATTTTTTGCTGTATAATCTGTCAGTTGAGATTTTTCTTTTTTTTCTTTTGGCGCAACAGCCCCCCGGTGGGCCAGGACTTCCTCATTCACGAGGTTCCTAGATTACACACAACGACGCACCACAAGTCGGTAGCACACCTCTGGACGAGTGACTGTCAGTTGAGATAAAAGTACAGCAGTCCCGTTACAGGCCTGGAGTGGCATAGAGGGTTCCATGAAGTTAAGGTTCCCAGATTTCATGACAACGGCACAGGATGGCGGTAAGGTCAACCTTACGCACCGGCCGCCTTTACCCCCAGGAAATGCTCCTGGTACTCATTTCTGTTAGAGGCTGAGTCGACCTCAGAGCCACAGTGTGATCGGTAGGATTTTATGTCAAAGAAGAATTCCAATGACACCAGCTGGAATCGAACCAGCGACCTACTGATTTGTAGCACCACCTTAACCACTGTGCCACCGAGGGTCAGTTGAGATAGTGATGTTAAGTAACGAAATAATCATCTCTCTCACATATTTGTCACTCATAATTCTTAATTGTTCTGCCGTTTACTGTTCAAAACTTAGACTTTCGTTCTTTCCTTGTGTATATTTCTCTGTCTCCCTCCACTTTCCGTCTTTATCTCGCTGTTTACATTCCACATTTACAGTGGATGGATATTTTCGTGTAAGCGCTGTTTTCAGTTTGTGTTTCGTATTTGAAATCTTGCGTTTAAGGCTTGGTACTTTAGACAACAGATTGAAACATCGAAAACTTTTGATTTGCGGAAATATTTCCGTCCATTTGAGTGGTAACTATCGGGGAAGGAGTTGTGTTCCGTAAGGAAAATCGTTTTAAAACTGCCCTGATCAAATCGCGTCGCGATTGTTCCGTATTTCGGAAGGTTGGCATGCGCAATAATGTTTAAGGTTTGTGATTTGTGGCGGTTTAGAGCAGCATTAAACAGGGAATGGCCAGCAAACGACTATCCTGGCCACTTTTTTCGTGGTCTTAGTCCAATCAAGCAAATTCAAGAATTCTGCCTGTCTGTAGTAGCTATGCCAGTTCGTAGCTAATAATTATCGTGCAAGATAGCAGGTTCTCACAGCGGTGTTGTTGATTGTTCAAGTCTACATGGATGTTCCGCCTTGTCGATTGGTAATATGTTACCGACTCTGTTGAAGGACCTTAATTTCTTATTACTCAGGTTCGGATTAAGCAGTCAGGACTTCTTGACCCCGAAGATGGAAGAGTTACGATTTGTCGAAAGTCGGCGCTCTTGTACTAATGAACATGGCGTAACATTCCAGTAGAGTTGAATCTTCAATAGTTATCCTTCTGCCACTTTCATAATAGAGCAATAGATACAGTTTTGTAAAATAGTGTGTAATTTGTTGCTCAACATTTTCCGTTGTTGTTGTTGTTGTCGTCGTCTTTGTTGTTGTTGTTGTTGTTGTTGTTGTTGTTGTTGTTGAAATAGAACCGTTCTCATCGAATTTGCGATGCCGCTGGTGAGCAGAGACACGGCTGTCGCAGTTTTGTATGTAAAGTATCTCACCCGCTTGCTACTACAGTAACGATCATTCTGTACTATTCACGTGGCAATATCTTACAGAGAATACACCCGAGAACATGACGTATGCCACAGCACGTAAGACTAACGAACGACATGTCACACCAAAATCAACATTAAGTCATGCTTCTCAAGGTTCTGCGCGAATTTTTTTTTTGAACCACAATGTGGCTGGTCAAGAAATTCCCGGTTTTCTGTTAAACAAGAACGTCATTGTCTTCTACAGAAGAGGCTCTTACTATAGACATTCCTAGTTCACATAAGTTCAACCACTGTTTCGCACCAAATCATTTAAGAAGCCATCTTCCAACAGATCATTCTTTACTACGGACTTCAACAAGTCTGCTGTGCAGAGAAATTTCTCACGTTTCAAGTTTTAAATCTGATATCTGCTCTCATAAATTTAGTGCCGTACTATAAAACCTGTCCAGGTCCGAGATCCTGTTAACATGTTTAACTCGAAACTCTAAACTCCGTGGCCTTAGTCCGCACGCGAACTATACCGACAGAGCGGCCGCCTCCGGTCGGCGAAGTTAGTGCCAACTTTTGCGGTTAGAGGGGTGTCACGTGGTCAGCGCAACGGGTCCCCACAGCCGTTAACCTCTGTTTTCTAGACCTAGAGCCGCTACTTTTTTCATTCAAATTCAAGTAGCTCCTTAATTGACCTCACGAGGCTGAGTGGACCCCGTTCCAGACCCACTACTACTCAGAAAATCTGGTAGCGCCGGGGATCGAACCCGGGACCTCTGTATCTGTAGCCAGAAA
>Ga0123354_10007996_pt1 | contig 16039 bp, 6 predicted proteins | sample TergutLab28metaG_2_FD_97872 | JGI IMG/M metagenome (GOLD analysis project Ga0123354, IMG submission 97872) | Labiotermes labralis P4 segment gut microbial communities from Petit-Saut dam, French Guiana - Lab288 P4 | ecosystem: Host-associated > Arthropoda: Insects > Digestive system > Gut ...
AGCTCCTGAAGATGGACGTATTAACGTCTGAAACATGTTGAGCAATATATAATAAAGCAAGTGTCATCTAGTTGGTCAACCTTTATTAAAATATCAAGATGATGCACGGTCCAATACGCATAAAATAAATATTACTATAGCCTCACGTGTCTCCGTGCTTGAGTTTACAATCTGTATGTTTTCTCTTTTTTTGCGCGGGGTGGGGGTGAGAGTGGAAGAGACGTCCCACTTTTCTGCACGGTTGACAGACATTTAGTGTTGCTGTTACAGGCACAGAAAGTAACGCGACTTCCGCTACGCTGTCCTCCAAAATCGGACAAATGTCAAAAACATTCAAAGAACGCACTGACACCCGATATAAAGAGTGTTCTACGAATTCACTAATAAAATGGCCAAATTAGCTTATCGTATCGGAAATTTTTACTCGGTAACAATCACGACAAGTCGCCATTAATGATCTCTTTTATTCAAACGACTGATCCTATAGTAATTTGCGAGGGTTAATTCCCACTAGTCTTACGATTGCGAAATAGAGCATTTGTGGCATTTCTCCCTGCGTGGCAACTGTCTCAGAGACCCTGTAGCAGTCTGATTGTTAGTAGTGATACCACGTTGTAAATTTCGCCATGTGCAAGCGCTTCTTTTTGAATGGCTTCCGCCATTGGCGCTGGAGGATATAGCTCTGTGAAGAACTCAGAAAATTATTCTTCCCAATGTGTGGGTCTCCCTTCTGTGACCTCAGTATAGAGCCGGCAGCGATAATATGTGAGCCGCATCTCCTACAGAAATTGCCGAGTGAGTAAACACAATGAAATATCCAATGCATTCGTATAAATTGATCAGGCTATACAGGTTAAAAAGGTAGAAAGATGGTGAGTTAATTTTGTATAAATGACAGGAGATCCAAAACATGACAGTCTCAGACCCTATATAAATATGTGAATTCACGAAGGGAAGAGATCTTAATGGCTACACGCCACGCCGCAGCTGTCTGCTCTGTTTGTACGTACGTCTGTCGTCTGTCTCTACGCCCACCACGTCTCCTACAGTTAATTTGGTTTGACATGCTGTTTGTACCCGTAAGATTGCCTAGAGTAATTGTAATGAGAGTCAGTATCCATAAATTACATGATGTGGGGAAGTAGGAAACAAGTAAATTTCCGGTGTAAAGTTGCTTGGCGTTAAGGACCTAAAAGAAGAGAGAGTGGGACCGGATATTAGACAGGAAAGTTACAGCGAGAGTCTTCATAAATTCTGTTATTTTCACTTCAAAGATAAATTTACAGCGATCAATTCTAGAAGTGTGGTAGGGATACGTAACACACATGGACGAGATTTCAAATTACTAAAAATTTAGTCGGTAAACTTAAGGGGAAGAGAACAGTTGGAAACTTAAGCATGGATGTGAGAATAAAGAAATCGAATACGACAGCGCGAACTGGAGTTCTCTGGTTCGGAATAAGGACCACTGGCTGTCTCTTGTTGGTAAAGTAATGACCCTACATTTGTCGTAAGAGGCTGGAAATTTTATATCAGCGTTAACAATTTTAAATTGAAGAAAGTATGTCCTTCACGAAGTTAGCTGTATAAAACATGATAAACGTATCTCCTTGCAACGGTCACTGTCTAAAGTGTGATTCCGTTTGCGTGCGTTTATCCGTGCATGTGCGTGCGCGCGCGCGCGCGTGCGTGTGTGTGTGTATGTGTATGTGTGACCGGTCTCATATGAAGAAGTACTAGCGAAGTAGATGTTTAAATTCATGTGCGTCCTGTTCCTTGCACATGTTTATACGATGCTGTACACTGCATCGCACACGTTATGAAGTATGAGGTGTGCTGACTCCAAAAGCAGCACAGACACTCGTATTTACTGTAAAGTCGTTAGTGGTTCGTGGGCGGATATGGCAAACAAGTGACTTCAGATTACTCCAGATGAAAAAGTCTAGAGACGAGAAGTTCAGAGATATTGGTGGTCATTCGATTTGTCCTCTGCGCCCAATCCATCCCCTGTGAATAACTTCATCCAACCAGTTTCGCACCTCGCCAGCGAAATGAAGTGGAGCTCCATCCTGCCGAAAGTAAACCAGACATCGTACTGCGAGTGGCATTTCTTCCACATACGGTTCCACCACATTATTCAGCAAATGAAAATATCGTTCGGCGTACAATCCTCATCCTCATCCTCCTCCTCCTCCTCCCAGGAACACTAGTCCCAAGCAAGTGTTTTCCATGTACTGTGCACCACACGGTTGTGCTTGTGTTGGATTGGTGATGAACATCAGCTGCGTCATGACGATTATCTTGCGCCCAGTGCACGATGTGTCGGTTTGCATTTACATTTACTTGGGGACACGCATCATCGCTAAACATGACATCATCCGCTAGAATTGTTTCTGACTTAAACCGTTCATAAAATTGATATTGGTGATCTGTATCATCAGTATGCAATTCTTGTACAAAATGTTATCATGTATGGTGGAAATTTGTGACGTTACAAATTCGGTGTACACATGACTTTTGTTGTACAATTTTCAATTCAATATTAATTACCAATCGTTGTGGAATTACTCTATGTTGGTAAGCACAACCGTACTGCATTCAGCATCACTTGAAATTCTCGGGCGACCTGTTTTGGTTTGTCTGAAACCCTCTCATTCTCCTGAAATCTCAAATAAATTTTGCCAACAGAACGCTGTCCAAGTGCTGGTCTGTGACGGTGAAGTTCTTCAGCTGTCTGCCGTTGGCTAGGGCCACACGCATGCAAAAGGACAATATCCACCGTATGTTGAACAGTGTCTGACCTATGTCGTCTTTTCATGTTACTCTACTTGCGACACCAAATGATGACTCCATATAAGATGTAACTTTTGGGACACTGCATGTACATTCAGGAGGTGTGTGTGATGAATGTTAACATATTTATTCATGTGCACATACTCGCATGAAATAATCTCGATATGTGAGTGCCTGTGTGCTATGGTATTAATTCTTTAGCTACTAGAGGCCTGAATTTCGTGTAACTTGTTTGAAGTCAGTTTATATCTGAGAGAAGATGAGCGCGCCATTGTTACAGAAACTAGTCTGTCGTGTATGTATAAGGAATGGATCCATGATTGCTGTGGTATTGTCATATACACCACCGTACAGTCTATAGGAAAATGTGTTTTGAGTGTCAAAGGGAGAAGGTTATACAGTTGCCATTGTGTTTTGAAAGGTTAGGTATGGTATTGTAACGAACACACTGCTTAGCAAAGCTTTGGGTGGCTTATGTTACAATCCAGTGACAGTCAGCGGAACCCCAATCCCATTTCGAATTACGTTCACTCGACATAAAGCATTCCCACAAATTAATGTGCTGGCTTGTAATTAGTATTAACAAAATGTCCTCTCACAGAGACTCATATTTGTTATTGTCTCTTTCTATCTCTTGCTGGAAGTACTGCAGCTTCTGTTCATGACACTTTCATTTACTACGGAGTAATAAATTGTTAAGTATCAGCGATTGCGAGATACATTCTAACTCATCTAATATTATTTGCAAGCAAAATGTCTCGGTTTGCAATAAGAGAAACTACATTTTTCGACCCTAGTAGGTCATGATCAGGCCCTTGCAGAAGAAGGCTGTTCACTGACGTTAAAATATCGTCATTTCCTTGAAATGAAATCCAGGCGCGCACCCAGAATATTTCGTTGGTGGTTATGGGCTAAGGATAAAGCTGTATATATAATTTACATATGCTTTTAAATATTACGTTATAAACGTCATGTCATAAATATAACTGCAACGTAACGTCGTTTGCAACAGCATTTAAATGTATATTCCATGAATCACTCATCTAATTTAAATCACAATAACTAATCTCGCTGAGAATTATTCTTTCTTTCTATATTACTTCTATAAGATGGGGGGACAGCAGCCCGTCAGCCACCACTCCCCCTCTTTGGGTTCACACCTGATGAGATCACAACCTTACGTAAGTTTTACAGTATGTTAATTATGTTAAATTTAACCCTACTGCAGCTATACAAAATATGTATTCCGAGTCATATTGTCCCAGATTTTACGTCTGCATTTAATTTAAATAATAAAATTGTTTACTGAAGCAAAGTGTTATAATATTTTTTAGAAATGAATTTTTATGAAATATTCTAATTTCTAATTTGAAATTTTATATTCTACTCAAATGAAGAGTTAGATTTTCTCTGTCTGCAAATTCGATCTTTTTTTATCTTTTCCTTTTGATCTAGTTCCGTGTTCAGGACTATCGACAGTAGATGTTCTGACCTTGCAAATTTACACTGTGGATTCAATTTTTTCTATAAAATATTGTTATTGGTAAATTTTTATTGGCAATTATATAGATCTGTTCTTCAAATTCTCATTTACTTTTTTCCTATTTATTTATTTATGCTGTTATCCTTATGTTCTAAATAGGCTGTCATACTTGAATAAAGATAGACCAACTTGATGCCACTTGCTTTTTTATTTCATTATTTAATGCTCAACATGTTTCGGATGTTAATACATCCATTATCAGGAGCATGCAACTTATTTGTTGAGTTATTTCATGGGTTGTATTGCTCTGGTTCGATGCGTGTTGTTGTTACGTTGTGGTTTGGCTTAGGTGGTGTGGTATCCGTATGCAGGCTGAATCACACATTCAACTCCATACGACTCTGGAGACGGTAAATGACTCACTGACATAACCCTCCTTCTTGAGTTTTGCCCATCATCTAATTTTTAATACAGCACGACATTTTGGAATCCGGCTGTGCTTCTGTCTTCAGGTAGAGAGAGCACCTAAATTGGTGGAACCCTTAGAGGGGGCTAGGGACTGGTCACTGAGAACAGCGCCATCTAAGGGATCCACCAGTGCAGGAGCACTGTTTACCTGAAGCACAGCCAGCGTCCGCAGCGTCGTATTTTGTTACAAATGAGACGATGGGCAAAACCCAAGAAAAGGACGATTATGTCTGTGGTTCACAGAATAAGTTTAGTTGTCTTTCCATAGTCCTGAATTTATTGAGGTTCTGTATTTCCAAGTTTCTTTTGATTGGCAAGAAATTTGACATGTTCAAAGCAGCAACTTTCTTTACGATAACCGTAAGAGTTCTCCGTTAAAATATCGACGAGGTATTTGCTGGTATGTTTAATAATTTGTAGTTCATAAACACTTCTTCTGGTCATCCAACTGATCGGCATTATTCTGTCTTTATACACGTTACGTGTAACTATCTCTGAAATATATACTCTCGTCCATAACATTCATTTTGATATTAATGTCTCAGCCGTTAGTTTCAGATTAGTACTCTGTTAGGAGTTTGGGACAGATCTTAAGTTTTACATACAAAGTTGCATGTTCTATATTCACGTTAAATCGTTTGCACCAAATCAGATACACTCTGCTTATTGCGGCTTAAGGATCGTTGTCACGGGGGATAGTTTACGAGACGCTAGTGCAAGCGATAAGTGAAGTCGACCTGTACCAACTGCCGCACTTTCTACTTACTCGCTTCCCCGACTAGCGCCACCTCGTGTTGACAACCGAGCCACTGTACTGTCTTGTTGCCAGTCATATGATCTACGAGCAGGCATGTAGAACCCCGTGGCAACACCTGCTAGCTCCTTCTGCGGCTAGTGTCAAGGTTCCTGTTCCCCACCCCCTTTTGCGTGCTTGTTTTGCATTGCTGTTTCATTGAAAATGGTGTCCAAGTGGAGTAGTGAGGATGTTGTCAAGTTTTTGGATGTGTATGAGGAATCTGAGGGTCTTTGGAATATCCGACATTCCGATTACAATAAAATTAAACGCGACAGTGCAATGTTTTCTCCTCTTTTCCCTCACGGTTTCTCCAAGTTCTTCACTTAAAACTAAAATAGCAGCATCAATAACTTCTTCAATAGCGTTTCCTCACATTATCCGAAAGTAACTGACATGTAAGCAGATTTCCAACCCTAGTGGCAATACAAACTTCCTCGGTAACCTACTTGCCACCTCGACTTACCAGCTCGTAAAATAGCCCCGTGACAACGAGCTTTTAAGTTCTGCTCTTGTGACGTAGCAATGTATAGGTCAGATGACGTTTGTTCCTGTAAGCTGACTTCGCAATTTCTATGTTGTCGCCGGGGCTGTTTGAAGTCAGCTCTGGATGATAAATGAAAAGACTGTCTACACACCTACCGGACGGTGAAAGAATATTTACTAACATCGGACTACGTGGCGCGGAAACACACGTAACGTGGTACAGACATCGGATTACCCGAAGCAGTTCTGAACATGCACCATGGATGACTACATGGATTGAACTCATTCTTCAGAAATGACCATTTTTCATTTGGCCAAGAAATTCGCCTTATTTTATGGAAAGAGAAACACGCCACAGTTTTCTGTCCTAAGCTAAATGACTTAAATCCACAGCCTATCATTACGTGAATGTGTTTCATTTTAATATTATCCTCCCTCCTCGCCTAAGACGTTCAAGGGCTCCTTTCGTCTGAGTTATTTCTGACGAAAACTTTGTGCACATTTATCATTTCCCCAGTGCCTATCATGTTCCGCATTAACCTCATCCTTCTGGATTGACAATTCCAATAATATCTGACGAACCAAACAAATCATACAGCTCCGCATTTTCCATTTTTTACCAGAATCGTACTGCTGCCTCACTCACACTTACAAGTAATTTAATCTTTCCCCAATTACCCAGAATGCATGAAGACTGCAGGATTTTGAGATGCAGTATGGTACTACGTACCAGTAAGTACCAAAGTTTTGAACCGAACGTCTGAATCCATCTTCAAGCAACGTTCCGGAAATACCTTCTGATTCCCGAAAACGGCAGAAGCAGTTTTTCCCACATATCGGCACCCATCTACTACACCTTACGGCATTACATCCTGAAAGATTATTTTAATAATGTCTGTTGTCATCGCACTGAGAACCTGAAACCAGTGTTTTTACGTTATATCATGATTCTTACTCCATGTAACACCATCGCTGACATTAGATACCGTGCATTTTACCACCAGCGTACTTAAGGGCGCCGAATGATCTCTCGATGTACGTGCAATGATTGTTTCCTGAAAGAGCAATTAACCGGTTGGTCTTTACAACTGAAACTGTGTATGCATACTGAAAGGTGGAAACTGAACTCGTACACATTTGTTACACGAAATTAATGCTTCAAATTATTAATACAAGAGACCAAAACAATAAAAAACGGCACACTCCATTCTATACTCAAGAACGTTATTGAAAGGACTTTAGATACAGAGGATAATGCTAGTACTTCATGGCCAGTCCTAAAGCTGCGGACAAAACATGATGGATGCTAACGACCTGTCGCGTCGCCTGAGGCAGTCTTTATCTCGACACAATCAGCAGTTCTTCAACTTCCAGGCTCGCGATATTTTCACCACACTGCAGCGTCTTATAACTCGAACCCCATCCACCTTTCATGTAAGCTGAAAGTTAATCTTGAAAGTTTGTCACTTATTGGAGCAGAATGAAGTGCGTCCCTCTCGTTGTCATTACATACCTCGCTGTGAACTGGTTTCGCATTCCTCAGAGACTCGCAGGCCACGATTCGCATTCCGAGACGGTATTGTAGTGGTGAACTGCCGAGTTTAATGGAGAGAAAACAGTATGATTTCTGTGATCATCACTTTTCTGAGATTATTTTAAAATGTGGCGTATACGGTTTCAGGATTTGATGGCGGGGATTGCTAAAATTGTGTTCTACTCAGTTTTTTGACACCCCTGGTTCAGTCAGCAACTTCCTCCCTGAACAGACTTAACTGGTAGCTCTGTAGGATGGAATTGTGAAGTGGGTGTTGCCTTCGAGGTAGGAACTGAGTATTGAATTATTTATTAACTATTCTTCGTGCTTTCTGTGGCCCTGGGTTTGCCTCAGCCTCTACCAGAAATGAGTATCAGGAAAATTTCCTGGGGGGTAAAGGCGGCCGGTGCGTAGGGCTGTCAACCTTACCACCTTCAAGTGCCGCTTGTCTTGAGATCTGGAAGCCTCAATCTACTGGAACCCTTAGGGCCTGTCCAGGTATGTAATGGAATTGCTGTTTACTTCGTGCCACCCATAAGCCTTCGATAAAACATGGCTAACAGGTTTGTATGAATAATCAAAATTTAAAATTTTCGGTCAGTATAATCAGTCTTACTAGCCGACCCCAGTGGCGGCGCGGTCTACTTCGTGGGTTTACGGCTGCTCGCTTGCTGTGATTATGGGTTCGAATTCTGCCGGTAGCATGACTGTCTCTTGTGAGCATTGGTTGCTGTCAGCTAGTCTCTGCGACGGGCTGATCATTCGTCCAGAAGAATCCTACCGAGTGTGGTGTGTCTGAGTGTGATCGTGAAGCCTAGATGAATAGGAGGCCTTGGCCCACTAGGGGCTGTAGCGCCAAGGAAAGAAATAATCGGTCTTAATGTCACTGTTGTTTTAAGCAGGAAATTCGTTGTATAGGCTGAAGAGTGAAAGTCTACGAGAAGAGTGACACAAGCAGCGTACAACAAAGTTCTCTTCTATTCCAACCTATATATATTACCTTTTCCGAACTCCAGGTTTTTGTAGGTATCTTGGCTGGTGATACTTGTGTGTGTGTGTGTGTGTGTGTGTGTGTGTCACACACAACAAAGGGGCCATGTTCTCTGGAAGCTGCTGCAGTCATGGTGTGAGCTCTGGTGCGTAAAGGTCGACGAGGACATGACCCAGGCCACCTTTTATCTTGTAGACACAGCCCGGTCATGGCTTATCTTACATTGAATGAAAGGAGACGTTCCGTTTGTGCGTGAAAGTGAAGCCGAATATCTCATCGCAATCTCTGACAGAAACATTAGTGGAGAATTCCCACAGAAGAAACAGAAGGTAAGGCATTCCGAACACATAGAATACTGCCACTTCAGAAGTGAGAGTTTTACGCTAAAATTAAATTCACTCTTCAGAAAGCATTCGTTGTTTCTGTAAATGAAGTACTTAAAGCTTACAGTGCTGAGAGTACTGTAGCAATTCACCTGAAGAAATTGTAGTTCCAACGCAACAAGCTACTTAAAAAACGGAAGAGTTTTTCAAGGCAAACAGCGGCTCTGTTTACACAGGCTTTCGGAATACCGTTATTTCTGTGACTACATCACAAAATTCCGCACGTACTCTACAAATGTTTGCAGCATAGGACAAGGCAAAGACTGACAAATAACGTATGTGAATAAGAGGCCTAAATTTGACGGCGATAAATTTTTGAAGACATCTGACGTTGCCCAAGCTAAGTAAGACAAAACACGAGCTGCTGTAAAAACTTGGACTGACGGATAACCTGTATGGGATATACCCTGTATTCATAATTATATTGTAATTACCCATTATGGATGTGAAAATAATCTGCAACTACTGACGAAGGCTCTGACTTGACAAACTCGCCTTCTTGTCAGAGGAGGTCTGTTGACGACAAACGTCTGGTCTGGATCCCATAATGGGACTAAACACGAAGACAAGACTGACATCGGCATTGTACCTCAAGGGATTCAGACTGATTGCGTAATTTTAGCATGTGACTCCCTGATCCAGCAGAATTATTTTCGTGTGGGAAGGTAATCTTGGGCTTTTGATCAGAGTATCCTTAATCCAAACTGGTGCTCATAGTTAGAACATTCTAAATATAGGAGCTCTCACCAGTTGTTAAGGGAAATGTATCTGCGAATGTTTCATTTGAAGTTCTTACTGCGGTGAATACGAACACTAACATTTTGTGTGGGACACGCGGTGACGCGGTTGGTTGACGCACCTCACTACAAGTCGGAAGGTCGCGGGTTCGATTCCCGATTATGTCATTGGAATTCTTCATTGACATAATCCTTCCGACTGCACTGTGGTCCTGGGGTCGAATCAGTCCCTAACAGAAATGAGTACCAGGAAAATTTCAGGGGGGAAGGGGGTAAAGGCAGCCGTTGCGTAGTGCTGACAACCTTACCACCATCATGTGCCGAATGCCTTGAAATCTGGGAGCCTAAACTTCCTGAAACCCTGTGGGCCTATCCAGGCCTGTTTAGGGATTGCTTTACCTTTTGCCATCTTGTGTGACGTGACAACGTGTCGGATGGTATGCTACTAAAGTTTGAGAGCAGCGTATTATCTCCAGGAGCCGGTATAGCGTAGTCGGTATAGCGACTTGCTACGGGCTGGACGGTCCGGGGATCAAATCCCGGCGGGCGCGAGATTTTCCGCACCTGCCCAGACCGGTTCTGAGGCCCACCCAGCCTCCTATACAATGGGTACCGGGTCTTTCCCGGGGGAAAAGCGGTGAGGGCGTGGCGTTGACCACCCACCCATTTCTAACGCCGAGGTTAAAGAAAGAGTATAGCTATACCCCTACTACCCCTCTGTGCTTTCGTGGTCTGTTCTAAGGTGAACTTTACCTTTACCTATTATCTCCACCTTCAAAGTAGAGGATCTGTGCAAGTCGTTTTGTCCAACAGGTATTTAATAAGATCCAGTCAGAACATTTCTCGGGTCGTCTGATGCACATTCAGCGTTGAGAGATTCGCTTACTAAGTAAATAAATCGTTGACATTTGTGGTCTATGCACCTCGTATCCCTTGCATCCACTCTTTGAATTGCAATACCGCCTGTTTTAATGTTTGGAAGTTTTGTATTTTGCTCCGCAGACTATATTGAAATATTTCGTGCAATTCAATGTAAAGAGGTTCTTGCACAAAAACTTAAATTTATGATTCAGCTTGGAAGATACAGTCCTGGGCAAATACGGAAGAGAATGTTACAATGAAGCTGGACGAAATATGATTATACCGTTCAGACGGGTTTTACTGGGCAGATCAGGGACCAGTGGCATTTCTTTGTGAGCATAATACTGAACGTTCGGGCTACGTAAAGTGGTAGATATTTTTAAATTACAGAGAAATCATTTGCTTCTCAAGAACAAGTGTTTGTCATGGAGTTAGGGTTATGATTCTAGAGCGAACAGCGATTGTTTTCCTGAAAAAAAAACTTATCCTTTCGCAAAATTGCGAAAGGCGACTGTTAGCTTTATCACGTGTGTCCGTCCGTCTCTCTGTTCGCATGGGATAGCTCGGCTGTCGCTGAAAGAATTTTAGTGACATTAAATATTTGAATACTTTTCGAGAATCCGTCGGGAAAATTCAAGTTTCATTAAAATCAGACAATACTAACGGGTACTTACGATGAAGACCTGCGCATTTTTACGAAAATATCTTGCTGAATGTTCTTAGAATGAGAAATGTTTTAGAAAAAAAATTGTAGAGAAATTCAAAATGGCATTTACTGTTCAATGACTTTTTTTTTTTTATAAAATCGTGCTGTTTATGAGAAAATGTGAAGAAACATGGTAGAGCCTGACAGGCCACAGATAACAATATAATACGGCTCATGCACTTGGCGTACTGGTCAAGTAAGGCTACAGACTTACACTCAGAATATGTAATATTTTTTTCGACGACAACAGTGGTTACGCGAACGCCCCCAATGTTACGTTATACGTACAGTACATTGCCCGTCTTGTAACTGTTGTTTTCATGCGTTATGAAGAATAAATGCGCCAAAACGATGCACTTCAGGCTCTAATATCACAGTGCAGGTACCCTGTTGTCCTCTGTCCTTCTCCTTCACTTCTTAGTCATTACCACTTTCCGTACCTGAATTCGGGTATTCACTGTATTTTTGGAAACCAGCCCTAAAAATATCTCAGTAAAATATGCTTCAGCCTTTCGTTTCAATTTCCTCTTCCGGTCGGTCTGGTTCAGGCTATTTTTCCCGCCTGCTTTTGTGGCATAAGTACCTTGAATTTTTATTTTCATTGTGAAATACCCACAACATCAGACAAAACTTATTACTTCGGCTTGTCTGGGTTTAATTTTGTTTGGATTTGTTTGTACTTAAATGGATTTATTGTGTACTAAATTATTGTTATTTTAATTGCATATATTATTGATATCATTGTCTGTGGCTGTCGTGATCGTGCTACCTGTGTGCTTGTGCCCCTTCCATTTTCACTGGTTACCCTAGTCCATGGCTAACGAACCTGTGGCACGCGTGCCCAAAATGGCATGAGACATTCACCGCTGTCCAAAATTTTTAATTCCTCTGCCCAATCAGCATCTCTGTATTGTGACGAATATATGTGCGTATATATATATACACACACACACACACACACATACATATCTGACTGCGTACAGAATGTATATGTATTACTGTTGGTACCGAATGATACTGCCAGTGAAACATTTTTACACAAATCGCGGAGCAATGCAAAATTTTGACTGGATATTAATCAATTGGGCACCGGTCTGGCGGTGACTGGGCGAATACGTTACACTGGACGAAAAGTTTTAGAATCTCCTTTTCAAACAGGAAGTAGTAGTAGCCCCATTTACTTCCAAATATTCTCCCTTATCGCATTCCTCGATGAGGTCTTTATTATAAATATAATAATTACTATGCATTAATAATATAATTATAATTTGCGTTAATGATAATGATGCAGTAATTAATAATAATTACGGAAGACTCAAGACCTTATTTTGCTCTTTAAAATTTCCATGGGCACGCGAAAGGAATTCTTCGAAATTTATGGACAATTTGGGCACGCGCCCACTAAAAGGTTCGCCTGCCCTGCCCTAGCCTGTTTTTGAAGGGACAAAATTAATAACATCGGGGCTCATACCGCGTATCTTTCAATGAGAAAGCAGACTGTGTAGCACAGTTTCTCTAAATTAAAGTTAGATGTGCGACATGCACACAAATGTGTTTGTGCGAAGTTCTTCACTCAATTAGTACTGCATTCCAGAGGTTTTCAAACACTGTTGACCCAACTTGAATACCACAACAAACTGGAGGTGGAGGGGAACGCATATCAGCACCATGCAGCTTGATGAGGCATTGTTTCATACAGGCAAGGTAACCGGTCGTAAGATATTCCGAGTTGGAATAAATCTCTTGTCAAGAAGACGAGATTAAGGTCTTACGTTCACTTGACTGTTCACTCAGATGTGAACAACTAACAGATCCCTGTCCATATTTGGCATCAGGATATCAGGTAAGTTCTTCTAACTTGACTTCCTGCGAGTACGTTTTATTTTCTTTACTAGTCGGAGATGAATTTTCATTTCGGTAACATGAATAATTGAAAAACTTTAAAGTCTCATACAAATTTTATTGTGATATATGACTGTACAAATAAACATATAGGCCGCCAAACACAACCATCTTTTCAGACAATATCTTTTATTGTCTAAAATGTGCTACATGTTTCGGCTTTTTCATAAAGCCATCAACAGACACAGGTTTTAAAATATAGAAGAAAACAAGCGCATTACATTATTACTGTAAAGGGGCCTGAGATCTCATTCTTACGGGTGTTCATATGTGTTTGTTCTATATATTGGCCGAAACTGAGTTAAACTGCCTACCATGAATTACAGTCAGTCGCTGATCCTCAAAACGACAGTGTATAAATCTCCTTTATTGCGTCCATTTAACAGCCCCCGACATCAACAGAAGATTTTATCGAAATTGGCACCTAAAGATATCGTAACAAGCGCCCGGGCTGAGAATTTTTTAAGCAAAATAATCTTATGACCTCCGGAGTCTTCAGTACTATTTCATCTGTTTCGAATGCAAATACTCATCCAGGAGGAGGTTAGACCTGACATCCTTTACCATAAGATAAATGTCACATCAAAATAAAACACGATTTTAATATATAATTTAAAATGTTATTGAATATTTAACTTTTAACTCCATTTCGGCCAGTGTGTAAAACAAACTTAAATATAATATTGAAATATCCATCTCCGTTTTAACAATAATGTTTTGCAGGGAACATGATTATTTTCCCTTATATTTTAGGCCTGTGCTAGAAGGCGGCTCTACAAAAAACGGAAAATATAGCACGTCTTGGACAGTAAAAGATCGTTTTCATCATCAACACCATTGGCTTGTCAGCTCCGGGTGTGCCCTCGCCTTGCTTAGAAGCTTTTTCCATTCATCCTTGTTTCTAGCCTGTCTCCTCCAGTTCCTTTCTCCTACTCTGTCGCTGTCTTGATCCACATCACCTAACCACCTCATCCATGGTCTTCTAATCCCCCTTTTCGCTTCTGGTCTAAGAGTTTTTTTTAACTTCGTCATTAATTCATGTCTCTATGATCTATTTGCTTCTGGTATACTTTATTAAACCTATTTTACTACACATTTTATATATTTAAAAGTTCTATCTTCTTCTCCATTTACAGTTCTCCTAAACTTCCCCGAAGGTGCATCCAAGAATCTTTCGCTGAAATTAGCCAAGAGTTTCTTCATCGTTATTTCGTAGCACCAAAGTTCCTGACGCCTACGTAGCTACTCGTGTTTTAGTTTTTTCTTCAAATTAGATGTGATTTTAAAAACATATTAGACCACGAAAACGTTTATTTGTAGGGAGAATGCGCTTTTTAATCTCTACGCTGATATGATTTTTAAAATGTATCTCCGAGCCAAAGTAACTAACTCTTAACTATTTCAATTTAGATGATACAATTTCTGTGTATAGAAGGTTGTACTTGGAGTCATTCCTAGTTATTGGCATATATTTCTTTCTTTCTTTATCAATTTTAAGTGTACCTTTCTCGCTGCCTTTTTATCATGGTAAAAGCTTCTCACAGCTATCTTTGTTTTCTGCACAAGCGAGGATCTGTGCAGGCTTGTAAAATGTACTTCCTATCGTATTAAGAAAAGCATGTCCAACAACTTCTTCTGGCGTGCTAGTGCGTCGCTTTGACGGACGCCATTTCTTATACTAATAGGTTCAGAGAACACTCCTTAAATTCATATTTGGCATTTTGTATCTTCATTATGTCTTTAACTAAGGTAATTAGCTTATTACTTATCAGTTTTTCACCACTGCCAGACAGAGGTTAATTCTGTTTATGTTATGATCTGCCGCGCTATGATCTGTGAACAGACGGTGCATGTCATTCCCAAATTCTTTACTCTTCTCGATTATGTGTCTCAAGCTAAAAATCTGCTCCGTAGTGGATTTTCCATGGCAGAAACCACATTTGATACTTACCAGCAATATCTAAATTTAGATAATCTGTTGATTAAGATGAAGAACGTTTGCTGTGGGTAACAAACTAATGCCGCTATAGTTGGTGCATTCCATGATACCAACTTTCTTATGTATTTTTATCTTTCAGGTTCAAGTCCTGAAATGGACCAGCGACTGAAGTTCAAATCCTAAACAGGCTTATTGAGATAAATGCCTTTTGGATCATTTAATTAGAAAAGGGACTTGTGGCTGTAGAATAAACATAGCTAAGGAACACAGCAGGAAGCAATGAGTGCAGGCTAAGGCAACCAAATGCATAAGCCTGGGCTGAACAACCATTAACTGTCAAGTTGGATGGAGATTTGCAGCTCGGTGTTCCTTAGTGAAACCCGAGACTTTGAGAATTTGACACTTTTTCAGGACACAATTCCTCTAGTTTTCGTGCCAGTGGGCAACAACCAAAAACGTTCGTTTATCGTCAATTTGGGGCGTACAGACTTAAACTGGCGCAACCAATCGGGTTTAGTTTTCCAAAAAGTTGAATTCGGCCGATGGGGTGTCTCTAAATTCGAGTTTCAGCAAACAGAATCATTTTGGTATACTTGAAGGGGAATTTGACTTTGGTAGTTGTGACGAGAGGCACGTTGGTAATTAGGCCACCCCGTTTTGGCAGTTGGATTAGCACGGGTACAAATTGTTGGGTACTCCATCAAGATTGAACAGTTTACGACAAAATTTCAATTCGAAAGCGGTATATGTTAAATCAATGAAAAGGAAGCTAAACTGTCATTTGAGTGTAACGAAGACATAGTGAACTTAAAATTTCAACATTTGAACAGTTGAAATAAAGTGAAATGCCAACTTGATGCAACTAGGTAATTTTGTTGACGTATTCTTAGCTCGACATGTTTCGGGTACATTCGCACATCATCAGAAGCATTAGATGTTGAGTTGCAGCATATGGTTTTCTGC
>Ga0123354_10007998_pt1 | contig 16038 bp, 8 predicted proteins | sample TergutLab28metaG_2_FD_97872 | JGI IMG/M metagenome (GOLD analysis project Ga0123354, IMG submission 97872) | Labiotermes labralis P4 segment gut microbial communities from Petit-Saut dam, French Guiana - Lab288 P4 | ecosystem: Host-associated > Arthropoda: Insects > Digestive system > Gut ...
GCCATTATCTCCGTAACCGTTCAACTTTGGATATAGGTGTTTTGGGTTATATCGGTATACTTTAACATAAGGAACACCCTTCCGAAGTCTGGCACATTCCTCCTGGGACACCCTGTATATATATATATATATATATATATATATATATATATATATATTTCAGAGCATAGTATGCACTTTTTTTTCTGGGAAATACTTTCATAAAGGTCACTTGCATCTTGTGGTCCTCCAAAGGTATGTCAGTATAGCCTTTGAAGCATCTGAGGTACCTGCATTCAATGGGGGAATAATGGTGGTTATTACATAACTTGTGCTTGGAGGGAGAAAAGCGAAGCCTATGTTCCTTATACTAGTTTTTTAGTAGCACACACTGATAATGATTTTGTTTAAAATAAAATTGTTCTCTTAGGAGAAAGTGTGGTAAACAGATTGCAGTTTTTTGTACTGTAGGTTTCAAGTTACATTTCAATCAAAAAAGTGAAGAACCACAACTGTAATTATTTAAAAATATGTGAATAAAGCTAGATTGGGTGAAAGTCCCCATATTAAATTTTATAATGTACATTTTGATATTTAGATCACTGTATTTGTTTCAGTTTAATCTACATAGACAGAAAAAAAGGTATTCTGATATTCTGACATTCTGATTTATGTAGACAGTAAATTTCTATTGAGTGCTGTTTTTCATTTGTTAAGTTATATACCAGAAAGTTTTTGTTGCAGCCTTTGGATCTTGGGCATGAAATTCAGAATTTGTGTGATACATACAGCTGCAATGCAGATTCAAAAACTGTGGGAAAAGAAACTGCTGTGTATTCTAGACATAACAAGACAGTTTTTACCACAAACTTGCATCAGAGTGGAGTTGTGTGTGGAACCTTAGATAACAGCAGTGCTGATATTCCTAAATTAGAGATAAAGAAGTCCTTCAATATTGACTGTTGTAGTGTGGAACAAAACACTAGTGACAGTGCACAGGTAGACAGTTCAGCAGAAGAACACTTCCCAGTATCACAGCATTTTTCAAACCAAAAGTGTGAAAAAATGGAGTGTGAAGCTACTGCTGAAACAGAACAGTACCACTGTCCTGTGTGTAGTGTGCTGTTTGATAGCAGATATCAGATGGAGCTGCACCTTTCTCATCATCATGGAGAAACCCCATACCCATGCCCAATATGCAAGAAAGGTTTCAGTAGAGAAGGTGGATTGAAAGCGCACCTCAAGGTGCATACAGGAGACAAACCTCATATATGTTATGTATGTAACAAAGCTTTCTCATTGAAGGGAAATCTTAAAGTACATTTGAGATTACATACAGGAGAAAAACCCTTTAAGTGCGTAACATGCACGAAAGCTTTCACTCAGAAGATATCACTTACGAAACACTTATCAGTCCATCGAGCAGTTCATTAACAGTATTATATTTAATGCAGTTTATTTCAATGTTATTTAAATATGTATTTTATTTATAAGTGTTTTGTAGGTAACGTGGCGAATTGGAAACATAAACATGCACCCACACGAAAAGTAGACACTAATAACATGATGACACATAGTTTATTAACTAGTAATACGTGTGTAAGGGAAAACGACAACTAAGGTAAATGCATAAGTTTTTAAGTTTCATGAAATATAATGACTTCAAAATATTCAGACAAATTTATTTTGTCATTGGAATTCTTAAACGTTATACTAGAATGGAGTATGAGTGCACCTAGTAGTATCAAGTTTTTGAAATTGGCTGTAAAAATTGCTACAGAAGCCGTACATTGCACTAGTATTTGACATGCTAAAATGTTAGAAGCTCTGGTTACATACCCAGTAACTTACACATGAATAAACTGAAACATGTCTCAACTAGTGTAAAACTCGGACACTATATACTTAGTTCTGCTAGCAGTAACTTGTTAAAACTATATATTTCTTGTAACTATATGGAAGGAAAATGAAAATGAGATATGTGTATTTATTTGCTACAAATTTTATAAAATAATGAATTCCTAACAGTTTTAAAAGAAATCTAGAATATGAAAGTGAATCTTATTGAAATATAAAGGTGACTTTGACTGAGATTATTGGCCAGTGGTGGTCTGTTGTGGTCATGGTGATGAACCTTCAGGTTCTGTAATATTTTTGTGATCAGCTAAACAACTTTTTAACTTCTTAAGAACGATATGCTTCATATTTAACACCGATTTGTTGCAGTATGGTTTATTTGTTAATTATTGCTCTGACAAGTTTCAGCCTCAGCTGTTGACCATCTTCAGGGAGCTCGCAAGCTTTTTAACATGTGCAGCTTACACATCAATTTATGTGGCAGAGAGACTACATATGTAATAAAAATTATAGTTAAGATTAAAATATTATTCAGTTTGTGGTTAAATACATTATACAATTATTTTAATTGGACATTGATATAATTTGCTGTGTCCAAACATCTGTGTTTTAACCTTTCTTCGTATGATACAAGTCGTGGAGAATGTGAATATGAATAATAAACTCAAATTCATATATTCCAAGACCTATTTCATTTGAAGAAAGGCTAAAACAAAGATGATCTTTAGGTGACACATTCCCGTTGTGCTCAGATCAATAAATGTATCCAAAGGAGCTCTGTCATACACAACACAACGTACAGAAATAAATTGTGTTGTGAATTTTGGAACTCCATTGGATACATTTATTCAAACAGATGTGAAAATTATATCATTGTGTAACCGAAATAATTTTGTATTGTATTTAACCGTTTTAGGGATTTTAATATTTCAGTCTTCATTATAATTTTAACCATGTATGTAAGCATCTCTGCCATGCAATTTGATGCATAAGCTGCACGTGTCAAAAACCTTGCGAGCTTCTTGATGATGGCCAGCAACTGAGGCATGTCAGAGCAGTAATTAACAAATAAAAAATTTTGCAACAAGTTGGTGTTGAGTATTATGTATGTAATGTAGTTGCTTGGAAAATATACAAATATTAAATTTATTAAGGATTGCACTTGGTGTAGTTAGCTAGTTGGAGGACACACATTTTAGTTTTAATTTCTGGTTTATTTTCATTTTAGTTGAAATCATAACTGTACATGTAATATATACTGAGTGCCTGGATGATTACATATTGAATAAGGAAAATTTATTTTAGAAAATGTGTTTGTTTGTTATTACCTAGGAAACCTTACTTGATTAACATCCCTGCTGCATAGTGTAAATGGGGCAGTGTTTGTTGGGCTGTTATTTCAAGGCAAATCATGTACCAGTATTAATCTCAGCTGATAGTTTCATGCCCTAGGCTGCACTGCATCATGCATAGACCATGAGGGGAAACTCATCAGGTTTTTTAGGACTCAAATGTGGTATGTTCATAATGTTATGGAACAAATTTTCAGTTACTGTAGTTCTGATACCTACCTATCTACACACACACACACACACACATTCTTATTCACATAGCACCAAATTTTTACATAAAAACTAATAAATGTTGTTACAAAAAATTGTGACATTGGCCTTAACCAGTAGTAGTAGTAGTAGTAGTAATAATAATAATAATGGATCTAAGTAGGGGGATCCACTGTGTTATTTAATACCTGAATTATTGAATCTGATAAGTTCTGAACCCAGATTTCCTAATTTAAACTGTACTCAACATAAGAAGTGTACAACAAATTTGCAGCAGTAGCTTATTGGTAGGTACATTTATGATTGGGCTTCTCAGGTCTGCATGCTTATTTTAGGAGATAGTTATTTCTGGAAACAGGCCAGTTTGAAATTGAGGTAAGGTGGTGAGCATTCAGTAGTCCAGCTTCAATGTACAGAATGGTGACCTTTTGTTGCATAAAGATGTATTTGTGCACATAGAATATGAAGGTGTTCATAATTCATTTTTACCAAAAGTGGCATCAGGCTTTTCCATATAACTGATTCAGTTAGAAAGACATTGAACATTTATATAAAGAAAGTCATTACATTTATAACCTATCATCATGGTGTCATATTTATAGCTTCAGTGACTGTAAAGTATTAACATAAAATGTTTCCAGGTCTCATTATTGCTTCTGTAGTACTAGATTTACCTTTGCAAATTTTTGCTCAATCTTGATTTAAATGAAAAGATTTTTTTTGCATTTCTGCAGTCACAGCATTTTTTGAGTCAGTGTATTAGATAATTGTCTGTCTGTCTGTCTAATAGCAAAAGTGATTCATTTATCTATGTCTTGCTGTTGCTTAAGTGTTACAGACTCTGATGAACATAAAACCAGAGTCATACACTTTCAGTCACACCATACGAAATTTTATATATATATATATATATATATATTTTTTTTTTTTCCATCTTTGTACAAACTGAATTATTCCTAAGTTTTTTTGTCTGTGTTAGTTTAAAAGAGAAGAATCTTGTAAATGTGGTTTTGTAGGACCTGTAGCTAATGGCATTAATTCTGCAATTTTCTACTGCCCCCTTTTATGAAAGATGAAGTTAGACATGAAAAGTTGTGTTCCTTTCCCTTTTCCTTGCTGATCTGTGCTTTCAAGACCATGTATTGTAAACATGTATTTAACACACTCTTAACCTCTGCAAACAATATATCAGCATAACTGTAAAGTGCTTCCTGACGCAGAAAACATTTGATTTCATATTTACCCCCAAATAATTGAATAGTCTCTTCATGTTTATTTTTCTCTTGATTGTTTGTAACAGAATTATGTCATACATTCTGACAATTCTGTGACAAATAATGGAAATGTAATGATTCATTTTTATGAAATTGACTTCTGAAAGCGAACATATTTCTTGTTTGTCATTTTTGTTTCTGATTTACAGAATACAAAAGTAGTAGTAATAGTAGTAGTGGTGGTGGTGGTGGTAGTGGTGGTAGTAGTAGTAGTAGTAGTACAGGCAGGTCTCTTGTATGTGCGATTTAACTTTATTGCAACTGGAAAATTCACACCACTCTGCATTATGCGATAATTTTCGGTTTGAAGTGATTTGGCATAGACAATCCCTGGCCGCACTTGTCTCGTGTTGGAGGCCAGCAGAAAGTAACATCCCTGTCACACCTTCAGTCACGTGTGGACTGAGATTACGTTGGTGTTATAATCATGGGAATGATGTAGTTTCCCCTTCAACGGCATTGGCTTCTTGCCAAAAAGAATAATATATGTAAATCTACATCATCTTGTGTAATCCAAGTGAAAAGTCGACATCAGACAGTCGGTATTGAAGATAAATGTAATAAGCCAACTTGAAAAGTGGTAACAGATTGTTAGCATATACCATAATGTGAGATTTCCCCATATTACCATACATGCAGTTCAAGAAAATGCTGATAGAATTAAAGAAAGTGCTAAGTCAGAAACTAACATGTTTGTTTAGTAATACCAGCACAGTCCTATTGGAATGAACTATGGGTGTGGGTCTCTTATATTTTTATTGCATTAGAAGTAAATATGTATATTGTTTGGAAATGTATGTACATTGCATAGAAATGTATATATTCAGTATATACAGTAGATATATATTATACAGGTCCACTAGTGGTATAGTCATACACTATGTAGAATGAGTTTGTCAATCCTCTAACCCCAAGAAATATACTTTTTTTTTTAAAATGGGAATTTTGTGTTCGATTTCTGCATTTTTGATTTGCACAGCTTTTTTTCAGGAATGTAACCCTGGCATTAAAAGAGACCTGCCTGTAGTATTTAATTTTCAGGGACTTGGAGGAATTCCATTTGCTTCTAGCACCCCAGGATTTGGAACTGTGCAGTTGCCTGAAGAACTTCCCTGTGATACAAAACCATGTTACTTTTCAAAGAATTTTATACTACTTAGTTTCTAATTTGTGAAGTTTTATGTATGTGCCTTGCTAGTTACAAGTGAAAATGTTTAATGTTCTAAAATAAAGCGTCTAAAAGAACTACAGACCTGGCACAGTTAAAATTTCAATGGGCTACTGTGCATTCATGTCAGCAATTTTCAACAGAACTGTATACATTTTTCTGCTTGGTTGATCATCTGTAATGGAAAAATATTTCATATCCGCAGGCAAAACAATTAACGCATGACTGCACTAAAACAGGAAAAGTTTGCTTCATTTTATTTTGTAACTTAATGTTTCCATTACACACAGAAGAATGCAGTAGTCTTGATATACTTTGAACAAAGTCACATTACGTAAGGGATGGGATACATAGCCATAGTGGTTCATGTATCATCCAGGTACAACTGAAATCTGATTTATGGAATCATACTACAAATTTTAATCTTTGCTGAGAACAAGTGTTACAAAGTTTGCATAATTTTTAAATACTAACACAGGAAAATTAAATAAAAGTATGCTTATTTTTCAGTTAGAGCTGGTATGTACTTCATCCTTAATCTGGGGAGTCCATCTTGGGCATGCTGACATGTCAAATGCATTTCTTTTCTTCTGTAACTCTTCCTTGCACACTTTGCAGTCCATCTCATGAATTCGTGTTGGTAATTGTGATTCAAGGCATAAGATTACTGTCAAGTGGTTAATATTCCTATTTTGTATTTTTGAGTTCCTGGTTTCACACCCAGAAATGGGCTATCTTGACTGAAGATTTTCATGTCCTCAATCCTTCTGGGCAAATTCCAAGATAGTTCCACAAATTAGGCCACAACTGCCTCCCTCTGTATCCATATTCTTTTATTTATTAACTATTCTATTATTTTACACTATCATTTGACTGCTGACAGAATCTTTAAATGGACCATAAAAAATAGAAGTAATTGTAATTTAGGGTATGTCTTGGCCATTAGTATCTACTTTTCAAAATCATAAAGGAGAGCTGGGTGACAAAATGTTACAGATTTTTTACTTTTGTGTTTTTCTGAATGCTTACAGGTTAGAAGACCTTGCTCATAAGTCCTGTAATTACAAAACAAAAAATTTGTAGTCGAAGAGCCTATCAGTTTGTTGAGACGAAAATGAGTCAACAAATGACCCAGTCTTTGATATGTTGATGGCTGGTTATTGAAGCAGCTATGAAGAAGGTGGTAGTGATAAATTAGGAATGAAGAAGATAACATGATTTGAATTTGTGTGTTGGCTCCTCTGGTACTATGCAGAAGCGTCATTTTTTTTATAGCTTTTAACTTTACCATTGACTCACCACCAATAAGTATCATAAAGTGATGCTGGATTATGCAGTGAGTTTTATAGTGAGTTTATTCAGAACTGGCCAGTTAACTAAAAATTTATTAAGGGGAGAGCCTTTTATAGGAATATGACATTCTTTGAGGAAAAACAAAGCAAACATCAGGATATATATGTTGTGCACAGAGAGAGAAAAATGCACAATTTGGAACTACAGACAAGCAATGCCTCATCAGATGTGCAGCTCTCATGTACAAATTTAGATATTTACTTATCATAACCAGCATCCAAAATTAATAACCTTTAAAACAATGACAGCTAATGTGTTCAGAACACAGTTGAAACCCAGATGAAGTGAGTGTGTGACAGTCTTTAGTATTATCTCTACATAGACTTGGGTTCATGCCTCCACTTAACAATGTAAAACAATGTTACTGAACCTGTGCTTTTTACCCTACATACGGCTAAATTTAGTTAATTGTTTTATTTTATTTCAAGTTCCAAAAACTTAGAATGTGCCTTTTGTATACAAATATTTGGCGAATGTGTGATTCCATGTACCTGTATTAAATGTACAGCACATTCCTGAGGGTATATAATTAGAACGCCATGCACCCATACATTAGGATTTCACATAATTAAAATGTGCCACATTACATTTACGCTGTTTGATAAGGTGAAATTATATCACTGACAAATGATATTTAACTGTTGTAAATCTAGTCTTCTTTTGAAGGTACATGAGGATAATTATGATGAGGAACAGGTCTACAATTGTTCTTCTCCCACTGTGGACAGTTAACTGTGTAAAACTGTTTCGAATGAGGCAAACCCTCAACCAGACTGCATATGGTGAACCCTGTGACATAGTATGCAGGCTTTATATACTTTCAGCATGTCATACAGTTTGACAGTAGACACATAAATCTCATTTACACCCATAAGAAAACTGCGGCTTTCCCAGTGACAATTTTCAGAACTAACCGATGCCCAACAGCATTATGTATGGATCTTCTTTACCAAATTTTGCCAGTATTTGACAATAAACATGGAAAGTATGGATAGAAATTCATTTATTCCTGTCAGTGATGCATGACTGTCACTGCACTGATTTTCATGAAACTCCAAATCACCCACTAAGTTTTTTTGGACTTCTTTTTTACCAAACTACATCCAACTCAGACGAAAAATGTAGAAAATAAAAGTACTGACAGAATTTCATTTACACCCATAAGTAAAGTATGGCTGTTCACTGCACTGATTTTCACAAAACTGAAGCTGGATAGGCAACCCTTTGTAAATAATGCCTATGTTGAATTTATGGCACAATGTAGTTGCTGCTACTAGGAAATGGATGAATGGATGGATGTGGTCTCCACATAAGGTGTTATTTTACTTTGTAAATAAGACCTACAAGATACCAATATGTATAATTGTCATTAATGTGATCTCTGTTGTCTTTAAGGTATCATAAAGATTTTCCATGCTTCCTACATTCATTCTCAAAGGCTGTGCTGTGAGTTTTGCTAGGTGTACTGTGAAATTTTGGATGTTGCATTATTGCAGAAAAAAGAAAATTTAAAATCAATTTTGTTTAAAATAAATTTTAAAATACTCATCATCTGTGCCTTATGTGCATGAGTTTCTGACTCTTCTGTATTGCTATGAAATTAAATGTGCAGTGTGTTGCAATTCCTTTTGACAAGGAACACTGCACTGTCAGCAAAAATGAGAACCACTGCTCCATTCTAGTGTGAAGCCCACACACTTATCATAATCTACCAATAATAGTTTCAGTAGGCCCAACTCTGTAACTTTAGCTGATTAAACACTGTATTACTAGCTGTAGCAGGCAATGCTGTCCTAATTCATTTTAGTTAAGTACATCTATGTATCATAATTTTAATGATGACAGCTGCTAAAAGCAGTTAGTAAAACTGAACCAAACTAGTAATAATCATGGAGTTTAATAATTTATTATTTTCAAATATGCAATCTGTAGCTTGTAGCTTGGCTGAAATGCAATTAGACATTTTGAACCATACCAAGCAACACTCGTGAGGAATAAATTTATGTTGCTGACACATGATTTCCATGTATTATCTCTATATTAAAGGTAATATGGTAAAAAATGCATTTTAATATGTAAAAATTATTGATACTTATAAAAGTATATAGTACACTTCACAGACAACTTTTTTAACAGGATTGTATAATATATTTATTTACTTCAAACTTCCCAATAATTTATTTCAGCTTCCACAAGCAGAAACTTCTAATTAATGAAAAATACAAAATTCAAATAAATCACTACTACTGGAATTCAGATTAATGAATTTGTTACAAAATAACTGGTATGTTATGCAGATTTCAGTAGTCAAAATTCTGTGATTTTAACTTACAACTGATATTACATACATGCTGGATTAAAATACAAATTTCTTTCTAATATTGATGTGCAGAATCCTACAATGTTCATGTACTCATTATTAAAACATAAGCATAACATTCATACCCTTTAAACTAAACATAATTCAAAATGTTTACAACAACAGAACATACTCATCTTAATTATACAGAAGTACATACCTGACAAACATATGTCATCATGCACAAACACAGCAGCATCTGGGCGTAGAACTCATGTTAACTAAAAGCTACTACTATTATGGACGTTTTCATTTCCATTCTGTTTAAAATCTGCTTTGCTTCTAGACCAGACATGTGGTCAGCAATATAACTGTAATTGAATGTTTAATTTTAAAGTTTCCAGTTTTCTTCTGTACTAAATAATGTACTGTACATAAAAGTTCAATTAAAAATTCAATGTTCATGCCTTTATAAAATATAGCTACTCAATTTTATGTAAATAGACCTTCCTATTTTGATTGGTTACCTTTTCCTTTTTGCCTGAATGATTTTAAACCAGTATTATTTTTCTGATAGGTGTGGAATGCTGTTCTGAAACAATACATCTCTGAACACAAGGCCTTATTTTAACCCTTTAAACACTGAGTTAAATCCTATCTGCCATTTGTTAGCATTATTAGGAGCTCACCATATTCTCCACATTAGCAGGATCTTTAAGTTTCAAAGCACAAAAAATTCTAGCTCATGATGCAATATTCTAGTAGCTTGCTGGTTTAAATTATTTCTGATAAGCGACGTAATAGTCAATTGAATTTCCTGCATGAGGAGACCTCAGGCAGTGAAATAGGCATATGCCATACAATACAGGTTACTTAGTTGATCACTGTCATAAAAATCTCTTACATTTATAAAATTGATAATGTGATACACGAAATTATGAGATGCTGCAAGCATGACTGCCTTGAATGTAAGGCTTCCAAGCACCAGGCAACTATGTTGCCTTCCATTCTTGATTTCTTTGTCAGAAGTGAGTGTTAAGATTTCAACATATTGTATCTTATGGTGAGTTTTAAGTCACCTCTATGAATTTCTTTAATGCCAAGGGAGATTTGACATTAATAGTTAATATGAGATTTCCTCTAGAATTACGAGCATAAAAGTAACAAAAAAGCTGCGAGTTTTGAGGTTTTCACGAACATGTAGCTGAGAATTTCTGTTCTTCTGGGATGTGATGTCATACCAATGGCTAATCACAACCCAACATTTTAAGGCAACATAGTGTCTTCATTTGCAAAGATCAGTATGTCCAAGAAGAATGAATGTTTCAAGAACTATTCTTGGACATTTTGACACCTGAATATCAACTACCTCAAAATGGTGAGATGTGGTCACCCAGTGACACATCATGGAAACCTCCAAAACTAAAGTGGTCCCTATGCATGCCATAAAGGCATATAGGGAAATGTAGGTGTAGCTGCATGTCTCTTAACCTTGACAATAGCTGGAGGTGAGGGGTCAGCTTTACAACCAGGAAAAGTTATCCCATACCCATTAAATAGTTCAGAACATTGTTTATATTGGTTACAAAATTCTGGTTGAGGTGTGAAGGACTTTGCAAGTTCATCTATAAGCAGGGGATACAATTAAGTGCAACTTTTAGAATGGGCTGTTCACAAGGAAAATTACAAAATCAAATATCTAAGAACTGAAAGAAAACTAGTACTACACGTGTTCACTGAACTATCCCTATTCTTACTGACATCCTATTAAATGATCTGCTTTGTAATATAGTAGCTTCAGAATTACAAATTTTAGTTTACCTTACAACCTTTCTTGAATGTAATTATACTTTCTGTTGTTACCTTCTCCATGAGCATGCCACTGTTTCATGTTATATGGAAATATTTACGGTCTTTTATCACTTGATTATGTTTAACTTAATTTCCTATATTTTTTTTTTTACAAACTAATTATTTCAGTGTGAATACTAACTTCATGGAACAGATATTCTCTCATGATATTAATTATGACAAGACTGAAAACAGCAGGTGTGGCATTGTAACACTTTATTGAAAAACAAACCCTCACTGTAGAAATTAAAACCATCAATGTACACTTAAAGATTTGCTTGTATTCTGACATATTTTGGCTGTTACTCAGCCATCATGAGGGAATATTAAGCTGAATTTTATGAATGGAAATTACTGAACATTTTACATCAATTGTGTGTTTCACAAACACACACACACACACACACACACACTTGAACAGATTGTTAAAGTTTTCACATCTCTGACTTTAAGATCAGAGCATCAAACACCAACTATTTAACACTTTGTATTTAGTAAAATTACTGTAAATTAATGTATATATACACACACACACAAGTGTGTAAAACTTGTAGTAACGTTCATCTGTAAAATTCAGTGTTGTGGTCCATGATGATTGTCAAGTAGTGGCCAAAATGCAATGGGCACTAAATAAATGAATGCAGTATTATCATCTTCCAAAATAAAATGATGGTTTTACTTTTCCCATGTTTGGTAAGTACATGCAGTAAACCATGGATCATTTGAACACTTAACTGTGCTGATAATATTTATATTATATTACTGTGTGTATCATTCATATATGTGACTGTGTTGTCTTTTCTTATACATAGTTTGATTTTGAATTTTAGTGAAGTGAATGTAAGTTAATTAAATTTATTTATTTCTTCACATGTTTTCACCATATGCAAAATGTATATGGTGTAAGAAGTTTTGATAAGTGTGACAACATTTTGGCTTGGTATGAATGTGAAGCTAAATAAGTATGTGACTGTAAGACTTTCCTCAGTAAAGTGTCAGTTCTAATAGGCTAATTTATGCTTTATTGCTGAGAATTAATAAAGCTTAATAAAGCTAAATATAAATGAATTCATACATTCCAAGATAGGACAGACTAATGGACAAAGCTATATACTTGTAAAGCAATGTGTTAAGAATGTGGAGTATGTATAGAGTGCCTAAGAACTGGAAGACAATGAGTTTTAAAAAGACACCATTCATTTCTCAAGAAGAACTGGTTTCTATAACCCCCCTTCCCCAAAGAAAAGGGAGATCAAGAAGTGAAAGTTCTCCTTTGATGGAGCAATAAATAGGAAAAACACAACCTTGGAAATGTCAAATTTAAACTAGTTTTAAACAAAAGCAAGTATTTTACTATTACTATTACAGAAGAGGGCAAGTCATGTACAATTAGTTAACTTATGCCATGTACTAGTATTCAGGTATTTTTAATTTCTTATTGTTGGCAAGCTGGTAATATATTAAAACCCCTATACATCAAATTGGGCTGCCATCATGAAGTGTTAATGCACATATATATAAGTACACAACAGTCAATTGCAAATATTTCACTCTGTTGGTTAGGTTGGAACTAAGGGGTTATATTTCAACACAGTTTTTATTTTGTCACCTTCAGCATATTCTTTATATAAAAATAAAATTAGGTATAGGCTCATACAAATTCATCATGATCTAAACAGCATACACATCTGAAACTTTTAACCAGTGAGAAATAGCTTCTTGTTCCATGCTGGAAACAGTACATAACTGATACCTTTGGTATTATATTTCTGCTCATCAATTATTAAGCTTAGGTAATCCTGATAAATAGAGGCTGAACTGTCAGGGCAACAGCAGGAATGTGAATAATAAAGATAGATGTTCACTCTCTTCCGTGTTTCTAAAGAGATTCATATACAAAATAAATGAACTTGATTTCAAGCTTTTGCCATGTTCTGAATGTTGTATTCTTTCTTTTGGGTGATTTCTTGGTGTCTGAATTTTATATTCCGATGTTTTGGAACACTGTCCCATCTTCATAGACTTACACCGTCTATGATGATGGAACAGACTGAGTGTTCCGAAATGTCTACATATAAAATTCAGACGCTGGGGAATCACCCAAAAGAAAGAATACAACAAATTACATGTACTGCATACAATTAGTAGGGAAGAGGAAAGTAACTTATGCCATCTTTCACTCATGTAACCTATCCAGTAGTTTTGTTATTCTAAGGGTCAATTATGAGTGTAAAAATGTGTAACTACCAAATATTTACCCAACATTTTTTTGTTCATAATCTCAATCCATTTGTAACTATCTGATACTATTCTATGCCCAGAGCCTAAAATACATAGAAAAAGCACTAACATTATGTGCATGCATGTACATAGAAGAAGTGGACAAACACAAATAATGAAATTTCTTACAGATATTTAAGTACTATTTTTTTCTTTCTAATCTGAGCTATTAAAATAATCATGATATAACATTCAAGCTGTAAATTATGGAGACCTTTCTTTTTCTCAGAAGTTATGCAGACAATTCATATTTCTTGTATGTAAGATGTATTTTATTTGCACCAGAAATGACTGCAATAAACATTATAAATATCAGTACCATTTGTCTCCACAGATGTTACAATGGTACCTCTACATTTAGTCTTCCTTCACTCCTTTCAGTCACAGTTTTGAAGACATGTCATGGGTATTTTACTCAGAATAACTAATGTAACAAAAGGAAAAATAAAGTGTTAGATTCAAATCCACAACCTTCACTTTTTTTCTGTTGGGTAGTTCTGTAATCATTCATTGCTACTTTAAAAGGAAGACTATTGAAAGATAGATTACTTCCTTGTAGGTGTGTTTTACTTCTTCATTGCAGTAAAACAAGACACATTTTCAATGCAACCTGAACTAGCTAACTTTGTCTGGTTGTTCAGTGGCACCTGAAACACATTACTTATATACATAACCTCAACCGTAATTCACATCAGGCACTGCATTGAGAAAAACTCAGATGTGAGCAACAGTGAATATTATGTGAGATTCCAGGTTCCCTCAGTGGTGATGAAGATTGTTATCTTCTGGGATGTAATACCACGTGGTCTATAGTGTCTGGTCGTCAGACTTCAGGGGCAACCTACCATCTTTATTTTCAGCACAATTCTGCACTGAGTATGGAGACAGTATGTTTCTACAAAATATTTTTAACTGGATACCAAATGGTACAGTATAATATTCCATGCCACAGTGATCTCAGGCACAGAACTGGGATAAATAGAATAGGTCACCAATAACAGTGTGAAGTTCCTACATTGCAGCAGCTTTGTTAATAATTCAGGTTTCCTAATACCTATTTTGGTGGCTTTGTGGTAGATGATCCCAAGGGACTTGTGTAGAATATAAAAGAATTATTATGGTTTTTCATTGGGCATTAATTTTTTTTTTTAAATGCCTGGCGCTTGTGAGTTTTTATACTACTGGGTATATCTAAATTTTGTACTGGGAAAAAATGCATGATCCACACAAAGGATTAAACTCTGAAAGTGTCAGCAGTTCAGGAATCCTCATATTATCTTTATCTGTAGACAAGAAGTGTGACTGTACACGCAGTACACAACTTGATTGTGACTAGATCTCAAAAGACAACCTTTTGCTGAGAAATATCTGAATCGATAATCAGAAGCCCAGTGGTGTGGGGCTGCTGCCTGCAGCAGACCCTGTGGCTGTATCGTTGTGTTCACTCCCTTCCACTCTGTTAATAGCATTCACCATTTCTTCAGTCTCTTTCCGAACTGCAAGGAACATATACAAAAAATTTCAAAACTTTTGTCTAGATACAAGAATCAGATGGTAAACAATAAACATACTCATTTAAAACCACTAAGTTTACAGTTGTTAAACATGTGTGTAATATCCTGTGGGGTATGTTTACACATATAACAAGAGACCTTGTAGTATATAATATTTTACATTGATTTAACAGTGTTACTTCTTATGTCTTATATTCCTGTTACAAATATTTGGTGGTGAAACAATAGTCATTTGAACATTATGTTATTTAAAACATTAGTTAGGTATAAAGTATAGTGTTGACAATATGCAGTTACATATGAAATGGAAAGCATAAATTGTTCAGTGCATATACACGTTTTTAAAGAATGTATTCATTACAGTGTGGTTGTGAAATTTTTTTACAGTAAATTTTCTTCAGTACTCTTATAGTTACATTGGCCTGTGCTACATAGTTTATAAATTATCATATTTCTTATACTTGGTAGCATTATTGTGAGATATTACCCTTGAAAGTCTAGCATTCAATATATATATATATATATGCTGCAAGATTTAACACTAAAAACCCTCTATATTACCCACACAATGTATTTATATATCATGCATAATTGTTATAATAAATAGGAACATTTTCTGTAAACAGCATTAAAAGTTTGGTCTTCCTAATGTAAGGAAACCCACCGTGCTACAACCTACTGCTAACCTAATTATGTTTGCAGATGACACCAGTATATTTACTAAGAGTCATGATATTATACAATTACAAAGCAACCTCAATTCAGTTACTAGTGAAAAAAATGAATGGTTCCAAAACAATCAAATTACATTAAATCTGGACAAAACTTTTTTTATACACTTCATAAATAAAAAAATAGGGAATTCAGAAATACAAATCAAGATTGAAACAAAAAATATAAC
>Ga0123354_10007999_pt1 | contig 16038 bp, 7 predicted proteins | sample TergutLab28metaG_2_FD_97872 | JGI IMG/M metagenome (GOLD analysis project Ga0123354, IMG submission 97872) | Labiotermes labralis P4 segment gut microbial communities from Petit-Saut dam, French Guiana - Lab288 P4 | ecosystem: Host-associated > Arthropoda: Insects > Digestive system > Gut ...
AAAAGAGTGTTTTTCAAATTTTAAAAACAGTCTAAAAAAAAAAACACCGCCTCTAATCTTCCCCCCCCCCCCCCTCATCTAGTGCCTACTGATGAAAAACAAGGCCAAAAATTTAAATGAAAATACGATATACTTGCATAGTAAGTGACTGAAATTTACTGTACAATAGTGTGAACTGTGCCATCAACTATAAGTACCTGCTGATTTCTCTACACTAAATGAATCCACAGACAAAGTGTTGGAAAGAGACATACACACATAATTTTGACCAAATTATGAATAATTCAATAAGATTCAAGATCTTAAAAAGCTACAAGACTTTAAGAACCCAACTTCAACACAATTAATTTCCCCAAACACTCAATAAGTATTCATAATTCCAAAAATTTAAAACATGCTGTATGTTTTGCTAGGTAATACACTACTGAATCACCTGAAGGTGGCACAATTTCTGTACAGAACACCTGTCATTCGGATTTTTCAAAGTTTATGCAGTGTTACTATGACACACTAACATACTACACTCAGCCCTATTTTGCTATAGTTGCATTCCTGGAAAAGCTGGCGTAAATTAAAAATGATTTTCCCATCACAAATAAGAGGTTAACAAAATACGATGCAGCCAGCTAAAGGGTGTTAAACTGAAAATGTGAGAGTGCTAATCAAGTGATGTAAACTGACAGGAGGCATTAAAACAAAAAAGGTGTACAATAAACAAGTGTAAAACAAGGGTTGAGTGTATATTACAGTATACATCATGAGAAAACAATCACATGAATACCTAAGTCCAATAAAGCTTTTATATTTGAAAGAAGTGTGCACCAAGTGAAACAAAATGAAAAACTTGTTTGTAGAATATAGCTTCTCCGTAACCCTTTGACGCTGCAATTAAATCCGTCCGAGCAACGCTGCCTGCCAGAATTGTTTAGTGGGGGGTTTTAAATTTCAATGCCTACTCTTGGGGTGAGGGGGGGGAGTATATCTCATAGACTTTTCCTTATAATTTAATGAAATAAAATTTTGTGCTATGCTTATGAATTGGTTAATCTGGGAAAAAAATGTTAACCTATTTTTATGATAAATTTAGGCCTGTGAATTGCATGTATTATATAATATGTGGTGTAAATAGTACGTTACTCACATAATTCTGGCTGCTGCATACAGTCTGTGGCACACTGGATCACTGTTTTATCACAACACACAGTGATATATTACAAATTTATTTTTGTGTGATATTCCGCAAAACAAGGCACCACGCACAGGCCCACATCACATCTGTCGCACTTGCACACTGTGCCTTTTCTTTGGCCGCGAGAAAACACAGACGGCAGAACTGTGGGTTGATTTCGCTGGCCAGCATTTGTTATGGCTACTTCTGCTGAGGCTTCCTGCTGTTGTTCCTCTTCTTCTTCCTCAAAATAATCTTCTAACATCCCCAGCTTTCGCACTGATTCCGAGCGGGTGTCAGCAACCAGAATTTCACTGATGGCTTCCTCCTCAACTTTTATTTATTTTTTCCTGCCATGACTCAATACCCACAATCATCTGTCTTGTTTAGACTACTATGTATGGCTCGGCACAGTTTCATAAACGTAATACCAGTGAGTATGAACGTCTTCTACAGTGACAGCAAAACAGATCTAAAGCTAAAATGTGACTGCTGTATAAAAATTCCAGCTATTTGAGGGTGCCCTAGATGTTGTCATTAGATTGACAGCTGTATGTTGCATGTTACGACCCCACAACCCCTACAGATTACCCCAGCACTATAAGAGGTAGGTCTGTGGGGCCTCCTGTAGCTGTAAACATTAAGTTTTGTGGATATCTCCAATGTTTGAGCATTAGTTTTGTCTGAATTATATGGGTATAATACGCCACTGACAACCTTTCTGGTCAACAACTGGAGTTTGTTTCATAGGCCATTGTTGATATGTCAACCCACAGTGAACTCCAGAGCAAGTGATAGTCAAAGCATGCAGTGTCAGAACCTTATTTGTCAGCTGGGAAAAATGGGCAGTTACTAAGTGTCTGCGTATATATCGGTGTTTGTGGAGGGGTTTAGGAGGTGGAAGGGTACATTCTGGTTCCTGAATGAAAGCCTGACCTTCAAGGGTCCTGAAGTATAGCAAGCAGCAGTTAACTGAACAGGAGTGAACAAAATTCCTCCTAATTTTGACACACTGCGACATCTTTAGAAGTCATTTGGCTATTTAAAGGGCTCACTGCGCGATGTCTTTAGAAGTCGTTCGGCGTTAAAGGTTAACTGATTGTGTTTCATTTGTGTACAGGAAAATATACCATGTGTTTTTCAGCATGGTAAGAGTAATGACAACATGTAATGGACACAGTGACAGTACTTCATATGGTGTACAAGAGCAAAAGGGTAGAAAAAAATTTTTTCGGGTCACCTATTACATAAGGCAACCCTGCCTGGTTACTGTCAGCTCTGTTACATTATACTCATGTAGCAACACACGAACTACATTCCTTGCTAGTTCAGGGAGAATCACGTCACCTGTCACATGCTATGCACATACTGTGTGCTATGTATGCAGAATATTATCACTACAGGAAGTGTAAATTTGGACATCAATTTACAAGTATCTCGAAAGTTGCTGAGCAAGAGGTTCCATTCTAGAGAGTATGATAGCATGCAGAAGAGAAGTGTATAATGCACCCACAATTAAAAAAAAACTGTGGTTCACAAACTCCATGACAGATTTTGTGATGCAACGCTGAATTTTGTAAATTCATACCTTCTTGGTGTGCATGGTGTAGAAAAATACACCACACTCATTCAGTTTAGTGGTGAAAATTGATTTCAACTCAGGCAATATGTGAACTCTCAGAACAACAGGTATCCCATGTTAACTCTTCGGCACCTGGCATCATGTATATACATCACACACTGTGATGCTCAAAAAACACCAAATGCCTCGTTAAGGTGACAGCATTTAATGGTCTTCCTTGTTTAAATTCCAGTCTCATGCAGCTCCCACCAGACATTTAATTCCAGTGCCGAAGGGTTAATCCAAGAAATGTCATTACATGATGTTACTGCTGGTGTGTGTAAGAACATTACAAGCACAATTATTAGGTCCAATCTCTTTCTGAGACCTAAGCACACACTGACACCATTATTTTAACACCTGTTCAATTATGACAAGACCTCAAGGTCTTTTTCAACAAGCAAGTGCAAAAACTCAGAGTGCAAACAATTCTATGCATTTCTGAATGTATTTCTTATTTATAACATGCTAAATTTTCAATGTCATTACACTTCATATCATAGCATAACACAGGAGTGCAAAAACTGCTGGCATCAGGTCAGTGTGGAAACTAAATTCTATACAGTGGCACCTAGTATTTGTGGATCCTCCATATGAAACTTTAACTTGTTAACCTTCTGATGCCTAGAATCTTGAAATGGCTTCAAGATTTTTTGGAAAATTTGTACATCCATGGTGGAATATATAATTCTGTTTTATCTTAGACCATCTTTGGTACAAGGATTTTCAATATGTATGTTCTCCTTTCATATGCCTCTCTCATGAGTGAAAAATCATAAGCCAATTTTTTCTGAGATCATAAATTAACAATGACATTATCCACATTGATACCATTTGTGCTTTAAGCGTAACATTTTTAATTATATTCTATGCATTTTTACAGAATGCTAATGGTGACAAAATACTAGGCAGGTGACTGTGCCAAATTGTTTGCCAGGCTGAACCCTGAAATTTCTACCTGCTGGGCACATTCAATGGGTACAGTACTAATCCTTACACTGGAAAGATCTAGGGGTGGGGGAACTTTGAGAACAGTGTTTTAAATTTCACCAGAAGAACAATGACAACCAACGAATAACATGTTCTTTAGATGTGATGCATACCTGTAAGCCTAATGAAACTGTTTCCAGCACCTTCTTTGAAACCTAACATTAACTGCAATACAAGGAACTAAGAAGTGTGGGCACTGATTTGCAGTACACTGGAACAGTTGAAAGGCCACGGTGCCCGCCTACATACAAGATGGTCTGAGTTAAGTGTGATGCAGGCTGCAAGATTATGTATGTCCCACTATCTTTTTTTTTTTTAACCAAGTTATCAATCATAAACAGAACTGCAATATTTAAGCTCATACCTGGTATTCAAAGAACATGCAACAAGCCACGAGTTTTTGTGACAAGGGTATCATAGTTAACACTTTTATACAACCTCCAAGAAACAACACAAGTAAGATGCTTACTTCCGTGCTACTCCTGTCATGATTTGTCCTATGTTCTGAATCCCTGCTCTCCCGACTCCGTTTATCTTTTGGTGACCTTGCACAGTCTGTCAAAACAAGATAAAAAAATCCAATAAAATTTTAGTACCTATAACCCTGGATATAAAAACAGAAAATGTATTTCACATTACCAATAGTATAATATGTACACTTCATAATAGTCATACCTAGACCAAACAGAAAAATTTGTAGTAGCTATTTTAATATGACACTGCTATAAGAAAATATGTTAAAAACTCAGGTGTCTAGCAAGACCAAATTAATAACAGTGAATGAAATAAAGTCAAACTCTTCCATAAAATACAAATGAATAATATTTGTGTAATGATGGTGAAGACACAGCTTGCATCCTAACCCATATGTTAAAAAAACACCCACTTTTTAACTTATTGGATAAAACCATCCATTTGGTATGGTTTAACAAATTTTGGGAGAATTTAAGTAATTATGTTCAGTACTTAATGTGGGCGACATCAAACCATAAACATCATCAATGTACCAGATACATGCTTATAAAGAATTTCAGTGAGAGTATTAACAAAGCCTCTAACTCAGAAAGGAACAGTCAAGAGTACTCAAATATTCTTGCGGGAGAAAAAAAAAATGGCAGACAAACCATAAAACAGCAGTCATACCACTACAAGATTTCTGATGTCAGCAGGACGAGGAACCTCCCCACGTTGCTCAGGTAAGGTGTGCTGTATCAGACAGCATAATACCACAAAAAAAGAATGGCTGGCAGGAAGTGCAGTGATCTGTCAGATCTCAAGTTCTGTTTCCAGTTTCTTTTGTAGGAACATTTAAATCATCATGTACAAACACCACTTGACTGTATTCAGGAGGAGTAAATGATAATCAGATACTAATCTTAAAAAGCTACTCAACATCTGGAATCACCATTTACACATCTGTGACCATAACTGAATGGTTCTGACTTGTTACATCCTGTATATGAAGCAGGAAGAGTAAATTAATAGGCCTTCAAAGATAATTCAGATGTCAGGATGCTTTTAGCATGGGCAAGTTACCAAAAATCATGCACATTAGACTGCTGGTAGTGATGTGTTCGTTTCCATCAGCTACTAGGTTTCTTGGTATCCACTCCATACGTATTTACTGTTTGATGTGGGGAGATAAGAAACATACATATGTCAAACACACCATCTTCACAGAGCCAACCACAAAACTTCTGGTCAAGTACTGAGTGACCATCAAATCTACTATACAGCAATAATGATGTATGACAAGCTTCTTCTCAAATTAAATGCTTATCCATGAATAGATGACAATCTGAAAGAATTAGTTCCATCTCACACTCGCTACTCTGCTGATGGACTTACATTAATCACGTGTTTCATTACATACCCGTGGGCTCGTCTCCACACACACACACACACACACACACACACACAAATTAATGTATAACATACGTTTATCATATCCTTAGCATTGTCAGTACACCTTGTTATATACACAACTCCCGTTAGTGTGTCAACATATGCATGTCCATGTCTGTATATATATAACAAATATATGAGGAATGGCCATACTGGATCAGGACTGAACTCTTTTATCCTGGTTATGAGAGAGGGGTGAAACTAAGTACCTTGGTACTATGGCCTCAAATGGGCCTATTGTTCCACTAATTGTAACAGTAACAGTGGTTGCTTCACAACTGGCATAGTAATACCAAAGTACTTGTAGAAAAGCCTGCCTCACTGCAACTTTTGTCCATTGCAAATTGCCCTTGGTCTTACCTGGGAATGAGCCCAGGTCTCCACAATAAGAAGCAGACAACTGCCTCAGTAATGGCATGACCTCTTACCTGAGGAAATCAATACTGTGCAGGGGCTACAATGAATGCATCCTGACTCATTACTGCATGCCCAGGGGCATTTACAGTTCATTCCACTGTTTTATTTGTTCATGATCAGCATTTACATTTTGTGTAAATTGTCATTAGTCAATTTAACAATACTTAAGAATACATGTTGTGTGACCAGAATGACAAGAAGAGAGACCACATAACAAAAGTGGTGCATTTTATGATAATTCCAATTGCTAGGATTATTTAGCACTGATGGTATATGAATGAAGTATTAGTGCAGAGTGCTGGTGGAATAATAATGTCAGGGGAAACCAGAAGCATTCAAAGAAAAACCTGTCCTAGTGCCACTTCATCCACCATGAATCCCTCACAGACAGACAGCAACCAAAATTTACTAACCAGTGTAAAAGCAATTAGAGATGTACCACTCAGCAAAGCACAAGCTCATAGAATTTTGTTTCAATTTAAAGTGGGGCACATTCATCAAAACTGGCATGCACCCTACATGCCCATCCACCTGTAGGATTCAGAGAGGTTTCTAGGATTGGCAAGAATTATATATACAGTGCTAAGGTACATTGCAGTATCTTTAGAATTTGGAATAAGTTAACTGTATATAATGTGGACATTCTCTCTTGCATCCATCTGTACCTACTTATTTGTATATTAAGCACTGCTGGAACTTACATATTGCATAATCATACAAAAAATTATTGTATAATCCACACTTCTAGTGGCATGCTTAGAAAATCAATTTTGAATGGACAAATAAATCTTCACCTCTTAAAAGTAACTATCAAATAACTATGGTTCAATATGGAATAGTCACCATACTGGAAGGGTCCAGAATGGGAACATTATAGTATGGTGAACATACCACAGTGTATTTAGAACACTGCATAGTAACATCTACAAACAAATGTGTTGCAGAATTTATGCTTTCTTTATGTGCAACAGACTTGACACAAACATAACGCAAAGTATTGTAAATCATATTAAACAAAAGTACCCCAATGAGTTACACAATTCCGGTTTGTTGGAAAAATACAACAAACTGCATCTGAATATTAAAAGAAAATATTCAACTGCACTTCTGTGGTAGGACTACTCACATCTCTCAGTGAATAGTGGAACCATGTCACAATAACATGTGAAGAGAAAAGGCATAAGTCACTGTTTAACACTTTATGCTGTCATATCCCAGAAGTAACTGTGAAGTTAACTTAATCACACAAAGAATAACATGGGCAGAAATTAGCACGGTGTGAAGTTTCATAACATACACATAAGTTGTAAAATGTATGCATAACAAGTGTAGTAAATACTACTGGAACTGTAACTTTCAAACTGCAATGAAAACACCAACAGTACACACTAACATAACACAGTATATTCTGCAAAACTATTAAACTTGCAGTTTGCAGTCTCTCATGTAAGTTATGTAAAATGAAATCTGCCACACATGAATAACAATTCTTACCAGAATATTTCTCTCGGGATTTATAGTCTCTGTTTTCTCTCTCCTTCTCACGAATTTTCTGCAAATATGAACTCTTTGTTTGATAATTCCGCTCCCGTGGACTTTGTGAATCTGGGCTGTCCGATCGATATGAATTACCATTGGGAGAGTCTCGCATTCTTTCATGGTTATAACGTCCATCATAGTTTCCTTTTGAACTGCTGTATTTCGAATTCTGAAATGGTATTTAGTTAAAAACACATACAATTTTAAAAGTCCATGTACATAATTCTGTCTATAATGTAAAAGTTAATAACCACACCAATCTCCTTGGAGTACATTTTTTTATATTACTGTGCGTAACTATAATTAGGTACTCTGAGGCATTTAAAAAAACACTTAATGAATGATCAAAACTAACATTATGCTTTTCTAGCTCCTGACAAGAGAAGTAAATAACGCCTATTTACATTGCAGCTGCAGAAAGTAAAGTCTTGCATGATTCTGCACTGTCAATAAATGTTGTTTATACCTCTCATGACTCTTTTAAAAGAAAAATGCTTCAGAATGTCAAAGAAATAAAAATAATCAATGTTTCCCGTAAATAAAGGTCTGTGCCTTTTCAGTGATTGTCATTTGTTTCCGCAGCCCAGTTTCAATTCCCGAAGTACTCGATTCCGTAGGTTCTTTACCTGATAAGGATGGGCTTGGTGTTTTTCGAAGTACCTAGAATGATATAAAACACAATGTTAATAAAAATAAGCACTTTCCAGTACAAAAATTGTCATTTAAATTGTCGACCTCCATATCCAAATTACGGAATATGGCGAAGAGGTTGTGTCAGACGAATACGAATTTCAACTATTAAGACCGTAATGCGTACCCATCGCTAATCCTTTGAGGTTTCCTTGCATGCATTACCATCAATGCAAGTGTCTATAAAAGATGTGTGGCTCCTATTGCAGCCTTCTTGTTGAGTTACTGTCATAAAAACAACATGAACGTCTACTTAACAGTAAACCTCCTCAGACGCCATGTCACATTCGGGGACGTGAGCCTGGGGCTCGTGATTTCATTGGGTAAAATCGTTGGTTCAGTTAGTGGACTTTCCATAGATGTCGCCAGGGTCAACGAGTTCAAAATGAATGGTTAAGGTTTTGCACGTTCGCGCCAGGCAATTAGGGCACTAAACCTCGAAATAAGCTGGAAATGCAAATAAGCGATAACTACTAGCCGTAATCTCCTCAATGTTTCTTTTGCGAATGGGTCTTAAATATAATTTCTTCTTAATGGACTATAAGGTTATACACGGCCTTCTATGTATGCATTTATTTATGGTACTTGATACTTCAGTTGTACTGGGATAATATGTTCTTTGCCTTGTCGTTGAATATCCGTGTTTTTATGCCTGCTGCGATAAGAAGTACGATATGTATACGGTGCTTAACTTGTTATACACTCGTGCTATCGATTTTAAAAAATTGCGCCAAAATAGTCCCCGTCAGTTCATTCTATGCACGTGTTAGGTGTAAACAGACTTTAATACTGACGAATGGTGAATATCACTTTGTAAGGAATTGGCGTTATTAAAAAAAAACAGGATGCTGGTGCCTATGTGATTACCTGCAACTGATGGAGTAGGCCTAGTAATTGTAGGTTTTATCGCAAAAAAAAAAAAAGAACGGGGCGGATAAGTATTCGAATGAAATGGTCGAAACCTAAAACTAGTGTCGCTTTGTTTTTTTAAATGTTTGCCACGGTGTATGAAGTTAGAAATCTGGGTCTGTCAGAGTCAGAGCAACGAATTTTTATATCGATTTTTCACGTACATTTTGTATTATTATGGTGAGAGAGAGAGAGAGAGAGTTGAATGGAAAAAGACGTGGCAATAGGGGATAGCCAAATAAGTAGAAATCCACATCCTATCATCCAGACTACGGTAAATTATACCGGTAAGTTAGACTAAAAGCCTCTCATGTTGCAAAAGAATCGTGGAATGATAACAACTTTCTTCCAAACCCTTCTCACTTCCTCAGTCCTCTAGTATCCCCTTCTGCACGCCACACATACTGTACCCAAAATCATGGTATTACCAAATGCTGGATTTTAATTTTAGGTTAACTATTATAATAACCTAACTTAACCTAGTGCAGCATAAAGTCAAGTGGTGCATGCCATATGTGATTATGCTCTGCTTTGTTACTACTATTGAGAAAAGATGAAAGCTGTTAAGTAATCATTTTTGGCTGGAATGCACACCCCGAGAATATTCTTTAAAAGAACTTGAAATATAGCTGGGAACCTGATTTGTGTATCACTACAGTTCCTGTTAAAGTGGTAAACATCTGAGTATTATTATATGATGGATTTATCATGTTTTTAATGTGGCAGTACATGCAATCTCTTGTCGTGGTTTGCATCATATTGTCTTAACCCCGTAAATAATTAAATGTTACACCGTCAGATGTTTGAAGTCCTTGTTCTGCAAATTGTCATTAGCTTCCCAAGGCTGAGTACACAATTGTGCCAGACCTGACTCTGCCCTTCATAGACCAGCAATGTATTCTTGGAAATTATGAAGTGATCATTCTTAAGTGTGTACATGCATAAATACATACATATGTATGTACATACATACACAAGCACAAACATACATACATATATACATACTTTCCATGGATCCACAAGTGTTTCATGAAGACAGTGGAAGTAGAAGAAGTCATACATACACAAAATATACAAATTTACAATGTAAAATGCTACAAACATTTTACAAGAACTGTACTATAAATCATCTTTAAACATAAAAAAATTCATCTACAGAGTAAAAGAAGTGTGTCTGTAGGTATTTTCGTAAGGATGCTTTAAGTTTTGCCTTGACACTGTTGAGGATTGTAACACTAGGTCATAAAGTGTTGAAGATTTTTATGCCAACATACAATGTACTTTTTTGAAAATGAGGTAGGTTGGCTTGTGGTGTATGAAAATGATGCTTATTTCTTGTATGACTATTGTGTCTAAATGAATTTGTTTAAAAAATTTCCTGATTATTGATAATAAAGTTCATTAATGAAAGTATATACTGGCATGAAACAGGTAGAATCTCTAATTATGGAAATGGACTTTTACATGAGGTTCTGGGTTGGACACCAGCCATAATTCTGTCAATTTTCTTGTTTAAAGTGAAAAATCTTCCATTGTTGGAAGAATTACCCCCCAAAATTATTCCATATTTTATTATAGAATGAAAGTATGTGTATTGACTTGCAGTCCCTAATTGAATGGCTTTCTGCAGGCTGGATCTTACCTACTGTGCTGGTACAAGATGGGTTCTGTCCAGCTTGCCACACTGTTGCTGAATTCACTACTGACTCAAAACTGCAACTACCACATACATTATAATTTAATATTACCTTAATCTAACATATATTGAACTTAACCCATAAATGTACTGTAGTTTTTACTATGATTATTGAAGTTCAGTAATATATAGTCCTAATCTGATTCTAAGAAATGGTGAATTAATTAATTTATAAGAATATATACAGTTGAACTTGCAGCATAGATTAGTAGTTGCTGACGTTTTCTGGGTTGCTCGACCTTTGAAGGTAAAACCTATAGGATTTTAATCGTAATTTAAGTTTAAAATAGGTCATAGTGTAAACATTTAAGTAATATGCCTGCAGGCCTGTATTTTTTCTTAAAATATTTTCCCTTTATTTTTACCGTAAACCTCGCTTAGAGCAACACTCATTTATAGAAACACATTTTATTCATTCCCTTAGGTGATGTTGCAACTGAGTTTGGCTCTATATGTTATATTGATTGAAATTTAATACAAGTTTTTCTTGTCTATTTCATCATCTGAAAAACTGTCTGCACAAAGTTTGGATAGATATTTTCCTGAAAATCAAAGATTGTGAAGGACATCATCTTTTTTGCGGGGTCATTTTATATTTGAGTAAATGCCATATTTGGTCATGCTGAAATTTTGCTTAGCAGATCACGAGATACAATGAACTAATAAATCTCAAATATGGTGGTATATTTGCAATATATATTAGCTTGTTTGAGTGACCGTATTACATGTGAATTAGATATTTAAGTTATACCACAGTTGTTGGGGGACAGCTTGAATGTTCGTGTTATAAGTGAAAACTGTACCTAATTTACATTTTGGGAGACATGATCATATCTCTAGGATGTCTAGTTCTGCAGGATAATATTTCTTGAGACTTAATTTTCAGAATACATGCATATGTCCACTGGATGGGGAACAACTGAAAATGTATTTATATTAAGGCAAATTATAGAAAAGGCATATGAATGTAATGTAAATCTACATGTTATTTGTAGATTTCAAGCAAGTCTTTTGACTCCATAATAAGGATTAAGATATATATGAAATACTGCAACAAAGAGAAATGCCTGCAAAATAAGATATATTAATAAAGATGACAGTGGAACATTCAGAAGGAAGGATCATCCTTAAAAATAATTTATCTGAAAAATTCTCAATCTTCGAAGGAGTAGGGCAGGGTGATACCTTATTTACAATTCTCTTTAATATAACTTTAGACCACATAATTAAGACATTGTTGTCTAGAGAACAATAGCCCCTAAAATGACACAAATAAATGCATACACAGATGATGTGGTGATAATGGCCAGAAGTAAACAAGCAATGGAAGAATTATTAAAAGCCCTGAAAGAGAACGCAAATGAAGTAGGGTTGAGCATTAATCAAGAGAAAACAAAATATTTAGAAATTAATGTGAAAAGAAGCAATATAAATAGGAATACAAATGTAAAAATGAGACAAAATAATTTTGAGAGAGTGCAGACTTCAATTTCCTAGGGTCAGTAATAAATGACAATAATGTGAACAGCGAGGAAGTTCTGACAAGAACAGAGAAAGGAAATAAAGCCTTCTTTATGAATAAAAATTTGCTTTCATCAAGGCTCATCAGCGGGAAACAATCGAAAGTGACAATATTTATATCCACTGTAAGGCCCATTGCAACATATGCTGCTAAAACTTGGACTTTGACGGAGAGTGATGTTAATTATTTAATGATTTTCAAAAGACTAATCCTGAGGAAGATTTTTGGTCCTGTTCATGAAAGAGATGGATGGAGGATTAGGACTGATCATGAATTAAACAATTTAATTGGAGGAGCTAACATAGTGAGATTCATTGAAGCTCAAAGATTGAAATGTTGGGCCATTTACATAATATGATGGAGTATAGAATGGTAAATAGGATTTTTGGAGTCCAATGGGAAAGACATCAAGAGGATACCAAAGGAATAGATGGCAGGATGAAATCTTGCAGGATTTTAGAGTATTTGGTGTGAAAAATTGGACAAAGGTGTTGATCGACATATAGGCATGGCATGAAGTCAAAAACATAGAGTGTTGTAGGACGGATGCAGAATAATAATAATAATAATAGTATTAATAATAAGTTCAATACTACTTACTCACTGCTAGTATCTTGCTGTGTTCTCAAGTACACAGGCTTTTCATTTTCAATTGAATATCCAACATTATTCTTTGAACGTTACATAGCAACCATTAATAACACAACTGGTCTGTGTAACTTTGTACACATCTTCATGTGTGGGTTAAACATGGCTCAAAAACCAACATTTTATGACCTCTTTCTAGAGTGTGATCAGAGTGATTCAGAATTAGGAGTAACGTGACTGACCACTACAATATAGCTACTTAATTGTTTTTCTTAAAATTTCAACATTTTAATGCTGGTAATCCAGAAAGTATCATGATATGTGAGTCACATTAAGTTTGGTTTGCCATTGTACGCAGGCTATTTTGTGATGTTTTCAGTAACTCATATAATGCTGAATGATGAATTAGACAGGATTTGGAAGGAAGTTGTCATGGCCTAATTAATGAGTGATCCCAGCGTTTGAAGGGAGAGACTGTGGACAACCACACAAACCCTTCTTTATGATAGCTGTTGACCTGTCTAAGATTCATAACAGGCTTCTCTGAATACAAGGCTAGACTTTCCACCACACCAGCCTGCTTGGTAAATTTATTTAGTACATCAGAATAGTATTACTGAGAAGAAAGTATTTAAACTAGCAGGCATATTGTAATGTCAGTCTGATTAATTTAACTATTTATATTTCTCCATCATTTTATTACAATGTTACAAAATCTACACAGAATACATCAATGACACTAAGAGTTTAAGATGCATATGATAACTTTTAAGAACTGTCTAACAAAGATATTGGAGTATGTTATATGGCCCTTTAAGTAAGCATTCACATTGCTAGAACATTGTCGCTAAAACTATTCACTTCAAAAATGTACTCCCATAGGACACAGCCACAGCTGGTGACCAAATGTTATTGGAAAGTGTGCATTTTTCTGATGGACTCCACAGTTGAAAATATGCATTTTTCTGATGGACTCTATATTGGCTATTTGCATGTATGATGATAAGAAGAATGAAAATATTATTTTTACTGCTAGCAACATCAACTTAACCGCATGGCACAGGCCTATCTTTCCTTGGAGATGCAAACTGAGTCACATCTGAGACCACTTATTCTGTATATCAATTCTTATAAACCAGTTATGCTCAGATTAGGCACCAGGAATTGATTTGAGCTGCATGTTTTAGATTTTTAAACACAAATTATAGGTGACAACAAAATCAACAAAAGAAACTCAATGTTAGTGCACATTAATTATTACATTTATGTCTGTAATAAACATACTATTGCAGAATACAGTTTTATATTGTTCATTTTACATTGTTGAAAACCAGTTCACAACACTCAACCAATAAAATGCACAATATGTTGTGAATTTTGTTGGTAGAGTGTATCAAAATGATTAAAGAATACAGCTTTGTTGTATCTTAAAAATAAACTGAAAAGCACTTTTACTATCCAAGAATGTAACTATTATAATTTAACAACTATAATATTTTGCAGGAGTTCCTCTGTGCTTGCAGGTTTTTTATCTTCAAGAGAGTTAACCCATATGTGCATATGGCAGTCTGAATGTAAACTTCTGTGACGATGATCCAAGTTATTTGTATATTCCCATTTGCTATATTCTGGCACAACACTCACATTTGAAGTCTTCAGCTGCTAGAGGCACAAAGAAAACCTTTTATCCACCCTTCTTGTAATTTCTTTGTGTTCGCCATTTGAAACTGTATCATTCAGGTCTTTCAGTATCATATATTATAAAGAAAAATGAAAAAGTAAAAATGAACTGAACAGGATGCAGAGAATACATATCTTCTCTGTGAGATATGAGGTTCTTGTAGTAGTAGAAATTAGGATTCTGATATATGACGTGGTGTTATCAGGTAGGTAAGTACCAATGTTTGGAACACAGAGGACCATTATCTCATGTCATCTGCTACAGCTGTACAGATTGAACAGTGCCTGGTTATGATTTTTAGGGACTGAGTCCTTCTTGAGAAGCTAACATTTCCTCAGGTAATTCAGAAATTTCCTACATTTTAGGGAACCAGAGTGTTCATTACATTATTTACAAGAGGCATGTTTATGCATATTTATACCTATGTCTGAAGTTTTTTAATGAAGTCACAAGAACTTTCATTCTCACCACTGCTGCACATGCACATGTTCAGATTGCCAGTAATATGTTTTGTGACTGCAGACACCAGTCAGGTTAACAATTTGCACTCCAAACATTACAATTTATTGCTTTCTAGGATGTGAGACTGTGCATTGTTGTTGATATATATCAAAGTTTTAAAACACACTGCTAGGAAAACATGAGATATGTATTGTCCAGTGTTCTATACCAAGGAATGGTACAAAGATTTTGCTTCAGTACTCCTAATGTAGCAGACAGTAACTTAAATTCTGTAAGCACAGGAGATAGCTCATCCAATAATAAAGGAATTTTTCCTTACCTTTCATGTCATGAATAGTACAGGGGTATACAAATTTTTACAAAATCCAGGACCCACCTTAAAACTGTAGGTGCCAGCTGAGTGGCATGAAACAAATTCCATACTGAAGTACTCACAAATGTTAGGTGCCACCATAAAAAAATTAGTCGCCCAGGATTCGTGCATCACTGGAATAAAATACTGCTGCTTATTGTAAAAAGCACAATTATTATTTCTTGTCCATGTATCATGATGATAAAATTTATACTGTTAAATGCCCACTTGTATTTGTCCACCCTCTGTTGCTTCTTTTTAAACTTCAAAGTCTACTAACAGAAAACAAAATAAGGAATACCATTTTTGAATAAAGGTAGACCAACTTTGATGACACTTGCTTTATTATGTCAATTTACTGCTCAACATGTTTTAGATGTTAATACATCCATCTTCAGGAGCTTGCGACTACTTGGTGCGTTATTGTGTAGGCTGTATTGTGCTGACTTGAGGCGTGTCGGTGTTATGTAGCGGGATTGGCTGTTGGTGATGTGGTAT
>Ga0123354_10008001_pt1 | contig 16035 bp, 13 predicted proteins | sample TergutLab28metaG_2_FD_97872 | JGI IMG/M metagenome (GOLD analysis project Ga0123354, IMG submission 97872) | Labiotermes labralis P4 segment gut microbial communities from Petit-Saut dam, French Guiana - Lab288 P4 | ecosystem: Host-associated > Arthropoda: Insects > Digestive system > Gut ...
GCTGCTGTTGACAACCAAACAGGCTGATTAGAAGTGCGCCTGTGCGTGTGTCAAATCGAATGGTAACACGTGACCTGTGACTTTTAACGGCTGGTCCGAATTACCCACATTGGGGCGATTCCGGCCAAATTCAAGAAATACCTGTGGCGCCCAATTTACGTACACGCCCTAATAATTTTGTACTTTTTACCACTGGACTTCATTTTCATAATGGATTTATGTTTCCGTCTTTCCTGCAGTTTCCACACTTTATTCTGTGCAGCCGTTCCCCTGTAAGTGATAATCATTACCCCACTTTGCCATTACCACATTACCGGCACCTGTTGTTCATTCTTGATTTCCACACCCTTCGCCAGCTACGTTGGTGAAGCTGTGTATTTTCGTAAATCACTCATCTGTCCTGCAGATGGCGGCAGCAGCTGCCTCCGAAACGTCGGTACACTTCGACCAAACTGCGTGACGTCACATCCCAGAGGGCAGTACTTTTGATAGCGCTGTGAGATGCTGAAGCGTGATGTCATGTGGGAATGATGATGATGGAGCAATCGTTGCTGCGTGCTGTTTCGAGAGGGTGTATAGGAGGGTCAGTCGGTACGGTGTCTAGGCTATGGAATGGAATTGATGTTCGATTCCCGGCAGGAGAAAAATTTTTCTGTCCTCCAAAGCGTTAAGACCGTTTCTGGGGCCCACCCTGCCTCCCCCTTAATAGGCACCGAGGGCTCTTTCTCCGAGGCAGAGCAGACCTCTCGCCTCTTCTACGAGTCCTCGTAGTTCCACAGTTACGAATCAGTTGAGCTGTGCCTCCATTGCCCCTACGCCTTAATGGAGCGCACAGGATCTGAACTTTGCCTTTAGTAGCAGATACGCAGCGCAGCACGAAGATGGCCGGTCGAAATGTTCTAAACCGAGATTGGAACCCGGTAGTTGTGACACGGAGTTTCACGGAAATGGACGGATTGTGAGGTATGATATTGATCGTTGGTACTCATTCCATGGAGTATTTTTCAGAAGCTGATAGTTGTTCAAGTAGTCAAGAAATTTTCCTCGTTCGTGCGTAACCCGATGGCCCATTAGCATATTCGCATGTTCCGAACACAACTTTGTACTAATTAAGCTTCTCTACCAGCTCCTTTGGGATTTGATTTCGTAATGTGTTTAGTAGTATTGTTTTCAGTTGAGCGTTCTGTTACACAAGTGTCGCTTGCTGTGTGAAGGCAGTCCGCTGTGTTTAGAGTGCTGAATCTGTTTCATATTGCGCAGCTTTAGTGATTTAGGAAGCAGTTGGTACTTAAATTAATGCAACAGGACATGGAAGTTTGTTTTGCTGTTCCTCACCCTCGTGTAACGTCATATATCGTGACGACACTCAGAAGTGCCCTTTTTGTTATTTGTTTCGCAATTCATATACCATTAGAACAAATGTGCGTTATGGCAAGGTGCTGGTTCGAACTTGTTTGCCAGTTGGAGTCTGAGCCGCTGTGTGCTGCCTGTAGGCGGACATACGTAGGTACAGTGACACTGTTGTTGGTGGACATTACAGGAGCTGGCACTGCTTGTTTGTTTGTGTGTCAGTATCACAGTATTCAGTGACTGAAGTTAAGGTAGGAATCATAATGAAATTGGGGCGGTCTAGTTTATTTACGTGCTGAAGACAGCAATAGGGATCTGCCATGGAGATCGCTTTGCCGTATGTACGTATTGGCAAGAGTGTGGAGTGCAGTTCATATATATGGCCGTTTTCTGTGAGGTCCGCATTTGGAACACATTTGGAGTTCACAAAGATCAGTCAATAGTAGGATGGAGCTGTGACGGGCAAACATCGTTATATTGTCACGTGATATTGCTAGGGTGACGCAGCACATGACGTCGCATAGGCGATGCGTGTCGCATACAAACGGGGGTCAGAAATATTTGCAGAATATTGGTTGGAGATCATCAAAGGTGACCTGATGTTTAAAACCGAAGTGGTAACTCAATCTACCATCTGTGAACAGTGAAAAACAATACATATTGTTCACACATTGTTATGGGTCCTGTGAAGTAAAACAGCGATTATTTCCGTAAATAGCGGTAACTAGTTGGTCATTGTAATGGAGGTGCATTGTGTTTTCTGTGAGGTCGAAAGTTAATTTTGGGTGTTGTTTAGATGACGTACATGCTGTAGAGGGTTAACGTATTCTGTAACCAGCCAAGTGTGAAGTCAGAGAGACGAATCTTAGAACACACAACACAGGATGTGCTGCCTGGTCAGGGCGACAGGTGGCTGTGGAGGGTGGTGGAGCTATGGCAGCCTTCGTCCGGTGTACCCTGGGCAGTGGCACAGCCCTGGTGCACTCGTGTGGGAGAGTGACTTTAGCGTTAGGTCAGGCAGTTGGATATTTGTGGAACTTACAGCTTAAAGAAGAGACATTGGAAGTGTCGAGGGTTTGACTTCCGTGGCAGTTGGTCGTGAAAGACGAAGCGAATTTGAAGCGATTGGCACTGAACAGTGTAAATCAGGCACATGATGTGTATCGATGTGTACAGTCACACACAGCACATTGTTTGGCAACTAGTTTAGACCTCGCATGTCCACCATCATCAGGCCGATTGTACAAGAACAATAATACAAACAGAAACTGTATGTCGTGCGGTAGGACATCGCAAACTTGCTACATAACAAGTACACCAAAATGTGTATAAACGAAAAGCAATCCCATTACAGGCCCTGAGGGTTCCAGGAGGTCGAGGCTTCTAGATTTCAAGACATTCTTCAAATGAAGGTGGTAAGGTTGTTGGCCCTACGCACCGGCCGCCATTACCCCCCAGGAAATGTTCCTGGCACTCATTTCTGTTATAGGATGAGTCATCCCAAAGGACATAGCGCGGCCTGAAGGATTATGTGGATGACACCAGCGGGAATCGAACCCGCGACCTTCCGGCTTGTAGCGCAGTGCCTAAACCAACTGCGCCACCGCTTGCCCCAAAATTGTATATACAATGTATACGTGTGAAGCGAACTGCCATTGGCCTAAGCACAAGCTGTGTAACTGATAATAAGTACAAGACGTTGGCGTTAAAAAGTGAAATATGTATTTCGCATGTCTTTGGTAAGTCAGCGGTGATGTTTCTTGAGGGCTGCAGTCAGCAGTAGCAGTGACAGTAGCAGTGTGCGTGGAGCACACCACTGATACTGAAGTACTGCCAAACTATGAATTTCACTATAAATTCCTCATGTGGTACAGTTCAGTTGTAGGAATAGAATAGGATCGTCTTGACTGTCTGTAAGTGACATTCCGACAGTACGTAAGGTGACAATATCTGGCCGTGTGGGTAGATGCAGTGGGTTGTTTACAGTGGCAGTGCTAATGAAAAGATAAGTCAGCAGGTACATTGGAAAGGGCGTACTGTAACGATATGCAGCAGCGACCGACGAGCTAATTGAAATTAAAGGACATCGCAATCCAGTGGATGCCTCAGCGTCGGTATTTGGGTGTTCTCGGGTAAACGACTTGTCCCGGATACCGGCGAATTCCCCGGTGTGACTACTGTTGCGCTGCCCTACCTCTGAAATGGAAGAAGTGCCTTCCTTCCTTTCTTTATTAAAAAAAGAGAAAACTTGTAAATCTTCCTTTCCGAAAGCAAGTGCCGACTGTTGCAGCTCATAACAATTTGTATAGGGCATTTGCTAAAGGCTAGGCCTGCCATACCGTGCGTGCTTGTGTGGGGGACGGACAAGGCAGTGTTGGGCTCTTCTCCGCAGCGTCCTTTTAACGAAGTAGTGCGGCGGTAGTACGCCTACGGCCGTACTTCCTCGTGGTTCGTGTAACAAGGGAGAAATATAAGCAAGACAGCACAGAAGATAGGGCTTGTCCGTACGCCAGTCTTGCGGCACCCTCGGCACTCTACCCACCCGAAACGACAAGCAGTTGAAAGACGTTACAAGTTGCAAACATGCCTTCTTATTGATGTAGCAGATCTTCGGGCTTTTTGCGCCGTGCGGTTGGCGACTTTCTTTCTGACGTTTCGGAAAGACGTGTCGTCTTTATCTTCAGGGTTATGCGTCCGTTCATATCCCTGAAAATGAAGACGGCACGCCCCTTCGAAACGTCGGCAGTAAATTACCAAACCACACGGCGCAACAAACCAGGCGATCTGGTTCCTCAACAGCGAAACGGCGGAAACCTCAGAGCGCTGTTCGCCTGTTGTTAAGAGTGTATTTATCGCTGATTGTTTTATCTTCCTAATTTAATGTGTCTTCTAGCTGCTTGATTCGTTTTTTTAATGGAAGAATGAATCTCTGCAAGTTTTCAAGGTACTTCGACGCCGTTGTCCATGTACACGTAACAGAATACTGTAAAGAAGTAGCGGAAAAATGGTACCGTATTAAATGTTGGTGCTAAGAATTCTAATAATGTGGCTTTTGTCACAGCAGGATCGTGGTCTGGCGGTCCACTTGCCGCCCAACCCGGGAGACAGTACCGTCACTTACTGCTATTGTGCATTTCTGTGGCATTCATTCGTGTTTATTTCACTGAAACACTCCCATCGTTTCCAAGATGGAATTTTGGCGGAAGGGGTGTTATGGCGAAACTAATGCACGATCTGTACTCTCTGCCAATCGATTGCTGAAGTACAGACGTGAGGTTTGTTTTGCGTTGTGAGGTTCTGTAAACTACAGCAGGTTGATGTAGAGAAGTAACTGCAGAGTGTTGTGTTCTGTAATAACCCTTCCTCTGAAGAACATATTTGGGCGAGACTGTTTAAAGTTACATTCAGGATTTAGTAGAGTTGCTGTTCTCACAAGGAAGTGTAGCGGGGAAACTTGAGCTAAGGACAGGCGAGTGTACACAGGGACAGTAGGAGAGCAGAATTTCGTTTTAAATAACCAAGACATATCTGGCAAGAATTGTGGATTTCTCTGTTTTTCGGATAGTGAGACAGTGTTATGTGATTGTGATATTGTTATTGTTATTGCTGCTGCTGCATTGCACGGTGTAGGGTGGTAGAGGTGGAGGATGAGTGAAAGGGCATTCTGAACCCTTCTGCATGACCTGACCTTCGCCACAGTGCTTAGGCAGATGCACGAACGGCATATGATTGGGCCAGTGTGCGCCTTGCACAAGTCTTCTAACGAATTATTCTCTAATCGTAGTCCCGTTGGACACTGCATGCTCCGTTTTACGGACCGTTTCGTTAATTAAGTCAACCAACGACCCCATTTATGAACTTAATGTTATGTATGTCCCGTGCATTTGATTAACTATACAATATTAACACCAAAAAATTGCAAGGTGTCCATAAATAACTTCTTATTTCGTAATAGTGCTGCCTGTTGCGGCTGTGCAGTTGTAAAGGAACACATTTTGATACAGTTGTGTGCATAAATACATTAATTTACATTCAGAGTAATAAAAACAGTGCTAAAATTTGTAAAACATGAAATGTGTACAGTTGTTTTGCGTTTCATTGCAGCTGTAGCATAATGCATAAATTTGTAAAGACATGTAAATCATCTAAAATAATTTTATATGTTTTAGTAATATTTTTATTACTTGGAACTGTAAATTAATTTTTGTTACAAACGTCTTTGACAATATTTGTATCAGAATATATGCGTTTGTAACCAGGCTCTCGCTAAAGACGGCTGTAATCATTTATAACTACTTGTGCAATTACTTGCTGTTGCTACTCTGTAATCTGTAACCCCAATTACTTATTGACATGCAGAGTGACCATAACAGGTGCTATCCATGTGCAAAACAGTACATCTGTGTGCAGTTCGGTACTGCATGTCCTTATATCGTTGCGTCTGTCATGAAGTAGTAGACATAGAAGATGGCTGTAGTGGTTGAGTCGGTATTACAGTGGCCATTTTTGCTGAAGACTTTGGTTTTATACAGTAGCGCTGCTTAGTGCATATTTTCAATACGCTAAGTTAGGCAACATCAGTGTTTCTGACTTGCCAGAAGTCTTCAAAGCAGTGAGGTTAGGTATTTTTGACGAGGTGGGATTTAAGTGGTTATAGCTGTAAATCCAGCGGCCGTGTGATACCACAGGCGTCTAGGGCCAATAATGGCAGGGTGTTTAGACTGTGTAATGCAGTTGCTGTTAAAGTGTTATCACGCTGATTAAGGAGTTAGGAAACTCCGTTCCATTTTCAGCGGTCATTTGTATAGCCACGGATTAGGTGGTGCGTAAATTTTTCATAAACCAGTAAACGCAGTAGATAAATTAGAATTACTCTGCAGAGAAATAAAGTAATCTTGTTGCTGACAACAATGATTATCCTTTTGGCGCAGACTCGGTGTGCGTCCAATTCCGCTCCTGCAGCTCCGTCCACCCCTCAGACGCGTATCGATACAGTACGTGAATTGCGATATTAGATTGCTCAGCCCCTCGATGTCTCCAGATAATGGACCCCCCACTGGAACCCCACGTGCTGTAATGACCGGCCTCCGAATTGATTAAATGCACGGTACGCGTCGGGGTCGGCAGGGGGTCTTCAGAGAAGCCAGAGCCCCTCTCAGGCTTCGACGAGAGCGACGCCGGCTGGACGCCTGATGTTTGCGTCGCCGTACCGTAACATAACTCTTGACCCAGTTCTCAGGTGGCGAGATGGACGACCTATGTTCGATTTCCGGTAGGGTAGCAATTTTCCTGTCGCCACCCACCCAGTCCGTCCGTCGGCCCGTCCGTCTCAGCTTCCTGTACTGTGAGTGTCAGGGGCTCCTTCCTCAAGAGTAAAGCTGGGAAAGCGTGAAGGTAAACACCCATTTCGTACCACGCTTAACAATACATGGGGCTTACCTCCACCTGCCCCTAAGTTGTAATGTGATTGCACGAAGCAGTGGAACGACAGGGTCTCCAGTTATAACTACATATTTACTGTTGATAATTAGCAAGACGTTTTCCGTGATCCATGTGGGCTATTTGCCGCCACCTCTTCCACTACGCAGACTGTGCAGCCTGTAATTGTGGATATATTTGTAGGCGATGGATGTATGTTGCAGTGTAAGCAGCAGTTGCGCGTTTTGAGCAGTCCCACCATTGGTCTGATAGCACAGCCTGCGGTGACCGCAAATGTACACGTAAGTCGTGGATCCTATAACTGGACTTTACTCGAGGATTCCGGTTTTCTGCGATGTGACTATGTCTTGACCTTTCGAAGGACACTGCTTCAGAAAATCTGCATATTTTATGGGAACCGAAGGTTCATTACCTTAGTACAAGCGTCCGTCATTGTACTCGATTCTGATCCAAATATATGTAATCCACATCCTTGAACAGTGTTTTTCTGAGACCCATTTTGATATTATCCTGCCGGATTTGAAGCTGCAATAAAATGTTCAGTTACTTGATGAGTTCGGTCAGTTGTCTGATCAGTTGTGTTGGAACTGATCGTGTCCGCTGTAGCCTTACGTTCCATTGCGTAACTGATCTGCTACTGTGCACCAGCGGCTCTCGCTCGGTGTCTAACCTTCACTAAGCGCGAGGAAGCCCCCCAAGAAGTAGCCACTAGCAATGTTTATTTGTACCGGATTCATACACAACAAATGCGACTGAATCTCCTCGTTGGGCAAAGTGCGCATGCAGTTCCCATTCGTCCTTTCTCCTCTCAACCCATCCATAGCAGGACCGATCATCCCGTAACACTTTCAAGAGCGCTTCTTGAGATTTCGACGAAATTGAGTGGTTGAAAGTTTCGTCATGGTATATTAACAGCGTTTTATCGCTGTGATGTCGAGTTGGAGAACAAGAAATACGGTATTTTTGGATGTGAAACCGTGCGGTTTGGTAGACTGGTTTAGAGCAGTCTTCTGTCCCTGTCTTGGTAGAAGGGTAAGGCGTGTGGGAGATGGACGACCAGATTCAGAGAATTCATAGTTGCGAGCGACCAGTGGGGGACGGTGGCGGGGGTGGAGGGGCAGTGAGTTAGTGGATGATACATTATCTTGTTCTGTCACGTCATTCTGTCGTTAGATTGCCGCTGGTCCTTGGCTCCCGATGAGCCTTGGTTTGTGCTCCCAGTTTCGTAAGTTGTTCGCATGGTTGCTGCTCTCTGATGATGGAGACAGTAGCTTCTTCCGAAACGTCGGTGTCAGTGTACCAGGCTGCACGGCGTCAATTTCCAGAAGGCCTGCTGTTTACATCTGCAGCCGTAAGAACCTTAAATAACTCATTTTTAGGAAGCAGTTATAAAGAGAATAGAGAGGGACGGGTTGGTGTTCCGGTACGTACAGGGCGTTACTTGGGCCGTGGTGATCATTACTGCGTGGCATTTTGAAGTAGGGTCTTCCTGAATTGAATTGAATTGAATTGAAGTGCGAAGAGGCCGTACAAAAACCATTTGATTTGGGGATGTATTTTGAGAGCAGTTTTTGGGGGTGTAGTTGGGGTTGGCTTGTTCCATGCAGGAATCCATACAGTCAGCAGCACTGTAACGTTTAATTGGTTCAGCTGTTTTATACAAACAAATTGACTTCCATTACGTTTTGTCGCCCCAGAGGCCGTGCAAACGTGAGAACCACAACACGGTGGCACTGCCTCGCCCCTGCGGGGTGGACTGACACCGTGTCCTTGTGCTACGACCGATAGGAACTTGTGGGGCACTGGGCGAGATGCGAGACCATCACGGTGGTATCTTTCAAGATCGTGGCTCCATGCAGTCTGATGGACACTGACCGGCATATAGAAGGAATGCGGGCCTGTACTTCGTCCTGGAGTGGGAAGCGGTACGTTCCTCCGAAATGTCGCGTATTCAGCCAGACTTCACGGTGTCATCTGATAAGGCGACTGTGAAGTTTTGAAAAAAAAAACGACCACTAAGTAACGATGAGAATGAGCGGGTGGCCTTCTGCTCCTGCCGGTTTACTGCCGAGTAAAGAGCCTCGTGCCCAAAAGGGGCCTGGGTCGGCCTGGGTCTTCGATGTAGGCTGAATGCGGTGGCGGAGAGAAGATGATCTCCGCCGGGAATAGAACCTGCATTCTTAAGTCGCCCAGCCTGTAGTACAGCCAATGTCTTGATGCACAGCGTAATTGCATTTGGTTCAGCGCTCAGAATGTTTGTTGGTATAGCTGGAGTGAAGCGTGTCGGTTGAGCCAGTGTTTTACCGCCTCCTTCCAGTTCATGTCACACGCCGTTTTATCATTGCCAGTTCTTCAGTGGCGTTATGTAGGTACTGGGAACAGTGTTCAGTGGAATTATCTGGTATGAGGAGCCCTTTTTGTAAAAGTTCATTTTCTTGGCATTATCTCATAATTTTGACATTAAATTAGATTCTCGGATGACAACTCTTTGTGCAGTACAAGATACAGTGTTTCGTCGAAATCCTTCCATTATTCTGGAGGCGCAAAGCGGCCTGACTTGGCGTTGATGCGCCGGTTTCATGCGGTTCGTCAAGAGAACATTTGAATCGTTGGAATTTGCAAAGTAGGGGTTTCTGTATGCCGCTGTAGACCGAGCTGGTTCAGTCGGTAATGCGTTGTGAGTTGTATTCGGGTGATACCCAGTTCGAATGTCAGCCGACATGCAGACTGTCTGTCCTCACTGACATTTTTTGGTTTTGTTCAGTCCCTCCAGGCAAGAACTGGTGTAGTATGTCCAGGTTGGCTAAGACCGCTTCTTGTCTGATTTGTAATTAAAATGTCAGCACTTTTCCAAGCCTTTGACTGTGGTTACACCAATGGCGCCGTGATGCATACAGCAAAGTTCTCCCTAGAACGGGCTATGAAGGCCCAGAGGGGCTAGAGATATAGCTGTGTTCTTTTACCCCGGCGCTAGATGGGAATGGGTGGTCAGCGCCACGCCCCGGCCGCTTTACCCCAGGAAAGACACCTGGTACCCGGTGTGCAGGAGACTGCGTGGGCCACAGGACCCGTCTGGGCGGGTGCGGAAAGTCTCACTCACACCTGGATTTGATCCCCGGACCGTCGACGCCCTTCCCTTCATAACAGTACAAACAAGACGCTGCCGTACCCTGCATTGTGCGTGCACAGGATGGAGCGGATATGTCGCCACCTGTGGTGGTGCGACCTGGAGTTCGTGGATTAAGCGACGTTCACGTGTTGGGAAGGTCTGCTGCATTTCAGGCGCCAGGATTGTGGCCGGCCGGCGCTGCACACAAGAATGTATTCCACCCTGTCCGCGCACTTCGCCACTTCGCGTTATGTTTGTCTAATCAGCTCCCCGTCCCATTCCTGCCAGACCAGGTTGTAGCTGGATTTCCATATAAATTTGATCGCGTCGCTGTTTTAGTTTGAGAGATGGTTGGCACGCCTGGACCGTGAGCACGACCCCGGGTTTGGTTTGGGGTGGCAACACAGATGCGAGTGTCTTGGTCCGCACCTTCAAGTGGTGGCCATGCTTTAGAAAACAAGTGTTGTGTGACATTGCAGGTTGTCTATGTAGTGTTCGTGGTGTATGATATATTATGATATGATATGATATATTTGTTAACTGCAATTGGGTTGACATCCGGTGGCAGTAGTACAGTACACATTTTCACACAAACAGTACACAGAACAACACAATGAACCAGAACACCCAGAACGGAACATACACGTCAATAAGAATACATAATTCACACAATTAAACAGAATCACACAAAACACACAACCATATATACAGTGATACAAAATGGAAACAAAAGAATATGAAAGAATGTGATAAACCAAACAGCCATATAAGCAGCAATCTTCATATGATCTATATATATTCTAATAATGATAGACACCCTGGCACTAAGACCTTCACTCCACTTCACTATACTTCACCCAACTACACTTCACTCCACCTCACTACACTTGTCGGCACTTCACTTCTTCCCATTTAAACTTTACCCGAGTACACTTCACTACCCTCTCATTTGGCTTAACCCCATTTAAATTCCCTACCGCTTCATTTCACCTCATATCACTACACTTCACCTCATTGCACTTCACTGCACTTTAGACGACTTTCGCACACTTCTGTTCCTTTCATTCACCCCGTTTATAATTGCTTTCCTAACCCTGTTTTTCTAAAAGTTTTAGGTTTACATGGGAAAGTCCCTAACACTTCTACAGGTAGTTGGTTCCAGTTTTTAATGGTCCTGTTTACAAAGGAATACTTTCCGATATCCGTTCTTTGCCTCCTGTCCCTAATTTTCCGGACATATTCAACCCATCTCAAAATAGTAAGGCCCCTCTCAACCTGTCACGTATAACTTCCCAAGCCCGTTCCCCACAGTACGCTTTAACAAGTGCACACAATCGTGCTATCGTCCTACGCTGAGCTAAGGTTTCCCGTTCAGAATCCTTCGTATGATTTGTAAATTGAGCAGCTTTCTTCTGTACTCGGTCTTACGCATTTATCTGTCCTTCTGTGCATGGATCCCAGCATGCAGGCCCATATTGAAGGATAGGACGTGCCAGTAACGTGTAGGCTAGACTTTTGTGTTCCTGTTTCTTATTTTGATAACACGCATTACAAAGTGAATTGCCTTCCAGGCTTTTTGCACTATGTAATTTACTTGGTCCACCCAGTTTAAATCGCTTTGTAAGATTGTTCCCACATATTTACAGCTGCTCGCTTCCGGAATTTTTTGGTCACCAAGGGAGTGACCCAGTGGATTTTTAACCCGAGCTCTCGTAAATCTTATTACATTTACCGATATTTATTTTCATCCCATGTTCTACGGCCCATTTCCCCAGGGTGTCTAGATCCTTCTGCAACTATTCTATGTCTTTTTTATTTGTGATTTTTCTTCTTTTATACAGTCGTCGGCGAGGGGTCTAATATTCGAGTCGATGTTCCTCCAAATATCATTTACGTACACTAGAAACTGTAGTGTGCCCAAAACACTCCCTTGCGGCACAACTGAGGTTACTTCCTTGGATAGTTACCATCCTGCTCTGACCCTCTGTGTAAGACCAACAAGGAATTCCCTTACTCAGACGACTACCCTCGAATCCACGCCCGAGGCCACCAATTCGTAAGCAGCCGATAATGAGGAACTAAATCGAAAGCCTTGGAAAAGTCTATTATAATCGCATCTATACCACCCCCTCGTCCAAGGAGTCCGCTATGTCCTGGCCCACTGTGATGACTTTCCAAATTAGGTTGTTAATTGTGTTGTTTTTTGTTGTTAATTGTGTTGTTCTCTTATTAATTGTGTTTTTCTTGTTAATTGTGTTGTTCTATGTATTGTTTGTGTGTAAATGTGTACTGTACTACTACCACCGGGTGTCAACCCAATTGCAGTTAACAAATGTATCGTATCATATCATATCATATATCACAAACCCATGATGTCCCTCGTATAACCAATCATTCTTATCCCAGACTTGCCTCAAATATTCAACTAATGGAGGAATATATACCCGAAGGTCGTCCTGTATTGCCGTAATGCAGGAATAAGAAATCTGATTATACCACGTAAAGATGGAGACGAAGCCAGAAGAGTTCAAAAAGCCTAATTGCTAGCAGGAAGAAGATGATAAATTCGTCCCTGTGTTTACAGCACCTCACCGTAAAGGAACATGGCGCAGTGTCGATACAACTACACACATTCCTAACCTTTTCAAAAATAAGGATGAGAGGCTTTCTTCATGGTCCGGCGTCTTTAATGCTAGGAAATAGTCTGAGGTTATTGTGCCAATTTTATAGGTGGACGGGTGGGCTCCCAAGAACCGGCCAGGACGCTTTCGAGGTGAGACCCCTTTATCCTCTGCCAAAATTCGAACCTCGATGTCTTGGACTTCGAGCCGGTAGCCAAGTCACAGTTCCGACTGGGGGATACCGGATAGCTAATTGTTGTTTTAGTACGTGTTTGTTGTTCCAGTTGTTTTGACCTGTTGTTTTGTTCAAACGAAATATCATCGAATCTTTTATGAACTTGCAGATTTTTTTAATTATTTTCCATGAATTCTGACAAACAGTTTATTTAACTGGACCGCACAGATGTCTGTCTGTTTGTGTAAGTACGATAGCATTAATCATTAGCCACGTGGCTCGATCCAACCTCAGACGTCGTTAATCAGCCTCTGTTACTGAAAGTCAGAGAGTTGCTAAACCTGTAACATGGCGGCATTGCGGTCTGAATATTGAGCAGGCTGATATAACGGAACTGACTCGAGTAACTGATGCACACTTCGTAACTACTTCAGATTGGAGATATAGACAGTTCTTCACCTGTGCACATAACATGTCCTCCTGAAGCTCTGTCACTCTCTGTTCACTGTTCGTGCTTCATTTTGATCTCGTGAATAATAATTTCTTATGAACCTTTCGCTGAAAATTCTTGTTCGTCAAGCGAAATTAAGAAATTAAGAAAGCAGATCATAATTCGAAACCGAAGTCTGTCTAACGTAAGAAACATGATATCTTTGTAATAGAATATTCGACAGGTCTTTTTATGTGTGGCACTGCTTATCATGCGTGATAACCAAAGGTCGCCGACAAACATTTCTAAGCCTCGGCTAGATCTAATCGTGACGGACCCAAGATTACTTGCTCCATGGAGCAAATTCCTTCCTCAGAAGTTAACCGGTTCTCAGCTAGTCAAGAAATTCTCAGCATTTTATGGAACCCCAAGGTCCATTACTGCATTCACAAATGCCCGCCACCCGTCCCTATCCTGAGCCAGATCGATCTAGTCCATGATCCCACATCCCACTCCCTGAATGCCCATCTTAATATTATCCTCCCATCTACGCCCGAGTCTTCCAAGTGGTCTCTTTCCCTCAGGTTTTCCCACCAAAACCCTGTATAGCCTCTCCTCTCCCCCATACATACTACATGCCCTATCCATGTCATTCTTCTCGATTTAATCACCCCAACAATATTGGCACCCAAGATTACCGCCTCTTTTATCCTACGATTTAGCTACTCCGCCCAGCTTGACCCCACAGTTCACACAGTATGCCTGAATTTACTTAAAAATTACAAGAATGTCAACGCAAGTTATAGTATAGCGCTTGAACGATTGATCACTGTGTTGCAGTGATCAATCGTTCAAGTTCATCTGAACGTCCATCTTGTATCCGATTCACGACCAATTAAAGTCTGCACTTCACAGAGAAACGTTAAATTACCTACGATCCAACGAACCAAACACTATTAGTAGACGGAGAAGGAAGTGACATAACCAGAGGGTGAATAATGAGAAATATTCCGCTATGGACGCCAGGATGTATCTGAAGAGACGTCGCCGTGAGATGACGTCCTCTTTGTAAATTCACAGTGTCAAAGGATTTTCGTATTTCACTGACCGTGAAGAGCACATGTATAGATTGTTTATCTCTGTGAGAAGTCAGAAAGCCGCGGGGCACAGACTTCATCTAGTTGCAATGCCACGCGCATTTTCCACTAAGTATAGCTGAATAAGGCGAATCGGAACCAGTTCGTCTATGTGACTGGTTTGTTAGCAAGTTTCGCGTGCTTCATCTTGCACGCTTTCAGCATAGGTGATTCCTTGTTTTTTCCTCCTCTTCTATAATACTATTGTGCATGTGCAAAGAACGCGGGAGCGGGAAGTCAGAGATGTGGTCTGAGATGTTCCGAAGCCTCGCCTCTCTTAGGACAGTAGGCAGTCAAATACCTGACCGCGAGGGCCCGCCTAACTGTTTAAAAGTTTCCATAGTGAGCCTTCTCACCTTATCACCTTCTCACCTTCTAATTTGCCGGTCCCGGAAATTTAGTGAAGGAAACAGAGTTGCAGGAATTTCTTCGAATAGCTGCAATTTATGGTTGTGTTGCAGACAGCAGGTTTTTTTTTTGTCACACTTCTCTCGAATGAGGAAATTCTCTCTTCGTGATTTATTTCCAAAAATATAAAGTCAATGTCTTTACCTTACCTGTTACGACACATAAATTCACCCTTTTACGACAAATCGTTATCAATTAAAGTTACTGACGCATTTCCTGCCGATCCCAGTGGCCGCGCGGTCTAAGGAGTCGGTCTGCGGCCGCACGCCTGCTGAGATCGTGGATTCGAATCCCGCCGGGTACATGGATGTTTTTTGTGAGTGTTGTGTGTTGTCAGGTAGAGGTCTCTGCGACGAGCCGGTCACTCGTTCAGAGGAGTCCTACCGACTGTGATGCGTCGTTGTGTATGATCTAGAAACCTCGTGAATGAGGTGACCATGGCCCGCGTTGGGCCGCAGCGTCACAAAAAAAAAGTATTTCCTACGATTTTCGTGCGTCATTGGACAAAATTTACTGTCCCCGATTAAAATAAGTTTTTAAATCTTGCTAGTTACTAATATAATGATAATAATTGATTTCATTTAGTTCAGATCTTGTTAATTGAGGTCCTGAGTCAAGGGCCTAGTGGCTAATACCAGACAGCACAAACATACATGCATACCAATGACAGTTGAACAGTAACACAGAAACAATAACGAAACAGCAACAACGGCAACAAAAACGAAATCATAAAAACTCATAAATAATGTTATTATGTAATTCTAACAAGCGCACAGAATAACTGAAATCGCTCTGATCAATGAGATACGGGATTTAAAATTAGTATTGGCTGCTGGTACAGTACCATAGCAGTAACATACTGTATCAAACAGTACCATAGCAGTAACATACTCTATCAAAAAGTACCATAGCAGTAACATACTGTATCAAACAGTACCATAGCAGTAACATACTGTATCAAACAGTACCATAGCAATAACATACTCTATCAAGGAGTACCATAGCAGTAACATACTGTAACAAACAGTACCATAGCAGTAACATACTTATCAAACAGTACCATAGCAGTAACATACTGTATCAAACAGTACCATAGCAATAAACATACTGTATCAAACAGTACCATAGCAGGAACATACTGTATCAAACAATACCATAGCAGTAACATATTGTATGAAACAGTACCATAGCAGTAACATACTGTATCTAACAGTACCATAGCAGTAACATACTGTATCAAACAGTACCATAGCAGTAACATATTGTATCAAACAGTACCATAGCAGTAACATATTTTATCAAATAGTACCATAGCAGTAACATATTGTATCAAACACTACCATGGCAGTAACATACTATATCAAACA
>Ga0123354_10008004_pt1 | contig 16033 bp, 13 predicted proteins | sample TergutLab28metaG_2_FD_97872 | JGI IMG/M metagenome (GOLD analysis project Ga0123354, IMG submission 97872) | Labiotermes labralis P4 segment gut microbial communities from Petit-Saut dam, French Guiana - Lab288 P4 | ecosystem: Host-associated > Arthropoda: Insects > Digestive system > Gut ...
AACGGAGAGTATACACCATGTTTAAAATATTCAGTACCTATATTTGTTGAATAAATATATAAAATGCAACTTTAGAGGTTAGCGGTGCGGTATGACCACTATAGTTGACATTAGGCGTCAAAAGGTTAATAGGCTACTTCGCCTGCAACGACCACACATCCAGTGTTAAGATGTACGGTGAATCTGGGGACTCTTTCAGGAAAAAGATGCGGCGAAACTTTGTGGTGTGCCTACAGGTTTTCTTTCACCACCCTGTACCGGAAAATCACGGTGTGTGCCGTGGGTGAGAAACAGTAAAACAGGTGTACAACCATGTTATGAAGTGCCATACCTCAACGATGTTGGAGTGTGCCAGTTCTGTCAGTAGTATGAGTTCTTTGAGTATTTTGGCAGCAGCTCTCCTGTAGCAGACAGGAAGGGACGCTGCGGCACTGACAGGCTTCTGCTTCTCCTGACACTCCTGGATGTCATGTCCATTGAGATTCACCGTCTTTATTGCAACTTCTCTGCCCCGGTACCTGAAACATATATTCGGAGGACCACTTAGGCGATTTCTATCTTAAGAGCATTTAATGAGATTCACTATTTTGTTGTTACTGTGTGACACACACACACAAACGCACCACAATTTAGGATACACCGTTTCGCTGCAAACGTTTCTGAAGTGCCTACAGCGACTTATCCATAAATTACAATGTCCTTTTTTTTCTGTTTTCAGAGACGTCCAGTCCCACTGACGATATCTGAGTTATTCGCAGTTGTGTTGAAAAAGATGTAACCTTTCTAAAGTGTTACATCGTGTCGACCGGCAAATATTTATCAACGTTGAACAGGATAATAGAACCTCCGGATTCAATGTCAAAAAGCAAGGCTGAACGCCACTGAAAATGGAGGAAAAACAATCCTCCGAAACTTCAGTGACTGTTTAACAGTCGACAAGGCGTAATTTCCCACTAAACCTCAACCTTCGTCAACTGCTGCAAGAACCTCAAATCTCGCAATAGCATATGTTGGTAAATTTACCCAATCAAAAATGAGATCGAAGTGACTCAAGGTAAAGCGTTTCTAATCTACAGTAAAAAAATGTGTTGCGATTTTTTTGTTCAAAATGTCAAGATATGTTCCGGAAACACTGCGACAAATATTTCCTTGTGAATACCACTGAAAGTAAAGACTAAGATGCATAACAAGAAGCCGTACAGTGCGTGGGTACCTTAGACAAAATACTATTCAGCTAGACAAAATGAGAGGGCATTAGTCTCGCGGGCAGCACAAGTGCGTGATGCAACAAACATACACAGAATTTTACTCCGAAAAGCTGAAGGGAAGAGACAGCTTGAAACACTTAGGCGTATATAAGAGAATACTAATAAAGATGGCTCAGACAATAACAGTGTTAGCGTACACATTGGATTCATCTGGGTCAGAATAAGGAATAAGTGCGGTCTGATCGAACTACGGATCCCATAACAAGCAGATACATTTTAACCATGTGAGCGACCCCTGCTCCTCTACAAGAATTCTTGGCCATGAAATTAGGTGACCCTTTCCTTGCAGTTTCGGTTATTATATGCTTTCGTTACCGAATCTGGTTGCGTGTCACGTACGAACACACACACACACACCTAAATAACACACTAACATGTAGCTCTAAACGAAAAGTCATTAGCGCATGCGTATTTGAACCGTCCATCATTAATACAGAATGCAACAGCACCATTCATCGCAAAAACCGATACGAACTCTAGCCCAATAAAAACGGTAATAACAACGTATTTATATAATGACAGCTGTCCGCTGATATTCGGACAAAGTGTCACCCTGTAGAAATTCACCGGGTGTTTCGGAAGAAGTTGCCACCTCCACCTTCAACAGAATTCTTTACGATCAAAGCAACATGTTCCTTTGGAATGGTGGTTAATTTCTTCCAGACTACATGGCGTCACATCGTGTACAATAATACTAATGGCCACTGCCAAGAAAGTCTCATGTATCACAATCTATTTATTTAATAACAGCCACAATACCCCCCGAGCAAAGATGCCATGTTCTAAACCTCATATACCACGACGAGAAATGTAAAGTTCTTCCATTGTTTGACTCAGGAAATGTTTAATGTTCTCTCAGAGCTTAATTAGATCTTCGTGCGATTCACGCTATGATTACGCTCACAGCTAAGGATAGGTGAAAATACTATTTGAATGTATTTACATGCATCAGGTCATACCGACGGCCGTCTCACGTCACGGGACGCTTCTTTCGAAAAAACACCTGACCCACACGTAAACCGATTACATTCCAATCTTTACTGGTTAAGTTTTGGGCCCAGTTCGAGTGCTACAAATTGGTTCATTGGGATGTCCAGTCTAACCAAATATCTGAACATGAACTTACTCAAGAAAAAGCACAGAGAAGTGGAGGTATAGTTCCACGCAATCCGAACCTCAGCACTAGATGAAGGTCTAAGTACCCCTTGAATAGGACGCTGGATGTGCTCAAGTCATTCTAGACAATGTGCAGAAGAAATGCATCTCTTGCCGCTACAGAAAATCGAACTCCGTTTCTTCGCTCCTCCAGGTCCTGCCCACACAGCTGCAGCAGCAGAAGCAAGGACTTGTCTCACAACAAATTATTACGTCTATTCTAGGCTTAGAGAAGGTCAAGTGGAGGCTGAAGTCTTTTAGAAGCTGAAAACAGACCATTCATATTGTAACTGCATTCACAGCAGGCGTCTACCATCAGGGGCGTACAAAATCCGGCAAAATACTTTTGAGTCCTCAGCATGGAACTTGCTTCCTGTCACCATCTTTAGGTGCTTCCTAGATTTCTGGAGAGTGTTCGTTCTCCTGTTAAAGCACCGTCAGGTGCAGCAACAACCTTCGATTGGAGAAGAACAAACCGTCACGTTATACGGCTGTCATATATATGTGGGAGCTATGGTCACGTAGTGTCATCCTATTCCTTCTAACCTGATGTTTCTTTTAAGACAATAAAAAGAATTCTAGACAAAAGCAAAGTTGTTCCCTGTGCTTAGTTAAACAGCACGTAATGGAGAGATGTAAAGGCCAGACGGCGTCACACAAGTACAACATATACATGCTTATGTATTTTACACTTCTCTAACATAAACTTGTAAGCATTGGGGAACTCACAATGCAATGAAACATAAACAACTCTTGGATCTGTCTTCATGGAGGGCCTGAGGATGACCTTATAAAGTCGAAACACGTCGCCCTGACAAATATACTATTTTTGTATATAAATACAGCGTTGTGTTATCGACTGACGTGTTGTATTTATACATGTCAACTAGATGAACATTTCTGTTCACCGGCAACTGGCGAGAGACGTGTTTTCGCTGCCTCTGCTATACAGAATTATTCAGGAGAAAGAATCAGTATTTTGAGAGGTGATGGTATCGGTCATTGTGGGAAAGAATTCCATATGAACATGTACCTAATTCTTAAAGGTCCCCAGCATAGAAACGTTTGAACCTACAAATAAGAAAGCATTGTAATTGAGAAGTAAATTAGAAATTATTTACTGTTAATTTTATTTTTAAATTAATCTAATGTTTAAATGACAACTGTGTTACACAGAAGAGACAAATTTATTACATTTTACACTAAATGTTCAAAAATCCCACCGTCAACTTCAATGCACTTTGCAACTCGTTGCCAAGATCGCGTGGTTGTTCGAGTTGATCTCCACGTTCCTTCATGCGACCATCACCATCCAAAATGCGAGCGAGCGATTCGTCTCGGGTATCCACCTTTCTCTCGAAACTTCGCCCTTCATTCGAAACCACAAACACAAATATAAAGGAGTTAGGGCTGGAAATTCGAACAGCTCTATCTTGGTAACCATTCAGAATTAGACACTTGCTCGTATGAATATTTTTCTTCATAATGGCTGAAATTACCACCTCCAAAAATATCGTCCTTTATTTCTGAATGACCTGTATGGCGCCGGTGTTTGGAAGACTGGTGAGTGACGAATTAGAACAGATTTGGAAGGAGACGGTTGTGACCTAATCGCGATATTACCCCCATATTTACCTCCAAAGGCAGAAGGTAGAAAAGTATATTCTCAACCAGGATAGCAGATGTGCTGGCTAAGATCTGAAATTGGTCCCTCGAGAATACATTCCAAGCGCTTCTCCACCACACCAACCCCATCGGCTACGTTCTGTATTTACTTAATAAAATCGGCAAATACCACCTCCACGCAAATGCAAGGTTCTCACGGAGATGAAATTCAAAACAGTAGTCTTCTGAGATGTGACGCCGTGTATTTTGGTAGTTAGGTAACCTAATGTTACAGAATAACTCTTGCTAGGGTTAAGATGGAGGAGGCAGCTTCCCCCGAAACGTCTGCATCTATCACTACATTGCGACTTATCCCAGAATACCGTAATCTAAATTATCCTCTTGTTTAACAGCACACAACCACATCGCCACGCATAACCACGAGACTATGCCTAACGTTAGGCATAAATAAAGTACCACGTGTCAGTTAAAATTTACGTAATTTATTCAGTGTTACATTTAACGATGCTTCATCAAATTTAGAGGATCGTGACATCTCAGGAGGTTAGTCGACGGCTTCTCAGGGTGCAGGCCCCTGTTTGATTCAGACCATGTGGGGTTTGTGGTGGACAAAGTGGCACTGGTACAGGACTCTCGCCGAGTACTTCGGTTTTCTCCTCTCAGCATCATTCAACCGACGCCCCATTCTCATATTTCACTCATCTATCAATCACATGCAGATATAACAAGTCGCGTGTCATTACGTTTGTGAAAAATGTAATGCAAATAACAAGAAATAAATCGGACATGTTGTATTTCAAGCAGGGACCCAGAATTCAACTGGATTGAATAAATAAATGAAAATAACAATCATGACAACCAGTTCCTGTAGTCACGAATAGAAAGAATATAACCCGGAAACTCTTAATGCGAATGAGTGTTAGCCACCTGACCGCAAATATTAACCAAATCACTGCATTATGAGTGATGGACTGAGTGACAGAATTCTTAACTGAGGCTCAGTCATTGCTTTTTTAATGACACTATATTTATTGCACATTTCCCTTAGCGTTGAAAGATTGGTAGAATCGATGAATACGTTGAGGTGAATAAGATGTAGGGTAATGCGTCACTCACTATACAGGAAAGTGGGCAATAATATAGCACTTTTTTTTCCAAGAGACGTATATAATTTCATATAGAAACAGAAGTTACATCTGGGTGTGCAGTACGTACAGTAGGGTCTCCGCTACAAAGCAACCCGTTCCTTTAAAACAAATTTAAATTTGTTTACTGACAACAACAACAATTGCAAATGTATGCAAAAGGGCGTCTTTGGCACATGCGCGGTGAAAGATATACCACTTACAAGTATAATGCAATATAAAATAATAAAATTGTAGTAAATAAAAATGTACTCAAATAAAATAATATATATTCTGTGTCACTATGAGTTTCCTTCTTACTTCTTTGTACATTTCTTACGTTTTTCAAAATACTTATCATGGCTTTTACGTCCACAATCGGTGCAGGTTTTGGAGAAAACCGTGCAGTTTTCATGCAGCCACTTTTCAAAGACTGGACAATTTATCCAGTCGCATTATTGTTTTGTTACACAGTAGCATTCTTTACATTCTTTACAGCAGTCACTGTCATCATCTTTTCAGACTTAAAAGAGTTCGGATTGCGAAACATTTCCTTCAAATTATTCTTCCTACGTTTGGCTTTTTGTTTCTGCCTTAGGATGATTGGCGAAATACTGAGAACCTCTCCTCGGAGACCTCCCCTTACCCTTGACGGCTCTGAGTTTGATAATTTTGGTGGAGGGGACAATTTCATGAGAACTGTGGTTGGCGTTTCTTCCCGCGAAACCTGGGTGGGTTTTGATGGATGGACGGGTGCGGGAGCGAAGGCATGTCATTTTAGTGGGATATTTAACAGACAGCATTGTCATATAAAATATATTTTTGTAGACAGGTGACAATTTTGTAGTCTTTCATTAACATATCAATGAGAATTCGGTACACAATTTTTATATAAATAAGCACAGGTCAACCAATTCAGTTAAAATATCAGTGGGGCATCATTACCCATGTTTCAGAGGGGCAACTTTACCTAAATGTAGAGTAAATATGCCACCGGCTGATCGCGTGAGTCTGGCTGGCATGGCTTGGGCAAGTTCGTAACTGTACAAAACAATACAGAAAAGTCCACTTTTCCTTCATGCAAACTGTTGGTAAAATTACTATAGGCATAAACAAAAGGAAAATTATTCAATAATAGCCAGCTGAAATGTGTAGGGCCACGAATCACACTGCTTACTATACAAAAAAGTTTGTCGGACCGTTGAAGGAAACGGAGCAGCTGTGACTTGCACAGTCGCTGTGACTTGCACAGTCTCCCCGTCACCAATGGAAGACATTCTAGCTGCTTAATGTGTGCTACTTCCTAGTCCTAAGGTTTTGAAGCAACTGATGGTGGGACATCTCTGGCCAGTGAGACGACTTTGTCCACTTTCCTGCAATCTTGTGGACTGAATAGAAAACTATAACAAATATCAACCAGGATAGAAGAACCTCGGTCCAGCAGAGAACTGAGCTCCTCCAGATTACACGTGCCCTCGAGGTGATCGCGAACATGACGCGACGTAACACAGCCTGCTCTACAAATCAATTTAGATTCGTCTACCCGGCTTGGACAATGTTTCAAATATGTGTCTTGTTAAATCTTAAGCCGCTTACCACTACGTATATATTAGCACAGTGCAGACCACTAATCTCCACTCTGCTCCAGAGCCCCTTAATCATGTTACAATATTGAAGCACTTCCGAGCCTTCTGTACCGCCATTACTATGAGTCCCGCTAATGTTTCAGGGTTAATATTCTAAAGTGGTTCCTTCTGAACATACTATAGCCCAATTACTTCACTTTATACTGAATTTAATGCCGGTTGTGGTGTCATTAGTACAAATTTTATTACAAACATTCATTAAAAATTAAATTTAAATATTCCAATACATAAAGCACGTTTATTGGCACAGAACAGCTACGTACGAAATGTATTCATGATTGTTTAAAAGCTGAAACGGTTTGGTGATGGTTAAAGGACACGAAGCTGGTGAGGAAGTGTTCTTGATAATAATTTCTGTACCCTATAAAAATTAAAGCCGTGTGACAATCGAAATAAAATGGCAGAAACAAACATTTTTCCATGCACAAGTGCAGGGGTAATAAAAAAAATACAGTTTTTTTCTTTATTCCGAACACAAGGGTAGCACTTTCCTTCGATAATTCCGTAAATGTATACCAGACTACATGCCATCACATCACAGATGACGGTAATAATCACATTCACCGAAGTTAGACCCTCAAATCTTGCACACAAATCTACAGATTACACAGTTATAATGCTGCCTTTACTCTAAACTGCTACTTGAAACGGTTCAAAGATATTCACCCAAATCCTCTACCAGTAAAGGTAAAGGTCAACCCATGCCACGCTTAGGCAGACACAGAGGGGTGGAGGAAGAGATACAGCTCGAACCCATTCGCAGACTCAGCGCTAGGAAGTGGGTGGTCAGCACGACATCCCGGTCGCTTTACCCCAGACAAACCACCTAATACTCATTGTACAAGAGGCCGGGTGAGCCTCGGAGCCGATCTGGACGGGAGCCGAAAAGTTCGCCCCCATGAGAATTCGATTCCGGGACCGTCCAGCCCGTAACATGGACTACGCTGTCCGGGCCGCCCACCACTAGCAGTAGTAATGAGAAAAAAACGGAAAGCCTCGGACATCATAGACAAAGAAGAGACCGAAGTTTGATCTCAGTACGGATTACAAGCGAGCTACGTTACCGTTGCATAAAACTACTCTGCGGTCTTTCATTTCTAGTCACCGTCAGTGTTAAATAACCATAGCAGTGTGTGATTTCAGGCTTCCGCCGCGGCTGTAGATAAGAACTGCGCTCTTCTGGGTTATTACGCAGCGAGTAGTGGTACTGTCTTACCGACTTTTCGGGACAACCTCTCGGTCACATCTACAAGGGCGGCCCTTTAAGATCGATATGGAATTAACACTAATCGCTACGTAATAACCCAGAAGAGCGTAGTTCTCAGCCACAGCAGTGAATTCAGCGAAGGTACGCCATCATCCACATGTCTACTTATGTACATCGAATTTCTGTAGACAGAACTAACCAAGAAGGATTGCGATGCTCTTCAGACAACTAAACGTTACCGAGTTGAGAGATGGATTCCAAGAGTTTCGAATACCACGAGCATTTACTTGTGTGGACTGACCTGTGGCTTATATACCGGTCTCAGGAGACTCGAGTTGTAGCACGGTGCAGGTCAATGTGTGATCCTTAAAGTTTAGAAACCATCGTAACGATCTGAATTGTATGTAGTAGCATACCTGTTTCGCCACGTAATCGTTGGGTTACGCAGCGGCGCAGTTGGTTAAGGCACTACCCTACAAGCAGAAAGGTCGCGGGTTCATTCCCCGATGTTGTCACTGGAATTTTCATTGACAAAATTCTCTGCCTTTAACAGTAACGAATACCAAGGATATCTCCTGTGGGTAAAGGTGGCCGGTTCGTAGTGCTGACAACCTTACCGTATTCATAAGCCGACTATCTACAAATTCTGAGAGCCTCGAACTACTGGAGCCCTAAGGACCTGCCTAGGCCTGTAATAAAATAGCTTTATGAGTCTGATTATCGATGTTGACAAAGTGTGCACCATCAACGGTAACCTACACAAACAAGTTTTGTGGAATCTTTTATTCCTACAGCAGACATGCATAAGGGGAGCAGGATCATCCTCAGAGCATTCATAAATGTAAAAGTAGAAGTTCCTTTGCTGAGCAGTTTTCGCGGTTTCTGCGTACTGTAAAGGAATTTCCCCGGTCTACGACATCAATACATAGAGGGGGAGCAGTGATACAGCTCCATTCGTTCTCAACCTCGGCACTGGCTGGAGGAGAGTGCTTACCTTCAAGTCCCGGCCGCTGTACCTCCGCAAAGAACCTCCAGTTCCCATTGAATTGGAGGCTGTCTGGAATCCAAGCCGGTGTGGACGTTTCGGAGTACACAAAAATCTCTTGTTCCTGCCGGGATTCGAACCCCGGACTTTCCAGACCATAGTCTAGTTACAGGCCTACATCTTACCACCAATTACAATCTCTTAAAAAATATGTCCGACTGACAAACTTAAAAAAAATGGGACATATATGAATTCATAGTAAAATATATTTCGAGAAGTCTGCTACCGTATACAAAGATTATATATATATATATATATATATATATATATATATCGTTTATTAATTACGCAACATACTTCATGTCACAGTCCAATAAGCATTCTCGAATTATGACAGTCTCTTAACATGACACCTCTCACACATCTAAACGTATATACGCTACGCTAATACTTTGTCTTGCCGATCCCGGTGGTCGAGCGGACTAAGGCGTACGTCTGCAGTCGCTTGACTGCTGAGACCTCGGGCTCGAATCCCACCATGAGTATGATGTTCGTTGTTGTGTTTTCATGTGCTGTGACGAGCTGATCACTCGGTCAGAGGTGTGTGCGTGCGTGCGCGCGCGCGCGCGTGTGTGTGTGAGTGAGAGAGAGAGAAAGATCTAGAAACCTCCATAGCACGGCGGACTACGCCCAAATTTGGCTGTTACTCCAAAAGAAAGAAAAAGGCTTTAGTCTTGTAAGTGCAAGTTAATTATACATGTAATAAGAAGCCATTCCGAAGTATAATGTTGCGTTTTAAAGCAAGAGGGGGGGGGGGGTCTGAGTAAATATTCAAAGATCATTCCAGGAGCCAGCAATACATTTATAACAACAAGCGTGATGTTATTTTTTTCAGAACACTCCCCACTAATTACACAGTTACACATACACGATGAAAGAAGAACAGAATATGCTACGTAATTCTAAATATGATACAGGATATGCAATACGCTGTAGCCCACCCATTGCAACGTGCCGTCCTTATATACAAACCTGAAGACATTCAAATATCTATAAGCAATGTTTAGTAAACCTTTGTGACTTAGTCAGAATAGCGACTAGGTTTTTGACTAGGCGGTCCGGCAATTGAATCCCGGTAGCAGCAAGAGGTTTTTGTGTTTTACGAAACGTGCGGGCCGTCTCTGGAACCTAGACAACCTCCCCTTTCAATGGGTACAGCGGTTCTTACGCGGGGCGGCCGGGGTTTAAGAAAGAGTGGAGCTAACACACGCACTCCCCTTAGACGCTTTCATGACGTGGACAGGGACAACTCTACCAAATTTATAAGCTATATTTCATAACAGATATAGCACCTTGGGGCGTCTAATGAGGGTAGACGATTTTTGTACTAGAGCAGAAATCAGAAACCTAGAAGCCACCTCCAAATTCTAGACGCCACGAGGGCGACCTGAAGCGATGTTCATACTGAGGATCCACAAATATCAAGCGACACCGTCAAAGAAATTTAGTAGCCACACAGCGACCCAGTGCTAGAAAATTGCGCACCCCTCTACTACTATGGTAAAGCAATCCCATTACAAGCCCGGACAGGCCCTGAGGGTTCCAGGAGGTTGAGGCTCCCAGATTTCAAGACAATCGGCACATGAAGGTGGTAAGTTTGTCAGCCCCACGCACCAGCCACCTTTACCCCCCAGGAAATATTCCCGGTACTCATTTCTGTTAGAGCTGAGTCAACTCCAGGGCCACAGAGCGGCCGGAAGGATTATGTCAATGAAAAATCCCAAAGAAACCATCGGGAATCGAACCTGAGACCTTCCGGCTTGTTGCGCAGTGCCTCAACCGACTGCGCCACCGCGTGCCCATACCCTTATACTACAAGTGAAAGTAAAGTTTTCCTTCTGCATGCCATGAAGGCGTACAGGAGGATCACAGGTGTAGCTCCACTCATTCTTAACCTCGGCACCAGATGGATGTGACCCTTGTACTAAAGTAAATAATGCAGCATACAAAGGATTGGACTTGTTTCCTGGCTGTGGCCGGGTTGTGAAGTTAAGTCCCCAACTCTATCTAGTGCCAGAGTTAGGAATAAGTGGAATTATACTTCTGCTCAAAACGTATGCCTTCATGGCACGCATAGGAAAAGTTTTACACACTGCTTGTAAATTATACACCACAATTTAGGGCATAGTCCAGTAGCAATTGTCATATTATCACAACCTTTAATGATAACTCATAATACAGTATAGTTGAGGTGTAGGAGTTATCATCCAAGGATGTGTGATCAAAAAAATTCAAACGACCAACAATGGCCATACCACCACTCTGGAAACCAGACTTTAGCTGGGCACGCTCAAACATAGGAAAAACAAACCAATTCGCACAGCATCTTGCAAACGTCTTCACACCACACCCCAGGAACAATAACGATGATGACATTGAAGCCTCTCTAGACGACCCATGTCAGCTGTCACCACCACTCAAAGTTTTTTCACCCACACAGGTACACCAAGCCATAAACCAACTTAATCCCTACAAAGCGCCAGGATATGACCTAATAGATGGCACAATACTGAAGAACCTACCACGAAAAACTATAATGTTACTGACATCCATCTTCAACAGTATGCTTCGCCTCTGCTACTTTCCTGTCCAATAGAAATATGCACAAATTATAATGATCGCCAAGCCCGGGAAACCGCCCACAGAAGCTAGCTCATACAGACCGACAAGACTCTTGCCCATAATGTCCAAAGTATTCGAACGACCCTTACTCTGCAGACTGGAAGAAACCATGCACATAAACGGCCCATTCCCTATACACCAATTTGGATTTCGAAATAACCATTCTACAAGACAACAGTGCCACAGGGTTGTCTACAAAATCAAAGAAAGCATCGAAGGAAAGAAAATGTGCACCTCAATATTCCTCGATATACAACAAGCCTTTGACAAAGTATGGCACAGAGGACTACTATATAAACTAAAACTTCATCTCCCCGACCACCTCTACCTCCTCCTAAAATCCTACCTAAGCGAACGCTAAATTCAAGTCAAAATCGAGGACGAATTGTCTATCACCCCATTACAGCAGGAGCACCACAAGACAGCGTCCTTGGACCGCTACTCTACTTACTATATACTGCCGATGTCCCAACAACACAGGACACGCTCACGGCGACATTCGCGGATGACAATGTCATACTTTCATCAAATCCTGACCCCTACGCGCAACTGAAAAACTCCAGCATCATCTCAGTCTACCCCAACACTGGCTGGAACAGTGGAGAATCAAAGTAAATCCAACTAAGTCCGCACAGGTAACATTCACTACACGACGAGGCACCTGTCCGCCAGTAAATCTCCACAATACTCCCATACCTGTCAAAAAAGAAGTAAAATACCTAGGACTTCACCTAGACGAAAAACTAACGTGGAAGACACATATAAAAGCCAAACGATGCCAACTGGAACTTAAACTAAAAAACATGAGCTGACTAAAAAACGCGCGTTCACAGCCATCCCTAGACAGCAAACTAACCGTATACAAGGCAATACTGCGACCCATCTGGACATACGGGATAGAGCTATGGGGATGCAGCAAGCCATCCAACACCAAGATCCTCCAAACATTACAATCAAAAATGCTCAGAATGATCAGCAGTGCCCCCTGGTACGTCTCCATCCAAACCTTGCACAGTGACCTCAATATCCCGTATGTAACGGAAGTGGATCGAATCAACGCCAACAAATACAAAAACCGCAGCACTGAGCACAGAAATCAACCGATCAGAGCTCTCTTCAGCCCCTCAGTCGACAGACGGCTCATACGATTATGACCGGAAGTCTTAGCTCAATAGCACAACTCCAGTGAACCACCGATGGATAGTGCCTGCCTCACGACCTTTTCTTACCTCAATCTAATTGAGTAGATTGTAATTTGCAATATACAATTAAAAAAAAGGATGTGTGATAATATCGTAATTCCTATTCGAGTAGACCAGCCGTTCTTAACCCGGAGTCCACGGATAGATTTACAGGGATCCGTGAACTTTAATGAGGAAAAAAATTGCAACTTTATTTTCACTCACATCTAACTGAAATGTAGCTTATCATTCAAAAATTAATGTAAGCAACAAAGTAACCTGATTACGTTAACATATTGGGCGGAAACGTACGTACTATAGAGGAAAGCACGGAAGCTTTGGTAGTCGGTAGTAAAGAGACTGGGCTAGAAGTGAATGCTGATGAAACTAAGTGCATGGTCATGTCTCGAGATCAGAATGCAGGACGAAGTCACAATATAAAGATTGATAATAGCTTCTACGAAAGGGTAGAAGAGTTCAAATATTTGGGAAAAATCTTATCAAAATCCTATTCAGGAAGAAATTAAGAGCAGACGGAAGTCAAGGAATGTTTGCTATCTTTCGGGGCAGAATCGTCTGTCTTTCAGTTTACCATCCAAAAATACAAAGATTATGATATATACTGAACTATAATTTGCCTTTTGTTTTGAATGGGTGTGATATTTGGTCGCTCACTTTGAGGGAGGAAGGTAGGTTGAGGGTGTTTTAGAATAGTATGTTGAGGAGAATATTTGGGCCTAAGAGCGACAAGGTAACTAGGGAGTGGAGAAAACTACATTATGAGGAGCTTAATGATACGACCTCCTCACCCATACATTCGAGTGATCAATTCGAGACGAATGAGATGGGCGGGGCATGTAGTATGTACCTGGGACAGCAGAGGTGTATGCAGGGTTCTGGTGGGGAAACCTGAGGGAAAGAGACCACTTGGAAGACCCAGACGTAGATGGGAGCATAATATTAAGATGGATCTTCAGAAAGTGGGATGTGAGGCATGAACTGGAGCAATGTGGCTCAGGATAGGGATAGGTGGCGGGCACTTTTGAATGCGGTCATGAACCTTCGGGTTTCATAAAATGTGGGTAATTTCTTGATTAGCTTAGAACCGGTTAGATTCTCAAGAACGACTCCGCTCCATGGTGTAAGTAAGTAAGGCAACCAAGTACCTTATGGCCTCTAGACTCCAAAAATGTTTGTTAACTTCAAGAAATCTCACCATCTCCACTCGATGCATTTAAATACATGTTTCTGAGAAGAGGTCCGTATTGTAATGCACGAAGAGAAAGAAATTAATTGACATTTGGTTTGTGTTTAGAATTTTGAAATTCACAGTTAAGATACAAGTTTGGTTCAGCAAGTTACGCGCGCTAGATACAGGAAGACTACCATGTAACATTCCTTAGCAACTGCGCTTTCCCTTACGTCTGCAATTGCTGTTGCAAAGCGAATTCTAAAGCGCTGAGTTACTCGTTTTATGAACGCGTGTACCATCCTGGGGGACAGACGCGCAGTGTCTTTGTGATGCAACTTACAACGTGAAGAACCGCAAAAACCACAGTGCTGTGGGAAAGACCTCAAATGAGCCTTGTGCCCCAGATTTTCCTGTTCATACCAGGTGAGTGGTGTGTGGTACATCCATAACTCCAGATTAAAAGGAAAATGATTTAGAAGAGTTTTGTTAGTTTTTTCTATTTTCCAAATTTAGGGAAAGTGTGGGAATTGAAATTGAGTAGATGATCTGCCTTCATGTTGCTAGGCCGAAGTGCGGTAGAACAGACTTAAATTGTGTAGATTCAAGTTATCTTAAGTGTAGTAGTGTAAATTTGTTGAGAATATCAACATATATATTTTAATAAGAAAGATGTACCCCCCATTCTGTGTTCCGCTGGGACGTAGGGTGTGGTGAAATTTTAGGTATAATCCAATCCCAAGTAATACCTTGGATGGGTAGTTTTGATAAAAGAGTAACTGTAAATTTTGATGAGAATTTTACACACGGAATGTGTAGGACATTTAATACTTACGATTGTTTAATATGTGTGAAATTGTGATAACAACTACATTAGTTATTGTGAGGGAATTATTTCAGTGTTACACTTGTGAGCTTAGTACGGCTAGAAACCGGTAAATTGAAATGAGGAGGTTATGTTAGATTTAACATTTCCAAAGAAGGTAATAGCAAATACCGTGAAGTTTAGTTGTTTTTTTACGACGAAAGAAGGGGGTGATTGTGCAAAATGTACATTTTCCCCAGCAAGTCGGTCCGGTAGAAGATAATCCCACAATTGCCTAAACGCTCAGTGCTCACGTTAGCTACCAGTATATTATGGGTATTGTGTTTGTTTGCATAATTTCCTTTATGTTTCATTTGAACTTTCAGTTATGTTTGGTTAGCGTGTCTTGGCGAATGCTGGGTTGGTATAGCGGTTCGAGTCCGCTCAACTAAACGTTACGTGGCCACGGCGGAGGGATTACTCCCCATGTAACAACTAAGAATTTCGACAATTCAGTACGAAGCAGTTGTCAGTGATCTGTTTAGGAAATTCAAAACTGACTGGTGACAGCATTACCGAAATTTTTTAGGCTAGACGACACTAACGCGAGTTTAGGAATTTCCTTTAACAGGTAGCGCCTCTTTGGGGTACGGACCAAGTTTTATCTGAAACCTTACCCCAGGAGGCAATACAAACTAGTGGCATCAGTGGTTCCACAACCCCGTACCCACTACAGTATGTTTCAGCACGATCTCCAAAGGGTCCGTGACACAAAAATGGTTAAGAAATCTGTACTAGGCCGTGAAACGTGGTGAATAATTAAGATATATTCAGAAGACTAGAGCCTCCATAGTTAGCACTGTCGTTTACTACCACTAATGCTACTACCACCACCACCACAACCACCACCAATACCAATACCACTACAGCTACTACTATTAATAATAATAATAATATATTTATTTACTGCAATTGGTTTGTTACCCCCGGTGGCGGTGGTTATTACTGCTGCTGCTGCTGCTACTACTACTACTACTATTACTACTTACTCCATGGTGCAGAGTCCTTCTTGAGAAGCTAACTGGTTTGCAGCTAGTCAAGAAATTCCCCGCATTTCACGGAACCCGAAGGTTCATTACCACACTCACAAGCGTCCGCCAACTGT
>Ga0123354_10008005_pt1 | contig 16033 bp, 13 predicted proteins | sample TergutLab28metaG_2_FD_97872 | JGI IMG/M metagenome (GOLD analysis project Ga0123354, IMG submission 97872) | Labiotermes labralis P4 segment gut microbial communities from Petit-Saut dam, French Guiana - Lab288 P4 | ecosystem: Host-associated > Arthropoda: Insects > Digestive system > Gut ...
AACCCGAAGATGGCTCCTTATATTTTTGCCGACAGGAATGGCATCTACATCATCGATCTGCAAAAGACGGTCGGGTTGATCGACGACGCGTACACGTTTATCCAGGATATCGTCAAGACCGGCAAACCGATCCTCTTTGTGGGGACTAAGAAACAGGCCCAGCAGGCTGTGATGGACGAGGCCAGGAGGGCTGGCCAGTTCTTTGTGAACGAGCGCTGGCTTGGCGGGATGCTCACGAATTTCAAGACCATATCAGCCAGGATCGACCGCCTGCACGAAATCGAGAAGATGGAGCAGGACGGGGTCTTTGAACAGCTCACAAAAAAAGAGGTCGGAAAACTGAGGCTTGAGGCGGAGAAACTCGAGAAGTTTCTCGGGGGTATCAAGGATATGCACAGGATGCCGGGCGCGATGTTTGTAGTCGACCCGAAGAAGGAACGTATAGCGGTAAAGGAAGCGAGGATTTTGGGGATACCTATCGTCGGTATCGTGGACACAAATTGTGATCCGGACGACGTAGATTTTGTTATCCCCGCCAATGATGACGCCATACGGTCGATAAGGCTCATTACCGCGGCCATAGCCGACGCTGTGATCGAAGCAAACCAGGGCGAGAGCTTTGTTGACGCGGTCATCGAAAAAGATGAGGGCGAAGCCGAAGAAATTATAGCTGATGCTGAGCAAATACAGGAAGAGGACGTCAAAGAAGCCGCCGAGCTGTTTGCGGAAAGCATGGAGGCCGATTATTCCGAAGAAGCGGCCGAATTTGCGGAAGAAGCTGGGGCGGAAGAGGACGATTTTTAATACAGACGGATCATATAAAGGAGTGATGGAAATGACTATTTCTGCGAGTGCGGTAAAAGAATTACGTGAGCGTACAGGCGCAGGTATGCTCGATTGCAAGAATGTGCTTATAGAGGTTGACGGCGACATCGAGAAGGCTATAGATGTTTTGCGCGAAAAAGGCCTTGCGAAGGCCGCGAAGAAATCCGGGCGTATAGCGGCAGAGGGATTGGTACGGGTCGTTATCACAGAGACAGGCGATAAGGCCGGGATCATCGAAGTGAATATCGAGACGGACTTCGCGTCGAAGAGCGATGAGTTCGTGGGCTTTGTTGACGGATTGTCGGCGCAGATGCTTTTGTCAAAGGCGGCGGACGTAGAGTCGCTGCTCGACGAGGCGTACGGCGGTGCGGGCGGGACGGTCCGTGACGCGCTGACGAATTTCATAGCGAAGATCGGTGAGAATGTGGCGGTACGCCGGTTTGAGGTTTTCAACGAAAACGGGGTGGTCTATGTCGGCTACCTGCATCTTGGCGGAAAAATCGGCGTGATCGTAGGGCTCAGGACCGACGCGGCCGTGGCCGATATTCAGACGCTCGGGAAAGATCTTGCAATGCAGGTGGCTTCGATGAACCCGCAGTTCGTTGACGAAAGCAGCGTTGATCCGGCGTATATCGAGAAAGAAAAGGATATTCTTGTAAAGCAGGCGCTGTCGGAGGGCAAACCCGCCGAGATCGTTGAAAAGATGGTTATGGGCCGGCTTAAAAAGGAACTGAAAGAGACCTGCCTGCTTGAGCAGAAGTTTGTGAAGAACAGCGAGCTTACGGTCGCGCAGTACGTGTCAGACAGCGCGAAGGCTCTGAATAAGGATGTGAAGGTAGTATCCATGATCCGCTATGAGGTCGGAGAGGGGATCGAAAAGAAAGAGGAGAATTTCGCCGAGGAAGTAGCGAAGCAGATGAACGCGTAAGGGTTTTTGTGAAATTTTTATGAAAAAACGCCTTAGCTGAGTGTTAAGGCGTTTATTATAACTATAATGGGGTAGAATACTGAGGCAAACTATCGCTAAGATAGGCAAAAGTGAATATGCTTGAAAAGGAAAGGCAAGCTTTATGACGATAAATTATGATCTTGCAGGCGCGAAGGTGACGCCTCTGGCAAAGCGTATAGCGGACGACAGAGGGATTGATGTCAGCGCTGTGCAGGGAAGCGGTTACGCAGGCCGGATTTTTTCCAGAGATTTGGATAACATAGCCGGCGCAGAGAGCATAAAGCCTGTAGAAACAGGCCCCATGGCGGGGACAGGGATGCCACGCCTGATGACCCCGCTGTCAATGGCGGGGGGGGCGCCGTCGCCGGCAGGCATTGCCGGTCAGAGGGCGGCCGTATTTGATAAGACTGGATATTTAACGGACGATCCCGCCATGAAGCCGGGTAGCTATACCGAACCGGTTAGCCGTATGGAACCGGCGGGTTTCACTGCGCCGGTGAGCCGTATGGAGCCCGAGAGCTATGCTGCGCCCGAAAGGCGTATGACTTTTGCGAGCTATACGGCGCCTGAAAGGCGTACGGAGCCAGAGAGTTATGCGGCGCCCGAAAGGCGTATGACTTTTACGAACTATGAGGCGCCCGAGAGACGTACAGAGCCCGCGAGCTACGCGACGCCCGAGAGACGTACAGAGCCCGCGAGCTACGTGGCGCCCGAGAGACGTATGGCGCCTGCGAGCTATGAGGCGCCCGAGAGACGTATGGCGCCCGCGAGCTATGAGGCGCCCGAGAGACGTATGGATCCTGCGAGCTACGCGGCGCCTGAGAGACGCATGGAGCAAGCGAGCTACGAGGCGCCCGAGAGACGTATGGAGCCCGCGAGCTATGAGGTGCCCGAGAGGCGTATGGCGCCTGCGAGCTTCGAGACGATAGAAAGGCGTACGGCGCCTGAGAGTTATGCGGCGCCTGAAAGGCGTACAGAGCCTGCGAGTTATGCGGCGCCTGAAAGGCGTATGGAGCCTGCGAGCTTCGAGACGATAGAAAGGCGTACGGCGCCCGAGAGTTATGCGGCGCCCGAAAGGCGTACGGCGCCCGCGAGCTATGAGGCGCCCGAGAGGCGTACGGAGCCCGCGAGCTACGAGACGATAGAAAGGCTTATGGAGCCAGCGAGCTATACGGCGCCTGAAAGGCGTACGGAGCCTGAGAGTTTTACGGCGCCTGAAAGGCGTATGGAGCCAGCGAGCTATGCGGCGCCTGAAAGGCGTACGGAGCCTGCGAGCTACGAGGCGCCCGAGAGGCGTACGGAGCCATCGAGCTATACGGCGCCTGAAAGGCGTACGGAGCCCGAGAGTTATACGGCGCCTGAAAGGCGTATGGAGCCGGCGAGCTATGCGGCGCTTGAAAGGCGTACGGAGCCTGAAGCCGATGCCGCGCCGGAAAGCCGTATTGAGCCTGCGGATGACGCCGCGCCCGAGAGCCGTATGGTACATACGCTCCATGCGGTACCGGATAACCGCATAAGCCCGGAGGACTATATAGCGCCTGAAGCCATGCCGGCGCAAGCGCCCGTTGATCCGGACGCCGGTTATATCAACAAACCGTCTACAGGGGCTATGATCGCGGCGGCTATTTCCGCGGATCACGATGTCGCGGGCGTGATGCGGATGAACGATAGCAGGCGCTCGGTCGCTGATGCTTCCGCAAAGAGCGCGTCGCAAACGGCGGCTGTGACACAGCATATGGAAACGGATATAACAGCGTTATTGTCTCTATTGGGGCGTATAAACGCCGGTGCGGAGAAATATAAATATATACCGATCGCAGCGTTCTATATTAAAGCCCTGGCTGTTTGTGTGCGCGAAAAGGAACGGTTCCGTATGAGGCTGTCCGATGCCGGTGACACGTATCTTTTGATGGACGGGGCCCATATCGGTTTTCAGTTGGTAATGGGGGACGCTCTGGTAACGCCTGTAATCAGGAGCGCGGATATAAAACCGCTTGAAGAAATTGCCGCAGAGGTGATCCTGCTCGGTGAAAAAGCAAAACGCGGTGATATTCTGGATAGCGATTGCAGGGGCGGAGTTTTAACTCTTCTTGACAAAGGCGAAAGCGGTATATATGCTTTTACTCCGATCATTAAACAGCCGGAATCCGCTATAGCAGGCATAGGCGCGCCGTACCAGCGGCTGATAATGACGGAACGGGGTATAGAAAACAGGCATTTCGTCATGCAGTCGCTTACGTTTGACCATCGTGTGATAAACGGGCGCGAGGCGGACGAGTTCCAACGCAGGCTGAAAGAAATATTGGAAGAACCGGGTCCTTTTGTCGGGTAGAGGATTTTGGAGGAGAGAATGTCAAACGAATATATTACGGCATCGGAAGGCCCGGATATAAGGGATAGCTATTTTCGTTTCTCGCAGAGCCTATCGTACGCTGACAGGACGGAAGAGGAACACACACCATTCTCATTCGCGGAGACAGGCCCGCCTACCGAAACGGATCTGCTGCCGGATGAGGACTTTGTCAGCAATTACAGTACAAAACTGTATTTAAACGCGCATGAATACGATGTCGCTGTCATTGGCGGCGGACCGGCCGGTTATATGGCGGCTATTCACGCGGCGAAGCTGGGCGCAAAGGTGATTCTGTTTGAAAAAGAAATGCTGGGCGGCCTCACGGCAGGCGGGGGCGCTATTGTCAATCTGAGTAAAACCCTGTCATATAAGAACAGCGTCGTAACAAATCTGGCGGCGAATATAGCGAGATTGCTGCGTTCCAACCGGGTACGCGTCGAAGCGGGGGAGGCGTGTCTGAAAAGCGCCAATGAGGTCTCGTGCCGCGGAAAGCTCTACAATGTATCGAAAGTGATCCTGTGCAGCGGAAAAGTCGAGGCTTTGCCCGGGCTTCGGGGGGATTCGCCTCTGGGGATGTGGACGATGAACGATATTTTCAAGGCGACGGAAGCGCCTGCGCGTTTGATGGTCTTCGGTGGCGGGAGCGTAGGGTGCGAAATAGCGGCGGCGTTTGCCGCTTTGGGGAGCAGCGTCATCCTGGTTGAACCGGAACAGAGGTTATTAACAGGCATGGACGCTCAATTGGCCGCCGCTGTACACAGCGCGCTGGCGAGGGCCGGCGTTAAGATACACACGGGGATCTCCGTAAAAGAAATCTCTGACCGTGGCGGCAATCCTTATGTGGTCACCGATCGTGGCGGGGTGATCTGTGATAAATTTTTAGTCGCAACGAAGCAGAAACTTGATACCTCTCCGCTTGGCGAACTGATGAACCGCCTGGAGATCAATAACGACACTATCGTCGTAAACGAATATCTCGAGACGAATATACCCGGTGTTTATGCCGCCGGAGACTGTACGGATCTGGGATCACATACGCACGCGGCGTACAGGATGGCCGGCATCGTTGCGGAGAACGCAATGGGCAGGAGGAAAACGCTGGACCTTCGCGCAATGCCCTTGACTGTATATACGACGCCCGGCGCGGCGGGTGTAGGTATGACTGAAGAAGAGGCGCGCGGTACATACGGCGACGATGTGGTCGTCGGGCTCTCTCTTTTGACGAACAATGTGCGCGCGATGCTTTCGGGCGTAACGGACGGATTTGTGAAGGTTCTGGCCGGTCGGAAATATGGCGAAATCTATGGGGTGCATATTTTCGGGGCGGAAGCGGCGGAGATGATCGCCGAACCGGCGGCTATGATGAGGATGGAAGTGACGATTCACGAGGTGTGCGGCGATATCATTCACGCGCATCCGACGTATTCGGAAGCGTTTGAGGCGGCATGTATGGATGCGCTCAGCAAGGGGGTGGCTTGATGAAGCCAAAATATAAAAGGATTATACTGAAGATCAGCGGCGAGGCGCTTGCAGGTGAAAAGCGTTTCGGGCTCGACGACAATATGCTCGGCGAGATTGCGCAGCAGATCAAAGAAGTGACCGCGCTCGGCGTACAGGTAGGCGTGGTCGTGGGAGGAGGCAACTTCTGGCGCGGGCGGACGAGCAGGAATATGGACAGCGCGACGGCTGATTATATGGGGATGCTTGCCACGTCGATCAACGCGCTTGCTCTGCAATCGTCGTTTGAAAACGCGGGGCTTTCCACGCGGGTACAGACGGCTATCGAAATGCGCGAGATTGCGGAGCCTTATATACGCCGCAAAGCGATCGCGGAAATGGAACGCGGCGATATCGTGATCTTTGCCGCGGGTACCGGCAATCCGTTCTTTTCGACCGATACGACGGCGGCGCTGCGGGCTGCCGAGGTCGAGGCGGACGTGATATTGTTGGCGAAGCGTATCGACGCGGTCTATTCGGACGATCCTGAGATAAACCCGGACGCTATACGTTATTCGGCTATTACACACCAGGAAATACTCGAGAAGGGGCTCAAGGTGATGGACAGTACTGCGGCGTCCCTTTGCCGTGACAACGGAATCATCGTACACGTCTTCTCGATAAGCGAGCAGGGCAATGTGCTGAAAGCCGTGTGCGGTGAAGAGATCGGGACATTGATAACATAGCGGATCGGGGAGGAAAGGAAAGGGAGATGCAAGACATGGATGTGAGAGAAATATTAGACGAGAAAATCGACAAGAGCATCGTGTTTCTGAGGGAAAACCTGAATACTGTGCGGGCAGGACGCGCGAACCCGGCGCTGCTCGACAAGGTGACGGTCGACTATTACGGGACCCCGACGCCGCTCAAGTCCATTGCGAATATAGTCGTACCGGATCCGCGGTCGCTGATAGTGTCACCGTTCGACCCCAAATCCATCAATGATATAGAGAAGGCGATAAACATCGCCAATATCGGTATCAACCCGTCAAACGACGGGAAGATCATACGGCTGCAGATACCGTCGCTTACAGAAGAACGGCGAAAGGACTTGACGAAACTCGTGCGCAAGTATGGCGAGGAGGCCAAGGTCGCGATCAGAAACGAGCGCCGCGACGCCAACGAGCGGCTAAAAATCCAGGAAAAGGATGGGGAACTGACAGAGGACGATTTGAAAAACGAGGAGAAACTGGTACAAAAGCGGACCGACGACGCTATTTCGGATGTCGACAAGATCATCGAAGCGAAGTGCGTCGAAATACTGGAGGTCTGATGCATGTAGCCATCATCATGGACGGTAACGGCAGGTGGGCCGAATCCCGCGGGCTTCCAAAGTACAGGGGGCACGAGGCCGGAATGGACGCAATGATCGAAATCGTCAGGCACGCGTCCGACACGGGTATCGAGCACCTGACGGTCTATGCGTTCTCCACAGAAAACTGGAAACGCAGCGAGGAGGAAGTGAAGGGGATATTCCAGCTTCTCCTGATATATGTCAATCGTGAACTCGAGGAACTCCATAGAAACAACGTAAAGGTAGACGTATTCGGAGACTGGGGGCCTTTTTCCAAAACCGTCAGGAACGCGTTGAACAAGACCATACGAAAGACCGCCGGAAACACGGGGTTGAGGTTCCATATATGCCTCAATTACGGCAGCCGGGCCGAGATCATGCGCGCGGCGGCTGAGATCGCGGGCAGGGCAGGCGGCGCCGATGGCATGAACGAGGAGGATTTTGCGGCCTTTATGTACACAGCGGGCGTGCCGGATCCGGATCTGCTGATAAGGCCCGGCGGGGAAAAACGTATCTCCAATTTTTTATTGTGGCAGGCGGCGTACAGCGAGCTTGTCTTTTCCGATGTGCTCTGGCCCGACTACACGCCCCGCGATTTTGACGAGGCCATAGAGGAATACAGATCACGCAAACGCAGGTTCGGGGGGCGGTCGTGAAGCAGAGGCTTAAGTCGGCGTTCATCATGATTCCGCTTTTGATCATCGTCTTTCTCGGAGGCTATTTCCTCATAGCGGGCGTGTTCGTGTTTTCCGTGCTGGCGCTGCGGGAATTCAGCGCCTCCTTCGGCGAGAGAAGACCGGCTATGTGGGTATTCTGGGTGAGCCTCTGCGTACTCTACGGGGGATTTCTGTATAAGGATTACACATTTATCATCCCGATTTGGATATTTGTATCGGTGACGCTGTGCCTGCTTTCTATGTTCGCGATGGAAAAGCGCGATCTGATTCATGGTATGGCGGCCTTCGCCGGCGTGTTCTATATCATCTATTTGGCGTTCAATATAGTGCTTGTCGACGTCGGCCCGGGAAGCCCGATAAGTGTCGGCCCGTTCAGGATGTCCGGGCTCCATACCTTTGTCTGGATCGTGATCATGTCGGCGTTCGGCACGGATATCCTTGCGTATTTCACCGGGAGCGCGTTCGGAAAGCACAAACTCTGCCCGTCCATCAGCCCCAAGAAGACTGTGGAAGGCGCTATCGGCGGCGTCATCGGCAGCGTTGTGCTCTGCGGACTGTTCAGCTGGTTTTTCATGCGTTCGGATTTTTGGACGTGCATCGTTATCGGCGTCGCGGGAGGGGTTTTCGCGCAGATAGGCGACCTTGCGGCTTCGGTGATGAAACGCAAAATAGGAATAAAAGACTGGGGGACGCTCATTCCCGGACACGGCGGCATGCTCGACCGTATCGACAGCATGTTGTTTGTTGCCCCGCTCGTGTACTTTATCCTGACGGTGAAGGCGTACTTTCCTGTATTATTGACATGAAGAAGGTTGCGATACTCGGTTCGACCGGTTCCATAGGTACGCAGGCGCTTTCGGTATTGGCCTCAAATCCGAGGCGTGTGAAAGCGGTTCTGTTGACGTGCAAAAGCCGCGTAGACGTGCTCAGGAGCCAGATACGGCGCTTTAAGCCGGAGGCGATCGTCGTGGATCGCAAAGAGGACGCGCATGAACTCAGGAGGGAATACCACGACCTGAAGGTCTTTTACGGGCCGGAAGGCCTGGAAGAAGCTGTAGCGACGCTGAATTACGACGTCTTGCTGAATGCCCTTGTCGGTATAGCCGGGCTCGCTCCGACCCTCGCCGGCGCAAGGCGCAGAGGCATAACGATCGCGCTGGCGAACAAGGAATCACTTGTTTCGGGGGGGCGGCTCGTCATGCGTACGGCAGCGGAAACGGACGTGCCCGTGATACCTGTAGACAGCGAACACAGCGCCGTGTTCCAATGCCTGGTCGGGAATCAGGACAATCCTATCAGGCGTATTTTATTGACGGCGTCCGGAGGCCCCTTCCGCGGATATGAACGGTCGCAGCTCGAATCTGTGACGGTCGGCGACGCCCTGATACATCCAACATGGCGCATGGGACGCAAGATTTCCATAGATTCAGCGACGCTGATCAATAAAGGCTTTGAGGTGATCGAGGCCAAATGGATTTTTGACGTAGACGCAAGCAGTATAGAGGTTGCGATACACCCGCAAAGCATTGTCCATTCTCTCGTTGAATTTGAGGATGGGGCGCTGATGGCGCAGCTCGGCATTTCAGACATGAAAGTGCCTATTTCGTACGCGCTGTCCTGGCCCGAACGGTGGGCGACCGACACGCGCGCGCTTGATTTGATCGGGACACGCTCGCTGTATTTTGAGGAGCCGGTCGGGGAAGCGAGACGCAGCCTCGATATGGCATATCGCGTGCTGCGCGAGATACAGGAATCGGAAGGGGACAGCAGCGCGGTCGTGCTGAACAGCGCGGATGAAGCGCTTGTCGATCTGTTTCTTGCAGGTAAAATACCGTTTGTCGCGATACTCGATACGATCGCGGCCCTGCTTGACAAACATATACCGCGCAAAGTCGAAAGCATCGAAGATATAATGAGCGTCGACGCGGAAGCGAGGGCAAATGTCGCTGAAATGTGCGGCCGATAAGGAGACATAAAATAATATTATGACAATCGTATACGCTATTATAGTATTTTTATTATTGATTTTCGTGCATGAGTTCGGACATTTGATTTCGGCAAAGCTTTGCGGTATCCGCGTCAATGAGTTCGCTTTGGGTATGGGGCCGAGGCTGTTCGGCTTTACAAAGGGCGAAACCGGCTATTCGTTCCGCGCCATCCCGTTCGGCGGCTATTGTCTGATGGAGGGCGAAGACGAGGAATCGGATGACCCGCGGGCCTTCGGCAACAGGCCGGCGCGTATCCGGGCGATCGTGTTGTTTGCGGGTTCCGTGATGAATATCCTGTTGGCTGTCGTACTGCTCTCGCTTCTGATTTTTTCCATGGGCATGCCGACGCGCGTATTGTCGACGGTGGGCGAGGAGTCGCCCGCGTATGCCGATGGACTCAGGCCGGGAGACGAGCTGCTCGCTATCAACGGAGAACCCGTGACGCAATGGGACGATATTTCACCGCTTCTGAATAAAATCGCAAATTCAAACCCGGACACGTCTCTGACATTGACCGTATCGCGCGGCGGCGCCGATACAACGATAGTAACGCATCTTTACAAGGACGACACCGGGGCTTTGAAGCTCGGGATCATGCCTGAATTTGCAAGGAGCCCGGCGTTTTTCTTTCAATCATTCGGCTACGGCGCCCAGGCGACGGTATCAATGGGACAGATGATGTATCAGGTGCTCGGGCAATTGGTCACGGGGAAGGCGGGTCTGGATCAATTGACAGGGCCGGTCGGGATCGTAGTGGTAGTCGGTGACACGGCGCGCGAAGGGATGTTCTATTTGCTGCAGCTTACGGCGCTGATAAGCCTGAATCTCGGTATCGTCAACCTGTTGCCGTTCCCGGCTCTCGACGGCGGGCGGCTGATATTTCTCGTGATACGCAAGGTGACGGGCAAAGCCATCACGGACAAGATCGAGGGCAGGGTACACCTGGTAGGTATTTTGGTGCTTTTCGCGTTCATGGCGTTGATCACGATGCAGGATATAAGCCGGTTTTTTATACATTAGTGAAGCTTTCGGCGGAAGATATGGAGAACAGCGAAAAATACGGTATGGTAACGTTGCGGGAGAAGACCCGTCAGGTCTTCTGCGGCGGTGTGCCGATTGGCGGAGGGGCGCCTGTTTCCATCCAGTCGATGACCAATACGTTCACGGAAGACATTGCTGCGACAGCGGCCCAGATCGCGGCCCTGGCGGCGGCAGGCGCCGATATCGTACGCTGCGCGGTCCCGACCCTGAAGGCCGCGCAGGGGCTTCGTGAAATAAAAACACGGCTGGAGGCTTCGGGGACGACCGTCCCTTTGGTTGCCGACGTTCATTTTGACTACAATATAGCGCTTGCCGCGATCGCGGCCGGCGCGGATAAAATACGCATCAACCCGGGGAATATCGGTAGCGCCGAACGGCTTAAGGCTGTTGCTGACGCGGCCGGCGGGGCTGGCATACCTATGCGTATCGGCGTGAATGGCGGATCAATCGAACCCGAACTCAGGGGCTTGTATCAAACAAGGCCGGCCGAAGCGCTCGCGGAAAGCGCGTTTCGCAGTATAGGCGTCGTGCGGGGGCTGGGGTTTGAAGACCTGGTCGTTTCGATCAAATCCTCCAACGTGATGGTGAACACCGAGGCGCACAGGCTGCTATCGGCCGCTGTCGATCTGCCGCTGCATATCGGTATCACGGAAGCGGGCGCCGGCGGGGCGGCCGTCGTAAAATCAGCGGCGGGCATCGGGGCTTTACTCGCTATGGGTATCGGGGATACGATCCGCGTGTCGCTTACCGGCGATCCGGTTCCGGAGATAGCAGTGGCGAGGGATATCCTTCGGGCAGTAGATTTGCTGCCCGGGCAGGTTTCTTTGATTTCATGTCCTACCTGCGGCCGCTGCCGTGTCGACCTTGCAGCGCTTTGCGGCGAGGCTGCGGAAGCGCTGGGGGAGATAGAACGGACGCGCGTTTCGGAAGCGCGGCTTCTCAGACGAAACGGACCTTCGGCAGGGGAGAGCGAAGAGGCGTTTCGCGCAAGGTTGAAAGCCTCCGAGCAGCCGGTCGTGGCTGCCCTGATGGGCTGCGCGGTCAACGGGCCGGGAGAGGCGTCACACGCGGATTTAGGGGTAGCCTGCGGCGCGGACGGGGGCGTTTTATTCAAAAAAGGAACGCAGTCGCGAACCCTTAAAACCGTCGAAATCGTGCCGGCGCTCGTGGACGAAGTCAAGCGGATTGTAAAAAAATAGTACCGGCGTTTGCGTCGCTCTTGATCCAAGCAAAAAGGACAGCTTTGTATCGCCGCCCTCCTTGCCGGTTTAGATTTAAAAAAGAATTTTTACAGAGTTATATTCTGGACTTCATCTTTCATCCCTCTTGTTTCCTTAAGGAAGAGCGCTAATATAGCGGCTATAACAGCCACTATTCCTCCTATCAGGATAACAGTAGGAACGCCGGCCGTTGCGAAAATGTAGCCGGCAACCGCCTGCCAGGCAGCCCCGCCGACCAATTCCCCAATGCCTATGATGAGCCCGCTGGCTACGCCGAGCATATAATTCGGCAGCGTTTCGCTTGGAATGATTGCCTGGAAGAATGGGATGATAGACCCGACCAAACCTCCGAATATCAGATAAATTACCATTGCCGCGGATGCGCCGGGCAGAAAATACATGATAAAGGGAACGAGAGCTGCCAGTAAAAACCACATTATAAGCGCGCCCTTGCGGCCCATGAAGTCCGAAACCTTAGGCACGATGACTGTCCATGCAAAGCCGAGCGCCCCGGAAAGGCCGACAATTACACCCGCGCTTTCGATAGGATTGTTTGCCACCGTTGTAAAGTAGAGTGTCGCGTAGTTGGTTTGAGTCCAGTATAAGACCATGGTCAAAATGCCTAAAATGAAACACAATACAACGTTGCGGTACTTGAGCAGCTTGCCGAGTGAAACGATCATCGACTCCCTTTTCTCCGGCATGAACGGTTTCTCTTTGAGGACCGCAATCAGTATGATGGAAACAATAATGGAGCAGATGCCCGCCAGCAGAAAAGAATTGCGCCAACTGCCGGTATTCGCGGCAATTCTTGTGACCATGGGAGCTCCTATCGCAATCGCTACAACAGCGACGCCCATATTTACGATGCCCGCGTTGAGAGCTACTCTGTGTGAAGACGATTCCCTGAAAAGCATTGCAAACATAAGCGGGGCTATCGGGCCTTCGAACAACCCTACGAGCGCTCTTGTAACAAGAAGCTGCCCGACATTTTGTGTCGTCGCCCCGAGACACGCAAAAATACCTGCCCCCAAACACATTAATACAAGCCACCTCTTGCGCTTGCCTGTGGATTCAAGGAAGGGAGTCAAAAAGATTGACGCCAGGGCATAGGCTCCTGTCGTAGCGGTCATGATCCAGCCGAACTCCACGTCGGTGAGACCCAGATCAGGAATAACCATAGGCGCCATAAACGCCAGAACCAGCCTGTCGAGAAAAACCAGACCCCATACGAGGAAAAACATCCAAAGAATACTGAACTCATATTTTCCCCAACCCAGAATTTTTTTCTCTGTTCCTAATGTCTCGTTCATTTAACAAACCTCCTTAAAAACAATAAAAAATAAATACTTCAAAAATACAGATTTGTTTGTTATAAGTATTCTATCAAGCTGTTTTTCCGCAGAATATGTGGTTATTTCAAAGTTCATGTACGACTATTTGGAATTTTTACAAAGGGGTAAAAGGGTAACGGATCATACGCATGACAGAAGAAGAAGTTTATTTTGAACAATCTATCAAATTATATGAAGCGCTTACTTCCGGCAAGGGGCTTCAGGCGATATTGACCGCTGCGGGTGAGATATTAAACAATCCCATACTTATAGCCGATTTAAACTTCAAGCTGATCGCTCATACAGAACCTCCGGGAATAGACAACTCATTATGGAGGCAGATTATCGATAGCGGTCAATATCCGGACACCTATATACGCGCAATCACAAATGATGTAGATCTGTATAATAAAGTCTACGGAAGCGGAGAACCGAAGATACTACACGACGCAACCGGACCTGAACAATATATGTCCAAGATGATCTCAGTCAACGGGAAACCGGTAGGGTTTTCAACCTGCCTGGAATACAGCAGCAAAATCACACCGCTGGATACACGACTTTTTGATGTTTTTTGCGCGGTTGTGGGTTCGGAACTGCGCAGTGATGAAACAATCAGAGAGTATAATGCGCGCCAAATAGACTATTTCATCTCCGAGCTGCTTTCCGGCCCGGCCAAAGCCGATTTTATAAGCGAAAGGATAAAAGGGACAGGGCTGAACCTGAAGAGTTATTTGTCTGTTCTGGTAGCCGAATTCAAAGACGAGAAAATGCGGCGCGAGTATCAACTCGAATATTTCAGGGCGGCGTTTGATAGAGTTGCGCCTCTCGGGCTTTGCATAATATACAGAAACTCCCTTGTCATGCTGTTCAGCCATGATCAAAAGGAAATTTTCACGCACAAGTTATTGGACAACATTTCTGTACAGCTTGAAACGGCGGATATGCTTGGCGGAATAAGCTATCGGTTCAGGCAAATTGAAGACTTGAATATTTATTACAAGCAAGCCCGGGCGGCAATCCGAATCGGGAGGCGCCTTCGCGGTGAAACGCGGCTGTTTGACTATCGTGATACGGTTTTTTACCATATGCTCGACATCGTCAGACAATCGGATGATCTGAAGAGATTTTGCGATCCGAGGCTTCTCGACGCTATTGAGTATGACGCTGAGAACAAAACGAGTTTTTCAATGACGGCTTATGTGTTTTTACACGCGAACCGGAATCCGGCGCTGGCAGCCAAACAACTGGATCTACACAGAAATACGATCGACTACCGGATCAATCGTTTGGAGGAACTCTTCGGTATGGATTTTGATGACAGCGAAACAGTATTTTTACTTGAGCAGTCCTATAGGATTCTCAGATTCATGGCGATGCCGCCTTTTGCCTCTGAAAAAGAGGACTGAAGTTTTTTACTTCAGCATATATGCCCTATAACAGATCGTATTCGGGTCTTTTATTCCCATGATTGCAAAAGCTACGATACCGTTCAACCATCGATATCTTTCCGAAGATGTTGCAAAGAATATATGCTGCCGGAAATAAAACGTTTCAGGATCCACAAACTTCCCTTCCCCGAGAGCCTCATACTGTTCGGGCGTAAGCCCGCACCTGCCCTTTGACGAAATTGATATGTATGCTCCGTCATCTGTCTTCAGCAGGTATCTTGTGTCCATCTCGGCAAGATTCGGGGCCATCATGTAATTCCAGTCGGCGCCGAGGTTGATAACCTCGCCGTTAAGTTTTTCTCCGTGAAAGTATCCGCCGATGATTGGAAAAATATTAAGAATCCGTCCTCCCACATCTCCTATCGGAATGATCGGAGCGCAGCTTGATTCAAGGTAAAAGAGCTCCTCAATTTCCAGATCCGGCAACTGCATCGGTTCATATTCATCCATGTGTTTGAGCTCCTTTCATTCACTCGTTTTTCTCGTAAACGATCTTGCCGTCTGCAATGGTCATCTGTACGCCTATGCTTCCGATCTCATCCGCCGGCGTCTGAAAGATGTCCCTATCGAGCACCTGGAAATCAGCTACCTTCCCGACTTCGATGCTCCCGCGCGTCTCTTCCATATGCTCCTGGTAGACCGCATTGACAGTAAACATCCGGATCGCATCCTCCAAAGTGATACACAACTCCGGGGCGTACACGTTTCCAGTGATTGCGCTGCGCCGCGTCAGCGCTGATTGTACGGCCATCCTCCAGTGAGGAAACTCTCCCGCGATGGCGTCAGACCCGCCGCAAAGGACAACGCCTTCCCCAAGTGGAGTTTTTAAGTCGAAACATCGCTCACCTCTCGGGCCGACCACGCCGATCGTCGGCTCAAACGCATGGTCTGCTATAGCCGGCTGCACGGAATAGGGGATTTTGAACCTTGCCGCTTTTGCGGCCTGCTCCGGATTGCCAAGCGACTCGGCGTGCAGGATGTAATGCCGGGGATTTTCTCCCGGGTATTTCTGTTTTGCAGCGATGATGGCGCCAAGCGACTCTTCGATGGCTTTGTCTCCGATTGCGTGTATGGCGACCTGATACCCGCTGCAATGTGCAAGCTCGACGATCCGTCTCAGTTCCGCAGCCTGATCTTCATCTGTAGCGCCATCTTCCAGAAAACATGACGAGCCGTGATTGCCGGGCATGTCCGCGTAATCTTCCAACATCCAACCGGAGTGGAAGATATGGACCCCGTCTGCAAAGACTTTGATCATATTGTTCTTGAACCACATAGGATCTTTGGTTTCCGGGAAACTGAAAGAATCCAGATCGTGTTTCAAATACTTATAAGACTGAACGCCGTTGACCCCGGAATAAAACCCGATCGAGACACGGACGGTCAGTTTGCCCTCGTCAGCGA
>Ga0123354_10008006_pt1 | contig 16033 bp, 9 predicted proteins | sample TergutLab28metaG_2_FD_97872 | JGI IMG/M metagenome (GOLD analysis project Ga0123354, IMG submission 97872) | Labiotermes labralis P4 segment gut microbial communities from Petit-Saut dam, French Guiana - Lab288 P4 | ecosystem: Host-associated > Arthropoda: Insects > Digestive system > Gut ...
TATTTAAAAAAATAAAAGGCACCTGGAACCGGAAAAATTGATGCAGTAAAAGGGTTTGTGTTTATGTCACAACAGTAAAAACTTGTGCTTAAATTCCACAAAAAAGTTATTTCCCCCCCCCCCCCCATATCACCCAAACCAGCTTTGGGAACCATGCAGACTGCTATCCAAAGGCAATCAGATTCAAGATCTATGTTCTGCACAATGAGATTCTTTCCTGTAGGTTAGGTTAGGTTGTGAGGAGATATAGCTCCACTTTTCCATATGTCTTTACGACACAGCATGTAATTAAGTGCAGGGACAACTTTACATTTTAATTTTTTGGCAGCAATGGTTACGATGGAGTCTGGAATAATTTGAATACCAAATATGTATGCTAATGAAACATATTTTATGCTACAAAAATTTTTTAAAAATAAAAACATATCAAAGAAACTAAAATTAAGACTAAAGAACACAACAATAGACAAAATATTAACCAATGCATCAGAAACTTGGACACTAACAAAGAGCAATAGAAAGCAATTGAACATTTTTGAAAGGAAAGTGTATAGAAGAATTTTAGGCCCAGTCTATGACACTGAAAATGAAAATTGGAGGATATTAACCAATAAAGAAATATATACAAATGTTACAAAACCTACTATAATAGAGACAATAAGGTTAAATAGATTATGTTGGTTTGAGTATGTACAGAAAATGGAAGGTATTATATATGAATTTGGAAAAAAGAAGATTGAGAGGTAGACCAAGAAATAGATGGCAAGATGAGGTGAGAGAGGATGGAAGAATAGTTGGTGGAGAAGGGTGGCAGGAAAAAGTACATAACGGAGAGGAATGGAAGAAGCTCCTGAGAACGGCAAGGAATCACAGCTTTCTGCACATGCCAATGGAATGAATGAATGAATGAATGAATAATTTGTATGATAACCAGTAGACCATCCCAGTTGGTGATTCAAACTGTTATGGGCTATGTCCCAACCATTGTTACAATCACACAGAATGTAATAAAACATCCTGTGTAGACTTAGAGTCCCAGTTTCCTCCTGATGCTTTATTTTAGAAGATGTTTGTTTTATTGCTCCCCAAACATGGCAGCCTTATCACAAAAAAAAAACCTTCATGTTCCACACAAAGTTGCTAAAGATAACAGACACTCAATACACAATGAGATACAAATTATTAAACCTGCAGCCTGATAGTTAAACTCAAACTTCCTTATCACATGGCAACAATAAAAATCATATCAGCTGCAAATGCATAATGTCCTTCTGCAGTTATGTGTATATAGTGAAGAAAATACCAAGCTTTAACAGCAAACTCTGCGTCATGGCATAAATTGGTGTTCAGAGCCAGCCAGTGTTATTACACAATAACTTTCTTAAAAGCGGCAAAAGAAAAGGCAGAGTTATAACTAAATTGTGTGCATTGCTCACATTAATACATAAATATGACAAACAGGCTTGCCTTTGTATTTTTCTTCATTATGATGCATCACAGATTGCAAGACAATAACAAAAGGTACTGTTATTGAACTGTGAGAAATCACACTAAACTATGGGCTACACCCACAACATACATACCATAACAATGCGAAAAGAACAGAGGACTAAGGAGAGTTTCCAATTAGGATCTAGTAATTTTTAAAATACAGAAGGAATTTTTTGTTGCAACAATTAAAAACCCCATGATGAATCAAATGTAATTTAAGTCACTTTTAAGTTAGTCACCCTGTTGTGTTACTTATCAGATAAAACACAAACATTTTAGTTGTGTTGCTGGTGTTTTATTCCTTCATTTTATAATTTAAGAGTCCCAGAAAAAAATTAAAGTCACATACACCTCAGTTGGTACAACGAATAGGTCATGGGACTGACTAGTGAGGTATTACGGTTCAGCACCCGGCAAGGATAATGTTTTTTTTTTTCCTACTTCCAAAGCATCCAGACCAGCTCTGGGATCCAAATATCCCCCTGTTCAGCAGGTGACAGAGTCTCTTTCCCGCAGGTAAAGCGGCCAGGGCATGAAGCTAACCATTCACCCCTATCCCCCCCTAGTGCCTAGGTTAAAAATGAGTTCAGCAATACCTCTGCTCCCCATTACACCTTCATGGCATGCCTTTATTTGTAATTTATGGCGTAAAAACAAATGTATGACTTCTACAGTAGAGGTGTGCACCTTCCCTATTGTTAACTCATTGATGTATTGTTTGGGTTCTTGCTCTATTGCATAGTTGGGGCCTAGGGACAAGGTCTGAATTTGCTCTTTTGTAAATTTTATGTCAGTTAGATTGATTAGCTGTGATTGGAATTTAGAGGCATTCTTGTTATTATCATGTTTAGTGCTTGTTTGATTTGTTAATGCATCTAACTTTTTGTTAAATTCTACAGTAGAGTTTCATGGACCGCGGTGACACAGTGGTAAGGTGCTGTGCTACAAACCGGAAGATCGCTGGTTCAATCCCAGCTGGTGTCGGTGGATTTTTCATTGACACAAAATCCTTCCGATCGCACTATGGCCCTGGGGTCGATTCAGCCTCTAACAGAAATGAGTTCCAGGAGTATTTCCTGGGTGTAAAGGCATCCGGTGCGTAAGGCTGACAACCTACCACCATACTGTGCTGTTGTCATGAAATCTAGGAACCTTAACTTCCTGGAACCCTCTGGGCCTGTCCAGGCCTGTAACAGGACTGATTTACCTTTTCACAGTAGATTTTAGCCATGCAGGTGGTTAGCAGTCTTTGTATTTAAGTTATCACATTTCACAAATACTTGTATATACCCCCCTGTGTTGTGGTCTTAACCACAGACCTCACAGTGGTTGTAACAATGGCAGTGTGGAGTGTGGTGCTGTACAATTGGAAGGTGACATGTGGTTATGAAGAGGGGTAAAGCTGAAGCCTTAGCAAACAACCACACTTATTCATGATTTCAGGCTTCTCCTGCAATGTAAACGAGATCTCCACTCTTCTGAGATGTTACACAGCGACGACTGGTAGTAGCCAATGTTTTGAGACAAACTATCAGTTCCATCTTCAAGGGTCAAGCAGTCCAAGGGACGTCAGTAGCTTATTACTACTACTACTACTCTATGCTGCACAACATCACAGAAGAATGAAGATCTCATCAGGGAATCCACTGAAACAATTCACACCCCAAACATTTCAATTGTGAAGGCATACAAAAACCGAGCAAGTCCAGCCATTAAATGTTGCTCTGTTATCATGCTTCTTAACTATATGGACGCTTCCCAGTGAATACGGCCCAACTCCACCCCTCAACCAATACACAAACTACAAGACCTATGTATCTGTCCACTTCCAGGTTCTGTCTCACATTAACTCTGAAAATGTTGGATTAAAGGTACACCAAACTTTTGGAATACAACATACAATGCAGCTAAACCCTGAAAGCCAAAGTTACATATGATACGGAATTTGTCAGCAACATAGGAACTTAATGTAGATCTCTGGAGCAGCACAACCTAATGCTAAGCAAATACAGTCAAACACTGATATAGCACCACTCTCCCTTAGCACCCATGCAAGCCTGTGAACAGAAACTCCCCATTACACAGTGCTTTACTTTACTGCCACCCTCTATATACTGCCACAAATCGTGGTAAAGAAACAGAGGCACTACGTTGGGGTTTCACTGTACTTTCATTTCAATGAAGTGATTCATTAACAGGTGCATGTAATTATGCAAACTGGTAAGAGTGTTATCAAAGTTGTATTTATTCACCAACTGATGCACTAGTCAGCTGTCTTAAAAAACAATAATAAAATTTACATTAAAACAGCTCCGACATGTTTCGGTGTTACAGTTACACCATCATCAGGGAGCGCATTAATTTGTGCTTACTGAAGTTACAGTTGTTATAACTTCAGTAAGCACAAATTAATGCACTAGTGAGTTGTCTTAAAATAAAAATATTAAAATTTACATTAAAACAGCTCCGACATGTTTCGGTGTTACAGTTACACCATCATCAGGGAGCGCATACATTTGTGCTTACTGAAGTTACAACAACTGTAACTTCAGTACGCACAAATTAATGCGCTCCCTGATGATGGTAAAAATGTAACACCAAAACACGTAGGAGCTGTTTTAATGTAAATTTTAATATCGTTTTCTAAGACAACTCACTAGTGAATCAGCTGGTGAATAAATAAAACTTTCATAATATTAAGATGCATGGTACGAATATGAGAAAAGAAATGTTTAAGAGTGGTACACGAACAGAGGTACAACATTACACAAAATACTACCATTCTATTCCTGGAATTGATAAAAATACTTACAAGGTTTCCAAAGAACACAGTTTCCATTGTGGATTGTGGCTGGCGAAAATTGAGCCTTGGTGAAGCTCCAAGCCAAGGCTTGGCACTACGTGGTGTGCTGTAACACATATCAGTCACTGCTAGAGAATGCAAAAACACGTGACTCACCCACAAACAGCAGACCACAACAACGTTACATCTCTAACACATTTAATTCAGCTAATGAAGATTTTTTTCAATACAATGTTATTCAGTTGCTCAAAAATGCTGCATTAATTTGGGTGATTCTGTAGCGGACTAATCATGTTAAGCCAGCGTAATGACTGATTCTTACGTCGTTTAACAATCGAGCGTCAACTGAATATGTTACAGTGTCAAATTATTCAGTGAATACGAATTATGGAACTGGAAAGGAAGTGGAAGGAAGCAGTACTGGCAGTGTTGAATATAAAATTCCCACATATGCCTCAGAAGAGGGGAGAGGCATACAATTGTATTACATGACTGAAATACATACAACACCAACATTAAAGTGATTAATGTATACAAGAGCAATTTAACAACAAACATTTATGCAATAATTATAAGATACATGGTATGTAAGACTTAAGAACATATTCCATAGGTGCAAGTGTCTGTTAAAAATTTATATTCACTGCATCAGAATCACCCAACCTCAGATAACAACACAGATATACTGAGACAATCATATCTTATGTTGTGTGAATGACAATCTTCAATAAAATTACGTTATGCAAGATACTGAGAAATGTGCATCAGAAAACAATAAATATATGAAGGCAACGATAAGGAAACCAGACACAAAGAAACACAAAGCAACAGCAAAGCAAGTGAAATTAAAGGCCACAATTCATTACACTGAATCCCTTGAAAGCATATGTTACATTGGAATTATTACAATATTACGATCTTCAGCTCCTCATGCAGTTATGCCAGGACAGGGGCAGATCCAGGTTTTGTGAGGCCAGAAGCTTATACAATTTTGGGGGCCCTCTATAATAAAAAGAATAGAAAATCATGAACACAAAATCAGGCACAAAAGTGAATATTTATTTATACGAGGAGAGAAATCAGAACATATTACAAATTTAAAAAAAGCTGACAAACACCACAAAGATCTAAAAATTAAGAAAAATAACATACTCTTTTCATTAACTAACTGCTTGACATACCTCTATAATACTTAACTGATTGTGTTTAAAATATCTTGTTTTTGCAAAGTTCACAAAAAAACATATGACCATGTGAACACATTGCTAGGACCCCTCCCTGGGCCTTGGAAGGCGCTCAGGCCAGTGAGGGCCCTGAACCTTAAACTTGCTTAGTTTCATGGTAAATCTGCCCCTGCACAGGGACGTAAAACTTGTGAAAATATCATTCTGTCCTGGCCCATAATGGTGAAGACTAGTTCCTTCAAGTTTTGAAAATAGTCCTAACATTTAAAAAAGGATGGATCTTACTAATTTTGGTTCATCAAAGATGTATCAGTCAGGATGAAGATGGCATGTGATTTATAAATTCACCAAACATATACCCAGCCACCCTATTTATCATACATCTATCCACCAGACCACCCAACAAATGACAAACCAACCTAACAGATCTTCCATTCACCCAGTTCTTTATACTTGCCCACACTTCTCTTCCCCTTTATTAAAATTATAAATGGAATGGGATGGTATGGACTGATTTGGTTGAGGATAATGACCAGTGGCTGGTGCTTGGGAATACAGTAATGAAAAACACCGGTGTCGATCAAATGCACGGAGTATCTTGATGAGTTGAGCAACTCAGCTTCTTCAGACAGACTATTCCAGGAAGTTAGTCTTTACTTAAATTAGCATCACGTTAATTTCACACGCATACAGTCGGCTTGTAGTTCATTTTATGTAACAAGAGGAACATCGTATGATTCAGAACATATGCTTTCAAGAACTGCACAGCAGTGGTGTCAAGAACAGAAGCAAAGCACAACAGCAAAATGGCACAGTGGCACAAATTGTGACAGACTCACCAACTCTGCACATAGTGCAGGATACTTTTCCTGAGCATGCAAGGGGGAGAAAACACAAAGCAATGAGTGGTTCCACCTTCTGGCCACAAAGACTTGCTAGAACTTGTCATTCAAACTTTGTTCCATATCTTGTTGATTGCAACACTTAAAATTTAGATTATGAAACTTGTTTCAGGATTGCCACTCTCACTCCCTACTGGTGTGTTCCCCTCCAGTCCCCTCTACCCTAAACTACACAGACCAAGGCACTTATTGCTACCCCAAGAACGTAATGCAGTTATCACTAAAAATATTTCAATAAACAGAATTACCAGATAACTGGTGGGACCTTGTTATGCAAGCTATATGACCAGTCTATTATAATATTCTTGACTTCAAAAACCTGACAAAAGAAGGTGATTTACATGAATCATAAAATTCCTCACTATGTTTATCATCTAAACTCCCTCTTAAGCCATCCTTTCATGTTCCACTCACATTCCTAGCTATATTCTGTTCTCAAATGCAATCTTTCTTCTTCCTTTACAGTAAACGAGCACATTCACAGACATACATGAGAGGTCATATTTTAAAACACATTAAAATGCTAGATTTATCAAAGTATGTTTTTATTGTATTCAAAAGCAGAAAGTGCTTCACTCTGAAAGTATACTCCAGACAGGACAAGGCACCTTTTAAACAAACGAATATCGCAATGTTATACTTCACAAAGACAGATTCAAATTCTAGCAAGCCTCCAATAAAAATAACAGGAGCAGCAGCAGCAGCAAATGCAAAAAATCATTCATAAATGAAACTGTGGTAATGCAATTGCATTAGGACGGGTGTGGTTAACACTCAATGTGAGGTGACTTCCTGTTTAGGGGAAAATAACAGGGTTGATACGAAGATGCCTATTCAGCACTTACCAACTTGACAAACACACACACAAAACTTCACAGCATCAACATTCTAGAACTTGATACATGTCTGAAAGGTATCACACTGCTCTGTAGTGTCTACGGCTACATCACTGATATTAAAAACGCTAAATATTTAAAGATGGTTCACTTTTATTCTGATCAAGTTCCGATAAGAAACGTCAGCCAGCACATAACTGTTCTTTGTCATTGTGGGACATAATTACTGAATTTCTAAAAGAACTTCCACTTCCATTATTCCACAACAATTCTCAAGGTCATGTCCAACTGTCAACCATGCCTTTTAAAGGCAGTTTGAAATAAAGCAACAAAATATCACAAATTCAGTGCACAAGCAGAGGATCAGGAGAAAAATTAAAAAAAAAAAAATAAATAAATAAAGTCAAAAGGTGTAACTATTCTAGGATTCAAACAAAATGGCAGGTATCCAATAATAGCACAACAGCGACATTATGTGGATTAGTTAAATCAATCAGCATGTCAGTTCTCAATACTTGTCCATGTTGTCGCACAGGTTTATACCTGAACATAATTCTCTGTGTAAAAATAAAGTTTTCAGACATTCACTTTATCTGACAGACATTTTACTCCGTTACTAAAACTAGAAAATAATACAAACAACAGCTGTTAGACAGCCAAACTAGATATTTACTTCTAAAAGTGTTTTCTTCAAATGTAGTGGTCTTACATGCAGTCTGCCAGGGAGGAAGAACCTACAGTTGAGCATGAGACATCAAACTTTGTGTAACGATCGTATATGTTCTAGTCTATGGTAAAACATTATTACATATTATAACTATCTTATTACACATAATGAATGTGGGGGGATCACAGATGTGGTGGCGCAGTTGGTTGAGGCACTGCGCTATAAGTCGGAAAGTCGTGGATTAGATTTCTGATGGCGTCATTGGAAAATTTCACTGACTTAATCCTTCTGGCCACAATATGGCCCGGGGGTCGACAGCCTCTACGGAAATGAGCACCAGGAATATTTCTTGGGTGGGTACAGGCAGCTGGTGCGAAGGGCTGACAACTTTACCACCTTCATGTGCCAATTATCATGAAATCTGGGAGCCACAACCTCCTGGAACCATCAGGACCTATCCAGGTCTGTATAGGGATTGCTTTACCTCTACAGGGTGATATAACATTCCCAGTGCACCGGTGCAAGAAGGGTGATGCACTGCACTGGAAGTGGCAGAGTCTCACACATAAAACATTTAAATTGGCATATGTGACCTCTGTCACGCAGCCCCAGTCCTCCCCAATGCCACACTCTCGGCCAGCGGTGTTGTAAATTTATTCACTGTGACTTCTACTCTAACCTATATCCTACCTCTGACAGGTGCACGGGGACTTTTTACTCATTCTGTATAATACTTAAAAATGGTATATCTTATATGGAAACATAAAGCATTAATTGACGGTACAACATTGCATATGAATAATTACTTTAGTATATAACAGAACTCACCAGCCATCATGTTTGAATCTTAGTACAGTACATAACAATTTGGAAGTTTTATCCTTCCACCATATATTACAAGTGTCTTAATGTAAATGGAAATACGATCCAAAACTTTATTCACGGAATGACCCACTAGTTTAGTATAAAAACTGAAAATGCTAAAACTTATCCGACAACCGGTTTCTTTAAAAAGTTCAGGCTAGAGGCTGATATCTCTGTTTTCTTTTGAGCAGTACAGACCAAGAAATTTTAATCACAATTTACTGTCATTCTATAATTTATGTATATGATATACACACTCATGTTTTTTATGATACAAATAATAACATATACTGGAATGTGTAAATTATATACGAAAACACAGTACTTCCTGGAAACATTAGGAAAGGGGAAACCCATACAACTTGTAATGATGGGACAAGTGCTCTACTACAAGGTGTCTTCACATTGTGACCACAACACCAATAGGAATGCTGAGGTGCACACAATGTACTCCTAACGACAATTATTAATCTCATAAATGTGCTCCTAAACATTATACCACACATTGTGTTCACTCTATTTACCAATAACTAAACAAGGGTGTTAATACATTAAGTGATTTCTTTCTGCAGACAATCAGATAAAAGACATAGTTGCAAAATAAAAATGTCTGTAAATGCGTCAGAAATGTAATGAATCTGAATGACTGTAAAAATTCTATGAAACAGAGGTCACAATACAAATGACCGAAGGTTGCTAAATACACATTTTGTGTCACAATATTCAATGATCGTTTATTACGCACCCTGCTTTAGACATTATACAAGAAGACATAATGGATGAAAAAACTACAGTAGAGAACAATGTGTCATACACTGTATCAGGCCACAAAAATTGAAAAGAGGCAAAACTAGCTTTACTCTCAAATCCATGAAAAATCTCAGGTTGTCATCTCATTGACTATGAAGCTGGAATGTGATCCTGAGAATGTCCAGGAAATGGATACCAGCATTTGAGAGGAAGGTGCTAAATCCACATTCATGGTAAATGGGTAAAAGTATTATTTCTCCAGACTGTTTGCACTTGTGTACCAAACAACATGACACCACATCACTTTTCTTTCACCAACAGTTAATGCACACTATTTGTAAGTTAACCACTTCTTAACTATAAACCCGATGCATTAAAAAGTGATTGGCCTAAAATAGTGTGCATTATATTCTTATAATAAAACCAACGAGAAGTACAATTTTCTCAAATTTGTTTTTGGAATAGGACTCTACATGTTTCGGACAGTATCTCTGTCCATCATCAGAAGTCTAGCACTCAGCAATAGGTATAGGTCATACAGGTTATGCTGACCGCTTGCTAGCAAGCATTCAGCAAAACCTGTATGACCTATACCTATTGCTGTGTGCACAGAGCTAGACTCCTGATGATGGACAGAGATGCTGTCTGAAACATGTACAGTCCTATTCCAAAAACAAATTTGAGAAATTAGTGCTTCTTGTTGGTTTTATTATAAGAATATATCACAATGCATGGTCCTCAGAATGTCAAAAATAGTGTGCATTATCTCTCGGTAAATAAAGAATGACATGAAATATGTTGCATGGTTTATACAATGTCAGAACATGACACAAAATCATAGAAGACTGCAATATTAAAATCCAAGATATAGTACGATATTGCAGTACGGTGAAATGTAATTTTAAAATAACTTTAAATCAATACAGTTTAACAATATTTAAAAGTAACACCTGCAAATTCCAGTAACTTCATAAGAACCCAATATCATATACGTGTGTGTGGGACACACCTGATGATCAGAGACAGAAGATGGCTAGAGAGTGACAACATGCAGGGTGGGTATTACAACTGCAATAAACATTGTAAAACACAAGTTGTATTTGATAATTTTCAGTCATTCAGAGTAGTAAGATACAGTAGTACAATAACTTAATATTTCAAGAATATGTTTGTTATTGTATATTCTGCAAGCTGTATGCCTGAGCTCACTGTGTTATGATGTTTAACGTTAGTACACTTGTCTGCAGGAAGTTATTTGGAACTGCTGCTGCTGTTGCTTGGACGTGCTGCTTACCATTACACAACTGCTAAAACAAATGAAGGGGCTTGGAGGAAAACAAGTACCAGTATGTGTTGTAACATATTAACCTTCTGACGCCTAATGTCAACTATAGTGGTCGTACCGCACTGCTAACCTCTAAAGTTGCATTTTATATATTTATTCAACAAATATAGGTACTGAATATTTTAAACATGGTATAGACTCTCAATTTTTTTCTCTTCAAAATGCAGTTTGTTTCATAATTCTAACATATTTGGTTCCTGTATTATTCACACTTTATATACAGGATGTGCTAAAATAAAAAAAATAATTCCGGCGCCAAAAGGTTAATGCTTACTGTCAAGAGTGTCAGGAGTGCAGTGCTCACTGTGCACCCTCTAAAATAAATACTTGTGGCTGGCAGTCTTCCGATGGATGGTAGATGTGATGGTGGGATTATGAATAAGGAAGCATGTAGTTTTAGAATCTACCACCACATTTCCTCATGTTTGATTTGTTTAGATGCTGTGATTGGGATTGCTGAGAGCAGGTTTGGGCCATGGTGAAAAACTTTTTTCAGGTCTGGCTAAAAGACTTTAAACTAGATCGGAAAGACTGACTCTCAGTTGCATAGTGATTTGGTTAATTTGTAAATCGACAAATAATGATGCTACTAGGAAAGTCAACAAAGTATGTTACACAGAGGGGCCCGGCCCTCTTTCCAGGATGCCGGGCCCCAGTAACTCACACCGGATTCCCTTATATCTTGTCACACTGGCTGTGATTTTATAAAGTTTCTATAGTTGGGCAGCCAGCCAATGACACAGAATGTGATGGTTACGAATCACTTTCGTTTCTCCAAAACTACCAAACATTAGGACCAACATTATTAAGTTGAAACATATAACATAAATCACAAAGAAAATTTAAAATTATATTGAAATTTTCAGGTATAAATTTAAATTCTGGTTTTTTTTTAAATGTTAACCAGGAAGTTAAAATCCTGTTACACTAATAGCACTTAATTTTATTCATATTTTGTGTTTCTCTTTTTTTGTGTGTTTATTTGGAAAAAGCAGTATATATTCTTCAAAATTCCATGAACATTTCAAGAACATAAGTTGCAGATGAGGCAGATAAGTAATCTCTCCACACTGCAGTACCTCAGAAACTATCAAGTGGAATTTCCATCACACAGCATCAATGGGGTTAAACAGCATCTCTGGTATGCTCTTTTGGGCATGCTTACCTGATGCATGTGTTTGAACTAATACTAAAATGCCTGGCAGCTTTTGTGTACACATTATAAATGAATGAATGAATAAATAAATAAATTAATAAATAGCATATTTCACATAACAAGTACATATTAATATTTGTGAAAAATATCACACAAAAGCTAGACATCTGGTACCATAAATCATAAGTCCTGATTCCACCAAGCCCTTCAATTTACATTTTAAATATTTCAGACATATGCTAGTTTCACAAGACCCTTAAATGGTTGAAATTCTGTTGCTACAGGTTTTGTGCCCTTTGTGCAAGGGCTTCTATGTACCTACAGGAGGTGCCGAGTGATAGATGGATGAAGACAGGAAAGGATCACAGACACGAAGAAACTAAGCATGCGTAAAACAGAGAACAAGATGTGTAGTAGCAGCTCTTCAAATTTATCCATCAACTATCAATGCCATTAGTATCAAATGTAATAACTGATAAAACAAGTTTTAACCTTTCAAACATTAGGAAAGTTAGGCATAAATCTGAAAACATTTTCTGATTAAATATTTTGTTATGTTCCATATTTTAACCAACGAAATGCACCAATTAAAACAGAATGAAACAGATCACAAAACAACTTCATATTAGGTGCCAACTCCTACATGTTTCGGCACCAAGGTGCCATCCTCGGGAAGTTCCTTAAAAACAAAGGATTGTTAAGTCCAACATGTACCCCAGGAGTCAGTTGCCCTCACTTTAATCATCAAAATCAGCAGTCTTAAAATGTTAAAATCATTAGATTACACATGTTAACAAGTACAAGTTCATATTGCCATAATGAAGTATGTTTTATGATGTGTTTTACTGTAATTTAAGTAGTGCATTTTGTTGGCTAAAATATGGAATGTAAGAAAATGCAGTCTGAACAACATAAAATTTACAGATGTCCAACAGGCTAAAGCTATTTGCAACTTTAAGAAATACAAAGGAGAAACTCTGTATGACCAACGCAACTACTGGAGGGTGTAACAAAACATGGCATTGCTATTTTAGCAATATGGGCTTGTACTTATTAACATGTGGGGACCGCTGTAGCACAGTGCTTAAGGTGATGTGCTACAAATTGGTAGGTCGCTGGTTCGATCCCAGCTGGTGTCAATGGAATTTTTCATTGCCATAAAATCCTTCCGATCGCACTACAGACCTGGGGTCGACTCAGCCTCTAACAGAAATGAGTAGCAGGAGTATTTCCTGGGGGTAAAAAGCGGCCGGTGCGTAAGGCTGACAACCTTACCACCATCCTGGGCCGTTGTCACATAATCTGGGAACCTTAACTTCCTGGAACCTTCTGGGCCACTCCAGGCCTGTAATGGGACTGATTTACCTTCTTTACTTATTAACATGTATAATCTAGAATTTTAACATTGTAAGACTTTAAATTTTCATGATGAAAGTGAGGGTGACTAGCACCTTAAGTACATGTTGGACTTATGATCCTCTTCTTTTGATAAATTCCTTGGGGATGGCACCTTGGTGCTGAAACATGTAGGAGTTGGCACCTAAAATGAAGTGTGTTGTATGACGTTTCACTGTATTTTAGTCAGTGCATTTTGTTGGTTAAAATAAGGACTGTAAGAAAATGCACAGTATGAATAACAAGATAATTTGTTACATTTTATACAATTCAACAAGCAATTGTAGACTCCAAGATCTTCTCACACCACAACCTGCAGCAAAGTTGCACAGAACTGACAGAGGCATTTAACGTGAAGCAGATAGGAACTTGCAACAAATCCCACAATGTATTTCCTATTGATAATAAAAAACTGCTGTAAGCTGATGTCATTAATAATGATAATGATAATGTATTTTCAACAGATGGATCTGGAGAAATCTTTGAGAAAGAAAGATGATTCTTGAATTCAAGACTTCCAAACGCTGTGTACAAAGTAAAAGTTTAAAAACTTTCAAGTTTCCAGGCTCTCAAAGTATGGCCTTTCCCCTGTAAGCATACAATTTCATGTGCATTCTAGAAATTCCATTCATGATGGGCTACTTTTAATTATCTCAGCCCATATGTGCACTATGCAATGCCACACAATTAAGTTTCAGTCTTTAATATCTTTCCACCTTTCCCAAATTTTCATTCTGTCTTCAAATGTTTTTAAATGGTACTCCAATCTATATAAAATTCTCTGGCCTGCTGATATCGTCACGCTTAACCTTCCAAAGCCCAGTGGTAACTATATATTCCACAAGCTAGAACACTCAAAAACACTGTGTTGTCCTCCCAGTGTATTTATGCATTGTGTGTCACTCCCCACATAGACACCGATCATATCCCTGTACGGCATTAACCAGTTGGTTTTTGTAATGGAGATGTAGCGTGTTTACTAGGACGTAGGAATCTAAATTTTATTGAATATCTGGCTAAACGTCATGCATTGGATAGATGAGTTTTGTGTATGATGTGCACATAATTTGTTCAGGCCTGACTGCAGGCCTCTCACTCAGTAACAGCCAAAAATGTTTTCAAGTCTCGGTCCCGTTATGTCACTGCTGCTAAGTGAAAACACAGACTTATAAACAGCTTACTGAAACCTGAAACTGGAATACTGTGGTGTTTAGGGAACATGTGAAATAGTATTTTTTTTATCTTAGTAATTAACCAACTTTATACACACAATTTGTTTTACAATAAGTTTATTTCATGCCTCTACATGTTTTGAGCACTATGTGCTGATCATCAGGAGGTCAAAATTATACAACCTATAGGTGTGAAGATACCAGAGGCTGTAGAATACAATCTTGACCTCCTGATGATGAGCACATGTGCTCGAAACATGTAGAGGCATGAAATAAACTTATTGTAAAGCAAATTTTATGCATCAAGTTGGTTAATTACTAAGATAAATACACAGAAATGCACAGTCAGCAAAACATCAAAAAATATGTGAAATAGTAGTAGCTAGGTGTTACAGAAAGATTAAATTGCAAACTGTGTTAAATAAGGCATTGGTTTCACTCACTTGATGTAGGGTTGGTGCAAGGCAACAAGGCTAGCATGGATGGTCATTGTTATGGCAGCCAAATGGAAGTAGTCAAAGAGGACGGGCAGGTGATAGTGAAGACCTCTGGTGGGAGAAAAGTGGAGCTGCAGCGTTCGGCTTGAGACACAGGAGATGGAGCTGTGTTGGTCTGGACCGAACGTTTGATCCGTAAACCAAAGCTCTACCATCAGCGTGAAGTCTGCTCGCTCAAGCGTATCCTCGATCTGAAAACAGACAGGACACATTTTCATTAGTTTTAATGCAGTTGTTTTATGATCCTATGTCCAGTGATAAAAGTCACGTACTCTTGAAGAGATACTGTAGGCATCAGTGCCAGCTAGATTTTTTGCAAGGTGGTGCAAATTACCTTCACGTAAAGAGACCAGACTTTTTGTTGACCAAAGCTAGACAAGAGAGTAACAAAAGTGTCATTTAATTATAGTGCTGGACTCAAAATGTATATTTATGGCCAATCTCTGTTTCCATACAAATTCTGACAAGAATTACTAATACGAGGGAGAGTCAAATGAGAACCTTAAAAGTGCGATAAAAATTAAAACCACAGCTCGACTGTCTTGTAAGTTTCAACAGTGATACTCATGGTTTGAAGAGTGGCCGACAGGTGGCAGTACGATACTACATAGAAAAATGATGTCATTGTGTATCTTGTGTGTTCAATAAATTACGAGATAAAACATATTTAAGGTTTCATTTGACTCACCCTTGTAGAAAACCCATTTGATTCAATACATATTATTAAATGAAAGAAATAAATTGTGCCAATATCCCAAGGTGCCACACAACTTGCTGCAGGTGCCACTGATTGAAGAATGATTACAAATGACAACTACGAACAAAAAGCAGTTACAAAATACTTGACTCTTAATTTGAAATTTTAACATTGTCAATTTACAGAGGGTAAAAATTGTGATAAACGACAATATTATTGAACAAGTAACAGATTTTAAATACTTGGGGTATCGCATATCAGAATACGGAAGTGA
>Ga0123354_10008007_pt1 | contig 16032 bp, 14 predicted proteins | sample TergutLab28metaG_2_FD_97872 | JGI IMG/M metagenome (GOLD analysis project Ga0123354, IMG submission 97872) | Labiotermes labralis P4 segment gut microbial communities from Petit-Saut dam, French Guiana - Lab288 P4 | ecosystem: Host-associated > Arthropoda: Insects > Digestive system > Gut ...
CGGAGAAACCCGTGCCACACCGTTCCAGAGTGGCATCAACCGTGAGAGTCTCCAAATTCTTGGAATCAGTCACGAAGTCGGGGGTGGCCGCTCGACAGGTCCGGCCGCGTTCATCAAGGGAACTTGGCGGGGCCACACTTTCTGCGACTACCCAATTATTGTGGGTGCTATTTGTTATGAAGTAATTAGGTGAGAAGTCCTGGAAATTGGGAACGACGACGTGCTCTCCATTGACCGCCTCCACGAAGAGATGGTCGGAAGCCGTTTTCACGTTCCCGCCCGGTGCACTACTCTGATGCGCCGGGAGCGGGGGTGTCACAAGGCAATTCATGTCCAGCTACTCCCACTACAATGCCGAAATCCCCAACGAACCCCATCCTCCCCGGTATGGTGGCACGTGACCTCGGGTCCATGATGCCACCACTTCCCCAGAAAACCAAGAGGCCCCAGTCTCTAATTAATGGCCAGACAACTCTGGTCATATCCACATCTTGGAAGCCCTCCACGAGTGCCTGCCCAGCACACACTTCCCAAGACCTGACAGTGCCGACTATACCGTGAATTCATGGATCCATGTCTGCTGTTGGACGCCTTCTGGACCGCCGTGACAGAAATACTGTGGTTCAATGATGCGTTCCCGGCGCTACGACGATGCAGACTTGTTGTCTGTCCAACGTCGAACAACCAGTACGAAACTGGCTGAGGGCCCACTCACCTGTCCGCGACGGACTCCTCATAGGCACTGATCACTTGGATGCGGCGTGTGTGCCGTTCGTCATGGGAAAACTCAGTGGCGAGGAATGCCAGGACGAGATCGATCACTTGCTCGCGACTGTGCATCCTGGCGCCCAGCGATGCGACATTAGCATTGTTGTGCTCGCGGGCCAGGAGCGCGGTCTCGTTGGAATGGATCAGGGCAGCCCGGACACCGCGGACCTTGTTGGCCGCGATCGCCTCACCATTTCCCGAGCCGCCCAGGATGATTCCCAGGGAGCCCGGGTCGGCGACGACCGCCTCGGCCGTGGGGATGATGTACGAAGGATAATCGTCCTCCGAATCGTAATCCTCGGCGCCGTGGTCGACGACGTCGTACCCCTTCGCTTGCAGAACACGCACGATGACGGCCTTCACGTCGAAGCCCGCATGGTCCGTACCGATGTGGACACGCATTTGTCTCCTTCCAACAAGTTGTGGCGTTAGTGAATACTGAACAGCCATGTTGTGGTCCTTGCATAGACCTGCCCTGGTCTGACCAGCGTCGATGGGAAGTCAGGGCGGCGCGGGGAGTCCGGGTATTCCTCGGTCTCCAGGGCGATCCCAGTACGAGCGGCTCCCGCCCCGGTTGGATGCCTGACGGAAGGCTCACAGAGGAACTGCCCTGAGTAGACCTGCACAGCGGGATAGTCAGTGTGAATATCCACAGTACGCCCGGTCCCCGGATGGTGCAGACGAGCGGCCTCCCTGTCCCCCGTACTGTCAAGGATAAACGCATGATCGATGCCAGCGTGATCGCGCACCTGGACGTCATGATCGGCCAGTGCTGACCCGATGAGCGCAGCCGTGGTGAAATCGAAGGGCGAACCCCGCACCGGACTGGGTGCTTGCGGCACGGGGATGGAGGCTTGATCAATGGGGAGGTAGGCGCTTGCCCGGACAGTCAACTCATGGTCGTCAATGACGCAACCCGTCCCCGACAGGTTGAAGTAGGGGTGGCACACAACATTCAGCACGGTGGGAGAGTCGACGGTGGCGCTGACCGTGTGGGTCAATGACCACCCATCGAGCCGATACTGCACACGGGCATGGATCGGGCCGGGGAAACCATCGTCGGGATCGGACCAGTCCAGGCGCAAGGACACGTGGTGGTCGTCTGCGTCGACCACCGTCCACTCTTGGGTGCTCCAGCCGTGATCGCCACCATGGAGAGTGGCCGTCCCCAAGTCATTGAGTGTGGGCGTGTACGTCACGCCGTCGATGACATAGCCACCCGCGGCGATGCGGTTGGCGAAGGGACCGCAGATCTCACCCAGATACCCGGCACCCGCCACGCGATCCTCCTCATGGTCGTACCCCAGGATGACCGAAGCGACTCGGCCAGCCCGGTCGGGCATGCGAAAGTCGTTGACAGCCGCACCACGGCTCCAGATCTCAGCTGTGACCTCGCCGGCGCCCAGTGTCACCTTCTTCATCGCACTCCTTCCAACCCCTACTCAATCACGAAGGTACGACAAAATTCAACGATCTTCCGGATCAATCATTACTGTGACGTGTGGGATGATGGCCAGAATCGTCACGTGTTCCCAACAGTGGTGGCATCAGTCCTGGTCATCCGCGAAACGCTAGTGTGGTACTCGGCATCCAGCCCTGGGCACTGGAGCAGGGTTGACCGGTCCGTGTGACGCACAGGCCCGGTATTCTCGTGCACTGTCTGGACAACACGTGTGTACGATGAAGCCCTGGATGCCCGTCCGTGAAAGGAATGACGTGGAAGATCTGCTCATCGCCAATGTCCGCCTCCCTTCAGGCGCAGGGACAAAACTCGGCATCCATGGAGTTCACCTGGTCGAACCGGATGCGCTGGTCCATCCCCGCGTGATTGACGCGGATGGTCTGATGGCCCTGCCCGGGCTGGTCGATCTGCACACCCACTTGCGCGAGCCCAGTCCCCATCCTGCGGAAACGATCGCCTCGGGGACGTCGGCTGCAGCACGTGGCGGCTTCACTGCTGTTTTCGCCATGGCGAACACCGATCCGGTCACCGACACGGCGGAAGCAGTACGCCACATCCGTCAGTTGGCCAGTGGCCAATCGGCCGAAGTGATCCCCGTGGGCGCGATCACGCGCGGCTTGAACGGGACAGAACTGTCCGACATCACCGGCATGCATACCGAGGGGGTCACCCACTTCTCCGACGATGGTCGCTGTGTCATGGACGCAGGTCTGATGAGACGAGCCCTAGTCCAGGTGAGCGCTTTCTCAGGCGTGGTCGCCCAGCACTGCCAAGACCACAACCTGGCGGGGACCCAGGCATGTGTGCCCGAGTCCGCCGACGAGACGTTCTGGCCCTGGTCAGCCGAAGCGACGATTGTGGCCCGCGACGTCCAACTAGCCCTCGACACCAAAGCCCATATCCACATCTGTCACATCTCAACCGCGGAGTCAGTGGACGTGGTGCGCTGGGCCAAAGCCCGTGGCATCCCGGTCACGGCTGAGGTAACCCCGCACCACCTTCTCCTCGGTTCTGATCTCTTGCACGGCGGCGACACCCGCTTCAAAGTCAACCCCCCTCTCAGATCGAACGAAGACCGTCAGGCCGTGCGCCAAGCCCTCGCCGATGGAACGATCGATGTGGTTGGAACCGATCATGCCCCTCATCTACCTTCTGACAAGGACAAACCATTTCCGGATGCCAAGCCGGGCATGGTGGGGCTCGAATGGGCACTGGGTGTGGTCATCGAAACAATGGTCACGACCGGACTGCTCGACTGGGCCGGTGTGGCAGACCGGATGTCCGAAGCCCCGGCCCGCATCGGGCAGATCTCCACTCGCCAGGGCCGCCCGCTGACCCCTGGAGAACCAGCCACCCTAGTCCTGATCGACCCCACCCGCAGGGCGGTCGTGGACAAGAACACCGCAGTCACCCTGGGACGCAACAACCCCTACGATGGCATGAACCTTCCCGACCCAGTGCTGGCCACTTTCTGGGACGGACGGCTCACCTACGACGGCGGACTGATCAGAGCATCCTGACCGGACCCGGTTGTCTGAGGTGGACGAGTGCTGACTCGCCACATTCCGGGCGAGACTTCTGCCACGAAACCCATCTGTTTGAGTCTTCCCAAACTGACCATCAACGACCAGGCTGATTCACCAGTCACAGCGCACAGTTCGTCGACGCTGGCACTTCGGCGGGCTGGGAGGGACTCGCAGATCTGTGCCAAGTCTGGAGTGAGTCCATCCATCGCAGTGGGTTCTTCACGAGGGTAATCCGGAATTGCTGATTTCAGCGGTTCGACACTGGTGAGGATATCCTCCACGTTGGTCACGAGGGTGGCCTGACCACTGCGGACAAGCCGATGGGGGGTCACCGACATGGCCGAAGTGACAGGCCCCGGAGCGGCCAGAACTGGGCGCTGGAGCGACAAGGCCCAGCTCACCGTGTTCTGGGCACCGCTGCGCAGTGCTCCTTCGACTATGACCGTTGCCTTGGCCAACGCGGCGATCAGCCTGTTGCGAACAAGGAACCTCGCTCGCGAAGGCGGTCGGTCCGGGGGATGCTCACTGACCACCGCACCACTGTCACGGATCTTTTCCAGCAAGACCGAGTTCCCCGCAGGGTACAACTGGGCCAAGCCACCCGCCATGACGGCCACAGTCGCCCCGCCTGCGGCAAGCGCGCCACGATGGGCACAGGAATCGATCCCATAGGCCCCGCCAGACAGCACACAATACCCATGCTCAGCGATCCCCACGGCCCAATCGGCAGCCACATGCTCACCATAGGCCGTACTCGCCCGGGAACCCACCATGGCCAGCGACGAGGTTTCGGCCAGATTCGCGGGTCCTGCCACCCATAATCCCAGTGGTACCCCACCCACACCACCAACCGGCTCACTCCATTCGAGTTCACCCAGACACGTGGGCCATTGCTCATCCCCGGGGATCAGAAATCGGGCTCCGATCTGATCAGTACGACGCATCAACGAATCGACGTCGAGCTGTGAGGCACGACGAGCGATCGAGGTCTTCCCGTGTCCGGCACGAAGGTACTCCCACACATCTACGGCTCCCTGCTCGGCGATCAACTTCGCCAAACCCACATCTCCGGCGTCGTGGGCAGCGGCCAGACCCATTCTGGCTCTGCGTTCCCCATCCATCACAGGATCTCCTCTCCTTGTCGCAGTCCCAATGCGACCGAAAGATGGTCGGCGTCGGGACGATCCGCCCCCATCAGATCAGCCACGGTCCAGGCCACCTTCAACACTTTGTCCACGCCACGAGCGCTCAGATTTCCATTCGCCACTTCGGTGTCGAGGATGCTCATCGATGTCGGCAACGGCAGTTCCTGACGAACGTACCTGCCGGGCATCTCAGCATTGGTCACCCACGGGGTGTCCTTCAGACGGGCCGCTTGCCTCATCCTCGCCGACAACACCCGCTCCACCACGACTGACGAGCTCTCCGGCTCGGTCAACCCACGCATCAACAGGCTCTGGCGCAGAGCCACGATCCTGGCCTGGATGTCGATCCGGTCCAAGATCGGTCCCGAGACCCGGGCAGCATATCTGCGAATGGCCATCGGCGAACACGTGCACTTGCTATTCGGACTGGCGGCCAGCCCGCACGGGCATGGGTTGGCCGCCAGGACGAGTTGGAACCGAGCCGGATACCTGACAGCCATCTGAGAGCGAGCCAGGACGATTTCCCCGGATTCCAAGGGCGTACGCAAGGCCTCCAACGCCTGAGTCGGGAACTCGGGAGCCTCGTCGAGGAAGAGTACGCCGCGATGGGCCAGCGACACCGCCCCTGGACGGGCGATCCTCGCGCCACCTCCAATCAGCGCAGCCACCGATGTGGAATGGTGAGGAGCCGAATACGGAGGACGGTGCGGCAAGGCGTCAATCGTCACGTCGACCAAAGAGTGGATCGCGGCCACTTCCATCGCCTCGGCCACACTCAGGTCCGGCAGGATCGTGGGCAGGCACGACGCCAAGAGGGTCTTTCCAACGCCGGGAGGACCATGCAGATACACGTGGTGACGCCCCGCCGCAGCGACTTCCAAGGCCCAGCGGGCCTGAGTCAACCCGATGACATCTTTCAGGTCCGGCACCATGACAGACACCTGGTCACTTGGCCGAACGGGTTCGATCGCCACTCCTGGTCCCCCCTGCAAGACTTCGATCAGGTCCTTCAGATGGCGCACCCCGCGAACCTGGACTCCTTCAACCAGACAGGCTTCGCCAACCTGGCTCGCCGGGACGACAGCCCGCTCCAATCCCAGTCGTCTGGCTCCCAACAATGCGGGCAAGACTCCCCGTACTGGATGAACGGTGCCGTCCAGACCCAACTCACCCAACAAGATAACCTTGTTTAAGCACTCGGGAGGGAGCACCCTCTCCGTGACCAACACCGCCGCCGCGATGCCCAGATCATAATGAGACCCTGCCTTGGGGACACTGGCAGGCGTCAGATTGATCGTCAGCACTTGGGAGGGCCAGGAATAGCCCGCACTGAGCACTGCTGCCCGGCACCTCTCTTTCGCCTGGGTCAGCGCAGCGTCAGGCAGTCCCACCATTGTCGTCCGCGGCAACCCCGATCCGGTCCACGCTTCCACGGTGACCAGCATCGCGTCCACACCCACCAGGGCCACCGACTGAGCCCGGGCGATCCCCCACACCGAACTCATAGCCGTACTGCTTTCGCGTGAGTCAGGGTGGCGACCCCGCCCGGTGGAGCAAGGACGCCGATGGCGTCGATCCGGACCTTGTCGTATCCCGTGTCGTGACTGGTCATCCAGAGGCAGGCCAGGCGGTGCAGGCGACGAAGCTTGGCCTGTGTAATCGCTTCCAGTGGCTCTCCGAACCCGGTTCCAGACTTGGCTTTCACCTCGCAGAAGACCAGTGTCCCCCGACCCCGGCTGGGCTCCACGGCAACGATGTCGATCTCCCCCACGCGGGAGAAACGCCAATTCCGCTCCACGATCCGCCAGCCCAGACCCTGGAGATAGGACACGGCGAGATCTTCGCCCATCTTTCCCACCGACACACGCTCATCCATGGTTCACCTCCGCCCGGGACAGTTCTCAGCAACGGGTTCGCGATGACAGCCATCCACAGGGTCACGAGAATGGGTGTGAGTTCTCCACATTTGCCCCGAAAATGACACCGGACGAGAAAAAAGGGACAATACTTCGCCACTCAAGCAATCCCACGAACACCCGAGTCGCCACCCAGCGGGCAACAATTCTGAGTCTCGTCGAGGCCTTCTGTTCATCATGGTTTCGCGGGCAAGAACACGTGACGCACGGGCACCCACCATGCGGTGCATCATGTGATTGTCGTCGCAATAGCATGCCGAAATCCCACACGCGGTACAATGAAATTCTTGCATTCACGCAGTATGAGTGCTCGGGGAAAGGGCGATTGTGCTCCATCTTGACGAGGTCCGCAAGACTTACCACACAGGGACTTTCACTCAGGCGGCGCTCGACGGAGTCACCATCACCTTTCGTGACAACGAATTCGTCGCGGTCCTCGGCCCGTCGGGATCCGGCAAGACCACGCTGCTGAACATCGTCGGTGGTCTCGACCACTGCGATTCCGGCGATCTGGTCATCGACCAAGTCTCGACCAGTGAATACAAGGACCGCGACTGGGACACCTACCGCAACAACCGCATCGGTTTCGTCTTCCAGAATTACAACCTCATCCCCCACCAAACAGTGTTGGCCAACGTCGAATTGGCGCTCACCTTGTCCGGTGTCGGCGCGGCCGAGCGAGCCCAAAGAGCCAAGCAAGCGCTTCAAGACGTGGACTTGACCGAGCACATGAACAAGCTGCCCAACCAGCTCTCCGGCGGGCAGATGCAGCGCGTGGCCATCGCCCGGGCTCTGATCAACGACCCGGAAATCCTGCTCGCCGACGAGCCAACCGGCGCCTTGGACTCCAAGACCGGTGTCCAGGTCATGAACCTCTTGCAGCAGATCGCGGCCAACCGGTTAGTCATCATGGTGACCCACAATCCGGAACTGGCCCAGCAGTACGCCACACGCATCGTCTCGCTCAGGGACGGCAACGTGGTCGACGACACCCGCCCGTACACTCCCCTGGCCGACCGCCGACAAGCTAAGGAGGCGCGGCGCACGTCGATGAGCTTCCTCACGGCGATCGCGCTGAGCTTCACCAACCTGATGACCAAGAAGGGCCGCACGCTGATGACCAGCTTCGCGGGCTCGATCGGCATCATCGGCATCGCCACCATCCTCGCCCTGGCCAACGGCATTAATGCCTACATTCGTTCGGTTGAAGAAGACACGTTGTCGCTCTACCCACTGACCATCCAGACGCAGGGAATCGACCTGACAAGCCTCCTGACCGGTTCCAACTCCTCGCCCGACGACTCGTCGTCGTCCACCTCGGGCGGGGAGGTCCACGAAGTCAAGACTCTCGCCAAGATGTTCTCCCATGTCGGATCGAATGACCTCGCCTCGCTGAAGACGTACCTCGATTCCGACTCGTCCGGAATCTCGCAGTACGTCAACTCCATCCAGTACAACTACAATGTCACCCCCCAAATCTTCTCCACCGATACCAACGAGTCGGTACGCCAGGTCAACCCCAACGCAGTCTTTTCCGCGCTGGGCATGAACACCACATCCTCCAGTTCCCTGCTCTCGATGGGCATGTCCGCCAACGTCTTCTCCTCTTTGCCCGACGACATGGGCCTGGTCAACGGGCAGTACGACGTCCTCGCCGGGCACTGGCCGACGAACAGTAACGAATGCATGCTGGTCTTGTCGAGTTCGGGCGGTGTCTCCGATTTCGTCTTGTACGCCATGGGCCTGCGCAACCCCGACCAGTTGGAGCAGATGGTCACCAACATGGCCCAGAACAAACCCATCACGACACCGACAGACACCCTCTCCTTCACGTACGACGAACTGATGGCCGTCAAATTCAGCGTCGTCCCCGCCCAGGATTTCTACCAGTACGACCCGACGTACCAAGTGTGGACCGACAAGAGCACCGACCAAACCTGGATGAAGAATGCCGTCGCGAATGGCGAGCCGCTCAAGGTCGCCGGGGTGGCCCGCCCCGATCCGTCGTCCACGACCACCATGCTGAGCCCGGGACTGTACTATCCCTCCAGCCTGGTCACCCACCTGATGAGCGAAGGGGCCGCGTCGCCGATCGTCAAGCAACAGCTCGCCACCCCCGATGTCAACGTCCTCTCGGGCAAGACCTTCGCCGAAGAACAGGCGAATCCCTCCTTGTCATCCTTCGACTTCTCCTCCTTGTTGAATGTCGACCCGGACGCCATGGCCCAACTGTTCAGCGCCAACCTCAACAACTTCTCCCCCAGTCTGCCGTCGATGAACCTCAGTTCCCTCGCGTCGAGCATGCCGGCGGTGCCACCTCCTGACCTGACCTCACTGATGAGTGGGCTCAATGTCTCGGTCTCGCCCAACGCGCTGGGCTCCCTGATATCCCAGACCCTGGCGGACTACCTCAACGACACTGTGGGCACCCTGCCGAGCCCCTCTGCGTCTGGCAGCAGTCCTCCGGCCACGTCACCGCCCGCGTCCACCTCGGCCCCCACCGGATCGTCATCCGGCACCACGGGACCCCCATCCTCATCCACACCGTCGTCTTTGACCAGTACGGCATCCTCGGCCATGCCATCGCCCGGGACAGCACCATCATCGAGCGCACCGCTTTTGTTCGGTGCCCCGTCGTCGGCCATGACTCCCACAGCCACGCCGACATCCAGCGTCAGCCCCGGTTCGTCGACCACACCGACATCCCTCACCACACCCACCGGCCTGCCAACATCCACGTCCAGTCCGTCATCGTCGGCCACGACAACCACCAGCACGCCGTTGCCCAGCACGGTCACGCCAACTCAATCGCCCACCACAACACCCACAGCCGGATCATCAGTCACCACGACACCGGATCCCAGCTCGGCAGCTTCCTCGTCTCCTTCCGCCGGTACGGTAACCCCGACGATCTCAGCAGCCCCGAGTTCCTCCCCATCGACGACCACGACTGCGACCATCGGCGCGTCCAGCACACCTCTGCCATCCATGGCCATCACCTTGTTCGGCTCCCCGCCGTCATCGACGCCCACACCATCAGCTTCGGCTCCGACCAGCACGCCGACAACCCCGGCATCCCCAGCAGCCCCAGCGTCATCCCCAGCCAGCCTGCCCACCACGCTGACTATGAGCCTGCCGCCCACCGTGACGCTGACCCTGCCGACCGGACTGCCCACGCCAGTGTCCAGCTTCTTGTCCACCTTGCCCACTCAGTCCTTGAGTCTCCCAGCCAGCTTGTCCGTCAGCCTGCCGAGCCTGCCGGTCACCTTGCCGACCAGCCTACCGACGAGCTTGCCGAGCGGCCTGCCTACTGCTCTGCCGAGCCTGCCCATCACCTTGCCAACCAGCCTGCCCACGACGCTGCCAACCAGCCTGCCCACCAGCTTGCCGACCGACGTGACCATCCCTTGGCCGAGCGGCCTGCCCACCACGCTGCCGTCCGACCTGCCCAGCGCCCTGTCCAGCCTGATCAACACCCTTCCCACTCTGCCGGGGCTGCTCCCCACGACCCCAGAACCGAGCCAGCCGACCGCCATGCCAACCAGCATGCCAACTGACCTGGGATCGATTCCCGGTGTCAGCCAGGTGGTCGACTCTTTCACCACCTGGTTCTCCCAACCCAGTGTGCAAGCCCAATTCTCTTCCCGTCTGGCCGCGACGATGGACTCCGGCGCGATCCAGCAGCAACTGGCCGGCGCGCTGGCCAGCTACATGCAACAGACATTGCAGTCCACACTGACCGCCGTCATGTCCTCCCTCCAGTCACAGTTGGCAGTCGCCATGCAGTCCACCATGTCGCAGCTGACCAGCCAGTTGTCCTCCGCGATGAACATCGACCCGGCGCAGTTGTCGAACGTCTTCCACTTCAACATGGATTCCGACCAGTTGACGACGCTGCTGATGTCGATGCGCTCCAACCAGGCCAACTCCCTGGACTCCAACCTGACACAGTTTGGGTACGCCGATCCGAGCGTGCCGTACAGCATCGACATCTATCCCAAGGACTTCACCTCCAAGCAACACGTCATCGACATTCTCGACGGGTACAACAACCGGATGTCAGCCACCGGCCAAGACGGCAAGGTCATCACGTACACCGACATGGTCGGAACCTTGATGAGTTCGGTGACCGACATCATCTCCAAGATCACATCAGTCCTTGTCGCCTTCGTGTCGATCTCGTTGGTGGTGTCCTCGATCATGATCGGTGTCATCACGTACATCTCCGTACTCGAACGACGCAAAGAGATCGGGATCTTACGTGCCCTCGGGGCCAGCAAACGAGACATCGGCAACGTGTTCAACGCTGAAACACTCATCGTCGGTTTTGTCGCCGGTGCGATGGGTGTCGTGATCACCCTCATTTTGACGTTGATCGCCAACCCCATCGTCTATCACTACACCCAGGTCAAGAACATCGCCCAACTGCCCGCCATCGCGGGAGTGGCCCTCATCGCGATCTCCATGGCGCTGACCTTCGTGGCCGGTTTGATCCCCAGTTCAGCCGCGTCCCGCAGGGATCCCGTCGAAGCACTGCGCAGCGAGTAACAAGCTTTGTGACCGAGTGGGACGCTGAGGACTCCCAGCAGCCGAGGTGTTATTAGCCCTGTTCGGGGACCTGAAGATCGGAATGGGTGATCTCCTCGATGGAAACATCGCGGAAGGTCAGTACCTTGGCAGTCTTGACGAATCGAGCGGGCCGGTACATATCCCAGACCCACGCGTCGGCCATCGACACCTCGTAGTAGATGTCGCCGCCTTCGGTGCGTACCTTCACATCGACATTGTTGCACAGGTAGAAGCGTCGTTCCGTCTCGACAGCGTACCGAAAAATGCCGACCACATCCTTGTACTCCTTGTACAAGGCAAGTTCAAGATCGGATTCGTAGGATTCAAGGTCTTCAGCGCTCATGATGCTCCCACTCTAGTGGTTCGGGCCACATTCCCATAGCTCAACCGATGCTGTGGACACGGCCCCAATTCGTCCAAGTGCCGCTGATGCCGGGCGGTGGCATAGCCCTTATGTTGGGACAACTCATATTCCGGATAGAGCAGGTCCAGTTCATCCATGATGGTGTCCCTCATGACCTTGGCGACGATCGACGCGGCGGACACACAGGGTACGACCTGGTCGCCTTTCCACATCCCCACGGTGGGGGCCGGGAGGCCGTCGACGGCAAACCCATCGGTGATCACGAATCCAGGAGTCACACGCAACCCGAGAACAGCTTGCCTGAGCGCGTGGAGATTAGCCGCTTGCAGCCCCATGCGGTCGCACTCGCGGGCCTCGACCACGACCCATGACACGGCGACAGCATGCTGGAGAATCACGTGGAGAAGACTCGCCCTGCGCCCATGGCTAAGAGCCTTGGAGTCGTCCAACCCCGCAATGTCATGCTCGGGTTCTTCGGACAAGATGACGGCTGCCGCGACCAGCGGCCCGGCGCAAGCACCTCTGCCAGCCTCGTCGGCCCCTGCGACCGGCCCTAAACCAGCCGCCGCCAACATCTGCTCATATGCTGCCAAGAGGACAGGTCCATTGCACAGTGTTCACTGACGGGGGCGATCCGGTCGGACCAGGCACGTCCGCGAAGGTTGGGGGTATGGAGAACGTACGAATCCTCGACACCGGTCTCATGATGGCGAAAGCCCGCCCCTGGATCGCATCGATGCTCGGAAAGGCCAAATCAGGAGTCGGGGTCGGTCCCGAACACATGTGGTAGCGGGAATCCGCCGACTCGTTTCGGTGATCCCCCATCACGAAGACATGTCCGGCGGGCACGACGATGTCGAAACTGTCCGTGGACGGAGCTACGGTTTGGTTGGTCCCGGTCTGAAACAGATACTGCGATTCCTCCAAAGGATGGCCATTGACAGAGATCCGCCCAGACGCATCGCAACAGGTCACGTGGTCGCCTGGCAAGCCGATCAACCTTTTCACAAGGTACTGTTCATTTTGCGGCGGCAAGACCTTGATCCAGGACAAGAATTGCTTCCAATCCGGGGCCGGATCGGCAGGCCCGAGCCACGACAAGTCATCGCGGAAAACGACGATTTCGCCGCGTTGGGGCTCTCCGGGCTTCCACGCCAGGATCGTGTCGCCGACCTCAAGGGTTTGTTCCATCGAACCGGAAGGAACAAGGAAGGGTTGGATGAGAAAGAGTCTGACGAGGACCACGACGAGCAGTGCCACCACCATATAAATCGCGAATTCTCCTAGCCACCGCAAGACGGCCCGAGGCTTGCTGCGCTGCGGTCGAGACTTTTTCGCCGGGGCAGTTTCTTCTTCGCTCTCCATCGTGGCCTCATCTGAGGCGGGAGTCGCCTCAGACGTAGCGCTTCTCCTTGATCTTGGCCGCCTTGCCACGCAACCCGCGCAGGTAATACAGCTTGGCCCGGCGTACATCACCGCGACGCTCGACCTCGATGTGGTCGATGATCGGAGAATGCAGCGGGAAGGTACGCTCGACCCCAACCCCGAAGGAGACCTTGCGTACTGTGAAAGATTCTTGGACACTGGAACCCGTACGGGCGATCACGACACCAGCGAAAATCTGGATACGGGAACGGCTGCCTTCAACGACTCGCACGTGGACTTTGACTGAGTCTCCCGGACGGAAGTCAGGAGTGTCGTCGCGTAGCGACTCCGCGTTCACCGCAGAAATAAGCTGGTTCATGGTAGATACCTCCGGGTGCCACAGGTCACCTTGGTTCTCGATCCGAGACGGCCCGCAGGCTACCCCCCTGTGGCAGGGGCCGTACGAGCACAATCTGACATTCTGCCATATGAGCGCTCAGCCGCGCCACTTAGAAATGCCTGATCGAGCGCATGACAGCGCATCACCAAGCGCCTGGTCAGTCGAAAATTGGCCCCACGGTACGAGTACGTTTCAGCTCGAAGAAACCTGGGTACGCCATCACACCCAGGACGCCATCGAAGAGCTTGCCTGCCTCTTCGCCTTTCGGAGCGGGTGAGATGACTGGTCCAAAGATCGACATCTCACCGATCCGGATCACTGGGGTGCCGACATCCATCCCCACCGGGTCCATGCCCTCATGGTGGCTGACGCGCAGGGCCTCGTCCCAGTCGGTCTTCGTGCAACCGTCGGCGATGGTTTCGTCGAGCCCCACCTGGGCCAGTGCCGCTCGTACTGTCTCAGGCTCTCTTGGTTCTTTGAGCGGGTGGTACCGGGTGCCCAGGGCCGTGTAGAAATCGGACAGCTTTTCTTGCCCGTAACGCTGTTCGACCGCGATGGCGGCACGTGCGCCGTACCATGCCTGCGTGGCCATGCGTTGTTTGTAGTCTGCTGGCAATTCCTCACGCCCCTCGTTGAGGACGGCCAGGCTCATGACATGGAACTTCAGCGTGACATCACGGACTTTGACGACCTCGAGCATCCAACGCGAAGTCATCCAGGCCCACGGGCAATAGGGATCGAACCAAAAATCGACAGTCTGCATGTCCTCACTTAACCACGTTTGGCCGGCCTGAGGGCAGGTATCAGTACGTGAGAGCAGTACAGACACACGACTGTGGTCACAAGGAACGTCGTCGGGTACGGCCCCGGTCACTCCGCCTTTCCGTCTCCTCTGAACAAAGAGACGATCAAGTCGCGGTTGAGTTGGGCGATGGACTCCAGGGGGATCTCCTTCGGGCAGACCGCAGCGCATTCGCCGATGTTCTGGCACCCGCCGAACCCGTTCTCGTCGTGAGCGGCGACCATGGCCTTGACGCGCCGGTGACGTTCCGGCTGGCCTTGGGGAAGATTGGCCAGGTGGGTGATTTTCGCCGACGTGAACAGCATTCCCGACCCGTTGGGGCAGGCAGCCACACAGGCGCCGCAACCGATACAGGTGGCGGCGTCGAAAGCCCGGTCAGCCAGGCGTTTCGGTGCAGGAGTCGAGTGGGCTTCCGGAGCCGCACCGGTGTTGACCGAGATGAAGCCGCCGGCCTGGATGATCCGGTCGAAGGCCGAGCGGTCGACCACCAGATCCTTGACCACCGGGAACGCCCCGGCCCGCCATGGCTCAACCTCGATGACGTCTCCATCATGGAAATTGCGCATGTGCAGTTGGCAGGTGGTCGTGGGCACCGGGGATTCGTAGCGGCCGTGGGGCGAACCGTTGATGACGATGCCGCACATGCCGCAGATACCCTCGCGGCAGTCGTAATCGAAGGCGATAGGCTCCTCGTCGGTCGCCGTGAGGTGTTCGTTGAGCAAGTCGAGCATCTCTAGGAAGCTCATCTCCTCGGAGACATCATCCAGCTGATAGGAATGCATCGATCCTGCAGTGTTCTTGTTGGCTTGACGCCAAATCTTCAGCGTGATTTTCACTTGTAACTCCGTTGCTTCAACTCGATGGCCTCATAGACCAGCGGTTCTTTGTGAAGGATCGGTTTCTCCCCGTCCCCCGTGTACTCCCAGGCGGCGACATAGGCGTACTCGTCGTCGTGACGCAAGGCCTCGCCGTCCTCGGTTTGCGACTCCCTGCGAAAGTGCCCGCCGCAGGACTCACGCCGATGGAGGGCGTCGATGCACATCAGTTCTCCCAGATCGATGAAGTCGATCAGTCGTCCTGCGCGCTCCAGAGTCTGGTTGAAGTCCTCGTTCACACCGGTGACCTTGACGTTGGTCCAGAATTCTTCGCGTAGGGCACGGATCTTGTCGATGGCGATCTGGAGGCCCTCTTCGGTGCGCTCCATGCCGCAGTACTCCCACATGATCGCGCCGAGTTCGCGGTGGATGGAGTCGACCGAACGGGTGCCCTTGACGGCCAACATCCTCTCGATCCTCTCTTGGGCTTCGGCCAATGCGTCCGCGGCGCCGGGAGTGGAGTCGTCGATCTTCTCGAACGGACCGGCGGCCAAATAGTCGTTGATCGTGTTCGGCAGGACGAAATAGCCGTCCGATAAGCCTTGCATCAGGGCCGACGCGCCGAGGCGGTTGGCGCCGTGATCAGAGAAGTTGGCTTCGCCGCACACGTACAACCCGGGGATCGTGCTCTGAAGATCGTAGTCGACCCACAGCCCACCCATGACATAGTGCACGGCCGGATAGATCCGCATCGGGGTCTGGTACGGATCCTCACCAGTGATCTGGGCGTACATATCGAACAGGTTGCCGTACTTCTCCTCGACGGCCTTGCGGCCCAATCTCGCCAGCGCGTCGGTGAAGTCCAGATAGACCCCACGACGGCGTTGCTGGGTGACACCC
>Ga0123354_10008008_pt1 | contig 16032 bp, 15 predicted proteins | sample TergutLab28metaG_2_FD_97872 | JGI IMG/M metagenome (GOLD analysis project Ga0123354, IMG submission 97872) | Labiotermes labralis P4 segment gut microbial communities from Petit-Saut dam, French Guiana - Lab288 P4 | ecosystem: Host-associated > Arthropoda: Insects > Digestive system > Gut ...
CCTGTGGGAACGACAGGTCCCCGACGAGGCGACGCGCGAAAAACTGGTCGATGAGATCCTCCTACCTGTCTACCTGGACGATTCGCCAGCAGAGCCCGGACCTACACCTGAGTAGATCCGGGCTCCCGGCGAAAGAAGTCAGCCTGTCACCAGGTGCTGTCCCCGCGGATCACCACGTCCGAGCCGCCATCAATGAAGATGACCTGCCCGCACAGGTGAGTGTTGGCCGGGCTTCCCAGCCAGGTGAGCAACTCGGCGACCACGTTCGGCCCCGCGATCCCGTTCAACGGCATGGGCACCGTTTTGAGCAGTTCGGTTTCGGCCTCTTGGGTCGCGATCATGTCGGCTGTCATGGGAGTACGGATGACGCCCGGCGCGACAGCGTTCAGCGGAATCGACGCACCAGCCCAGTCGGGGGTGGCGGCGTTGCGGCGGATCCACCGGGCGAAAGCCCTCTTGGTGGACCCATAGATCAGGTTTTGTCCGGCGATGGCGTCGGCCCGGGCCACAGCGCCTTCACGGTCGAAGGCGAGCATGGCTTCGACGAGTTCCTCATCGTGATCGGTGATGGAGGCCATCGAGGCGATCGCCTGGGCCCTGGGGGCTGACGACTTCGCCAAGATCGGGCGCAACCCAGTCAGTGTGCCGACCATCCCGAAGAAATTCACTTTGACAGCCAAAGAGGTGTCATGCGCGACTCCGGCGATGCCGTAGACCGCGTCGATCGATCCGCCGCTGGCCTTCTCGACGCTTGTGACCATCTCGGCCAGACCGTCGGGTGTTGACAGGTCGGCGATGACATCGGTGTCGTGCATGTCGACCCCGATCACGGTCTCACCGCGTGACCTGAGCAGGTTGGCCGTGGCCTGGCCGATACCGGAGGCGGCTCCGGTGACTACACATGTTCTTGACATATAATCTCCTATAAATGTTGATTGTTTTTAAGGTCAGCAGGGTGGCACGGCGCCAGGGAACCCGCTGAAATATCCTGTGTCGCCACCCAGCTATCACCCTCGCTGGTTAGGAGCCTGCTGATATCCGGCTGGCGACGCAGCATACTTCAGTGGTCGTTCATCCTTGTCCATCGAGGAATCGGGCAAGGAAAATGCAGAGCTTACTCCGCCATAAACGGCCTCACAAGGGGTTGTCAGGAAGTTCCCAGTACGATCGGAATCGGCCCCACCATCCTGGTGGTACTGTCGGTGACCATGGACGCCCATATCAGAACAGTCACAGCAGCCGAGATGAAACACCTCGATGAAACAACTATCGTGGGTCACCACCTGCCTTCGGCGGTCCTCATGGAACGAGCGGGACTGGCCGTGGTCCAGGCCCTGCGCGACGAGCGATTCGACCTCGGGCGAGTCCTGGTGGTGAGCGGTCCGGGCAACAACGGCGGTGACGGAGTGGTCGTCGCCCGGCTGCTCCATCTGGCGGGGGTGCCAGTCGAGGTCATCCTCGTCGGCGACGAGACCAAGCGCAGCCAGGACCTGGTCGGACAAACGACGATTGCTGCCAGCTACGGGGTTGCCTTGCTGGCCTGGGGGTCCGGCCTGGCCAAGCCGGGTGAACCGACAACGGTCGTCGACGCAGTCCTGGGCATCGGCGGCGACCGCGCGCCCAGTGGTGACTTCCTCCACGCAGTACGCCACATCAACGCCTGCCGCGACCTGGGCGCGAGGGTCCTGGCCGTCGACATCCCCTCCGGCGTCTCCACCGACACCGGCCAACTTCCGGGAGAAGCCGTCCACACCGATGTCACCGTGACCTTCGCCTACGCCAAGACAGGTTTGGTCCAGCCACCGGGAAGCACACTGGCGGGCCGAGTCATCGTCGCCGACATCGGCATCTACGCCGAGTGATCCTGGACCCCAAACTCCTGGCGTACTGCTGGCGACCAGGTGCCGACCAGATGCCGACGAGCTGAACCTACTTCGCCGTCAACTGGTGTACGATCGTGGAAACCGCCGTGGAAATCAGGTCGAAGACGACCTGAAAGACCTCATCTGACTTGCGGAAGGGGTCGGGGATGTCCATCTCAGCCCCCGACAGGTGCATGCGCGGACGCGACTGATAGACATAGTCGGTCAACCAGGCCAGACGCTCCGCGAAGGGCAGGGGCGTCACAGTAGTCAGGTCGGCCTGGGCGGCACTGTGGGCGAACTCGGTCAGCGTGAAGGTGCGGCGCATGGCCAAAGGTTGCATGGCCACCACCGTGGAGCGATGCTCGCGGGTGGCGGTCAGGATCAGGTCGGCGTCGTCGATCAGGCCGGGGGTGATCTGGCGGGCGGCAAACTTCGATGTGGACACGTTCCGGTGACGCAGTTGGGCGGCCATGGGACCATCAATCGGAGCGCCGACCACTGCCCCCGTACCAGCGCTGCCAATCCGGCAGGTCTGTGACAGATAACATCCGAGGAGGCGTTCAATCGCGGGAGAACGGCAGACATTTCCCGTACAAACCGCGAGAATATGCGGGTTGGTTGTCATCGTCGTCTCATCCTGGGGGGTCGTTTACGGGTACACGTGAATCCAGCAACGGATCGCTGGATTCGGGTGACGCCCGAAAATCCACCATAGCACCGTCTGTTAGCATGGTCTCACGTGTCGAGTCTGAGCCCGTGGCTGAGGTCGTCGGTCCAACCGAGAAGAGAGACCAGTGGAATTTCGCGAGTATCTAGGGGTGCTGCGTAAGTACTGGGTGAGCATCGTGGTCTTCACTCTGCTGGGCGTCGTCGGGGCTGGTGCCTATGTTGTTCTGACTCCCCGGGTCTACTCGTCCACAAGTATGGTTTTCCTTTCTGTCAGCATCGGTAACACAGCAGCCGATTACGTCCAGGGTACGAACTATGCCACTGCCCAGGCGCGTTCTTTCGCCCAGATCGTCACCACCCCACAGGTGCTCGACCCGGTGGTCAAGGACCTCCAACTCGACACCACGTCGACCAGTCTGGCCACCCGGGTATCGGCGACGATCATCACCAACACCTCGCTGATCACGATCACGGCCAAGGATGGCGACCCGGGACGCAGTGCCGAGATCACCCAGCACGTGGCCCAGAGTCTGGTCCAGCAAATCGAGAAACTGTCGCCGACGGGGTCGGACTACCAGGCTGTCGTCGTCGGGACGATCGTCCAGCCCGCCGCCGTGCCGACGTCGCCGACCAGTCCCCAACCCGTGCAATCCGGTGTGCTCGGTCTCGTGGCCGGGCTGGTCGTGGGAGTCATCCTCGCCATCGTGCGCAAGGCTGTCGATGTCAGATTCCATGTGGCCAAGGATGTCACCGATGCGACCGGCTGCCCGGTCATCGGCTCCATCCCGAAGGACGCCCTGGTGGCCCATGGCTCGGTGGTGATGCTGACAGCCCCGACCTCACCGGTCAGCGAACGCTACCGCCAGATCCGGACGAATCTGCTCTTCATGAATATCGACGCGGACAAGCCGTCGAATTTCGTGGTGACCTCGTCGATCGACTCGGAGGGCAAGTCGTCGACGGCGATCAACATCGCGTACGCCCTGGCCGAAAGTGGGAGTAAGGTCCTCCTGGTCGACGGGGACTTGCGCCGCCCCAAGATCGCTACGTACCTGAAGCTCGAGGGCGCGGCCGGGCTGACCACGGTCTTGTTGAACCGGGCCAGTTTCGCCGACGTCGTGCAGTCGCTGGGGGAGTCCTCCCCGGACGTGCTGACCTCCGGCGTCGTTCCGCCCAACCCTGCGGAGTTGCTGGGATCGCGCCGGATGAAGCAACTGTTGGAACAGGTCTCACGCCAGTACGACACCGTGGTCATCGACACCGCTCCGCTGCTGCCCGTGGCCGACACGCTGCCCCTGCTTCCCCAAGTCAGCGGCGCAGTGGTCGTCGCGGCGGCCGAACGGGTGACGATCCTGGAACTCAAGGGCGCCCTGGACGCTGTCGACCGGACCGGTGTACCCGTGATGGGGATCGTGCTCAACAAAGTGAGCCGTCGCGGCCACCAGACCGGCTATCACACCTACTCCTACGCCTATTCCGCGAAGGAGGCGCCAGCCGGCGAACCCAACCAGCGCAGGCGGCCCAAGCGGGCTCAGGCGCCGGTGTGATCCGCGCCATCACCGACGGTTCGACACGCGAAAAGACCATGGTGCCCGCATGTCGCATCGGGAGTAGGAATTGGGCAGTACGAGCACTACACTGGTGGCGATATGTCAACAAATCTCAGGAGGACTATCGTGGCCGATGATTCTGACCCTCTAGTCGGCGTCCCGCAGCCGCAGCCCCGAGATCCCAGCCAACTGGAGGCCTTCGTCATCGCCTTGTGCAACCAGAAGGGCGGGGTGGGAAAGACGACGACCACCATCAACCTGGGAGCGGCACTGGCTGAGTTGGGGCGCCGCGTCCTCCTGATCGATTTCGATCCCCAAGGTTCGCTGTCGGTCGGCTTGGGCATCAACCCTCATGCTCTGGATGCGTCGGTGTACGATCTGCTCATGGTCAGGGGGACCGACCCGTACCAACTGATCTGTCACACCAGGGTGGACAACCTCGACCTCCTTCCAGCCAACATCGATTTGTCGGCGGCTGAGGTGCAACTGGTCTCCGAAGTGGCCCGCGAATACACTCTGAGCCGGATGATCCAGCCCTTGAAGCCCGACTACGACATCATTCTGGTCGACTGCGCGCCCTCCCTGGGCTTACTGGCGGTCAACGCGCTGACAAGCGCCGATGGGGTGCTGATTCCGCTGGAAAGCGAGTTCTTCGCACTGCGGGGAGTCGCCATGCTGACCGACACCATCGCCAAGGTGCACGACCGGCTGAACAATAAACTCGAGCTGATAGGAATACTCGGTACGATGTACGACCCCAGAACCCTCCACAACCGCGAGGTGCTGGACCGGGTCCAAGAGGCATTCGGGGACAAGGTGTTCATCACCAAGATCCGCCGTACTGTCAAATTCCCCGAAACCACCGTGGCGGGGGAGCCCATCACGACCTACGCCCCTGGATCGCCAGCCGCTCAGCAGTATCGCGACCTGGCCAGGGAGGTGCTCGCACGATGCCCGGCCGCGTGAATTCGCTCAGTCCTTCAGACGACGGCTTCCCGGGTACGGGGACCAAGCCGGACGATCTGGCCGAGGGGACTGCCTCGGGCCGGATTCGCCACGATGAGAAGATCACCGTCTATGTCTCTTCGGATGAGTTGATCGCCCTGGAGAATGCGCGGCTGACGCTCAGGCGGGCGGGGATCGCCGTCGACCGGGGCCGGATCGTCAGGGCCGCCATCGCGTCCGGGCTGGCCGACCTGGACGACAAGGGTTCCCAGGCCGACATCGTGGCCCGGTTGGGTACCTTGTGACCGCGGCTGCGGAAACCGAGGCTCTGGCGGGTGAGACCCAAGGGTTCTTGGTCACGCTCGACAATTTCGAAGGCCCGTTCGACCTTCTGCTGTCCTTGATCTCCCGGCACAAGCTCGACATCACCGAGGTTGCGTTATCCCAAGTCACAGACGAATTCATCCTCTACATCAAGCAGCTGGGAGCCCAGTGGGAACTCGACCAGGTCTCGAGTTTCCTGGTCGTGGCCGCCACGTTGCTCGACATGAAGACCGCGCACTTGCTTCCTCAGGGTGATGTCGACGACGAGGAGGACCTGGAGGCGCTGGAAGCCCGGGATCTGCTTTTCGCCCGCTTGTTGCAGTACCGGGCCTTCAAGCAGGTGGCCGCCTGGATTCAATCGGTTCTCGACGACGAAGCCAAGCGCGTACCTCGTCCGGGGGGGTTGGAGGAGAACTTTCTCGTCTTGTTGCCCGAGGTAACGATCACCGTCTCGCCCGAAGACTTCGCCAGGATGGCCCTGGCGGCGATGACCCCGGCCGCGCAAGAGGAAGTGTTCGTCGAGCATATCTACGCCCCGCCGGCCAGTGTCGCCGAACAGGCCAACCTCATGGCCGACCGGCTCCAGCGTTGTACGGCGACCTCCTTCCGGGCCCTGATCGCAGATTCCGGGTCCACGGCGGTGACGGTCGCCCGCTTCCTCGCCGTCCTGGAATTGTTCCGGGCCGACCTGGTGGTGTTCGAACAACTCGACCCGATGTCCGAACTGGTCATCCGATGGGTCGGCGCCAGCGTCGACGAGGTCGAGGTTTCCGACGAGTACGACCGGACTGAGCTGTCGGAGGAGGAGCAGTGACGCAGACACCGTGGATCGACGCCGAGATCGAGGCCCTTCTCATCTTGGCCACCGAGCCCGTCAGCGAGACGGATTTGGCGCAAACCCTGGATGTTCCCGTCGACGAGGTGAGCCTGGCCCTGACCCGGCTCGCCCAGTTCTACGACCAGACCGGTCGTGGTTTCGAACTGAGGCAGGTCGGAGCGGGGTGGAGGTACTACACCCGGCCCGAACACGCCGACACCATCGCCCGCTCTGTCTTGGAGGGTCACCAGGGCAAGCTCACCCAGGCCGGGTTGGAGACCCTGGCCGTCATCGCCTACCTCCAACCGGTCTCGCGCAGCCGGGTCTCCCTGGTCCGAGGCGTCAACGTCGACGGTGTGGTGCGGACGCTCATCACGCGCAACCTGGTACGAGAAGTGGACCGCGACGAAACTACCGGGGCCGGGCTGCTGGGGACGACGACGTACTTTCTGGAAAGAATGGGACTGGCCCAACTGTCCGACCTGCCGCCGCTGGCTCCCAATCTGCCGGATGCGTCGGTCTTGGACGAGGAGTTGATCAGGCTGGGGACGACCGAACATGAGAGGATGCCCGATATGGATGAAACCCACGCGAGCCAGGAGGGGTCCGATCATGGCGAGTGAACCTGGACGCACCGACGCGGGACCGCAGGACGAACCGGTCCGCCTGCAGAAGGTCATTGCGGCCGCAGGCCTGGCTTCCCGGCGCGAAGCCGAGGAGATGATCGTCGCAGGACGGGTCGAGGTCAACGGGCGCACGGTCACGCAGTTGGGGACTCGGGTCGATCCGGTCCGCGATGTCGTCAGGGTGGATGGGTCGCGCATTCCTCCCCAGCGCCACCATGTCTACCTGGCACTGAACAAGCCATCTGGTGTCTTGTCGACGCTGGACGATCCTGAGGGCCGCCCCACGCTGAAGGAGTACCTGCCCCGCAAGGCCGGACGATTGTTCCATGTCGGCCGCCTGGATGTGGACACCGAGGGACTGATCATCATGACCAACGACGGCGACTTCGCCCAGAGGCTGAGCCACCCATCCTTCGAAATCGACAAGGTCTACATGGTTGAGGCCGCCGGCGTGATGGACAACGCCGCAATGAAACGACTCGCCCAAGGTGTCACTCTCGAGGATGGTTTCGTCCGTCCTGACAAGGTGAAACTGGTCAGCCGGACCGCCAGCAAGACTCTGGTGGAGATCACCCTTCACTCAGGCAGGAATCGGGTTGTACGCCGGATGATGGATGTCCTCGGGTTCCCGGCCGTCCGCCTGGCGCGCTTGAAGGTGGGACCCATCCGGCTCGGGAATCTGCCCAGCGGCCAGACCCGGGAACTGACGTCGGCGGAAATCGGGTCGCTGTACGACCAGGCGGGACTGTGAGCCGACCGGGGAACAGCCCCCGGGACAATGGTGAAGCCGTACGAAACCTGGCCGGGAACCAGTGCGCCCGGACCGGGACTCGCAGTAGCCACGAATCGATGGATGCGGGTCCCAGGTATGGAAACTTGTAGACTAGATCGGGTGCCCTTTCGGGGCCCCAGGTGAGAAAGACGGGTGGTGTCATGATGCGTAAGCAGATGAGCTGGATCATGGGATGCATGGTGGTGGTGGGAATGACCCTCGCCATGGGGGCGTGCTCGAGCCCAGGCACTTCGGACACACCGACGTCCAGCCCGACCGATGTCGTCTCTCCCGCGCCCACCTCGACCGACACCTCGACCGACACCTCGACGGATTCGGCCACCGATTTACCCAGTGCCCCGGCTGTGACCAACCCGCCGGCCTCGTCCAACATGGATGGCATCGACGCGACGGGCGACTTCGGCGATTCCCCCGAGTTGACCGTCCCCTCCCCGTGGGCGATCGACTCGACCCAGACCAAGATCCTCGTCCAAGGTGACGGCATGACCGTCTCCCAGGCGGGCTGGGTCCAGGTCAACTACTACGGCATCAACGCCCGTACCGGAGACATGTTCGACGAGTCGTACTCCAAGGGTGCCCCTGTCAGTTTCGCCTTGAACCAGGTGGTTCCCGGCTTCCAGAAGGGTCTGGCCGGGCAGCAGGTCGGCACGCGGTTGATCATCGCCATGCCAGGAGCCGACGGGTACGACGCCGCTGGCGGAAACTCGGATGCGGGAATCCAGGTCGGTGACACGCTGGTCTTCGTCGTCGACATCATCCGTACCCAATACACCCAGCCCACCGGCACCCCGGTGACCGTCACGGATGCCAGCCTGCCCACGGTGTCAGGCGATATCACCGCCCCCACGATCTCGATTCCCCAAGGCGCGACTCCGCCGACCGATCTGGTGGTCCAACCGCTCATCACAGGACCAGACCCCAGCGTCACCGTCCAGTCCACTGACACTCTCGTTGTCGACTATGCGGAATACATCTGGTCCAGCGGGACGATGGTGCGCCAGACCTACGGTTATGCGCCGCTGACCGGCGCCGTGTCCAGCACCCTTCCCGGATGGCAGCAAGCCCTCGTGGGCCAGCCCATGGGCTCCCGGCTCCTCCTGGTCCTGCCGCCCAACCTGGCTTATCCCCAGGGATATCCCAAGTTGGGCATCCCCGCCGGTTCCACCATGGTGTACGTTATCGACATCTTGTACACCTACGGGAGTTGATCCTGGAGTCACGGGTTGCTGCCGTGGCGGTATGAACCTGACTTGCTAGAAGTACGGGTTATTCATCCTGTGGTATGTCAGTATTCGGGTTGATGTCCTGGGCTGCCCACAGCAGGGGATCGGTCAGCCATGGATCGCGCGGCAGCCGTGCTGGATCGAACCTCTCCACCAGCGTGTCCAGGTCGACCAGTTCGGAATCTGGGGCCAGGGACAAGGACCGGGCCAGGCGGCTCAACACCTGTTGCGTCGTGATTCCCGCTTGCCGCAGGCGTGTCAGCGAGATGGTCTGGTCGCGCTTGGCGAGCCGGGCGCCATCCGGGGCGAGGACGAGGGGGACGTGGAGATAGACCGGAGCAGGCACTCCCAACTGGGCGGCCAGCCAGGCTTGGCGCGGTGAGGATTCCAGCAGGTCGTCGCCTCTGACGACCTGGTCGACACCCTGATCGGCGTCGTCGACCACGACGGCGAAGTTGTACGCGAACACCCCATCAGAGCGGCGGACGACGAAATCGTCGACCTGACCGGTGTACGGCCCGCAAGCCAGATCGGTGACGGACACGCTCGCCGACGCGGCGTTGATCCTCAGACACGGCTGACGTTCGTGGCGCAAGCGGCGCTTCTCGGCAGGGCTGAGGTCCCGGCAGGTCCCGGGGTAGCGCGGGGTCGTCCCGTGGGGGGCCCGGGTCGCCTGGGCGACCTCTTTGCGCGAACAGAAGCATTCGTAGACCAGATCGCTGATGGTGGACAAGGCGTGTTCGTACAGGTGTGTACGCTCGCTTTGGCGCACCACCGGTTGGTCGTGGACCAGTCCGAGGTCGTTCAGGTCGCCCAGCTGATCAGCGATGATGGCGTCGGCGTCGGGCAGTCGCAGCAGGTCGAGATCCTCGATCCGGACCAGGAACCCACGGCCGCTGGACCGGGCGGCCAGCCACGCGACCAGAGCCGTCCGCAGATTCCCGATGTGGAAATCCGAACTCGGCGTCGGCGCGAATCGTCCAAACATTGCTCTGCGTTCTGGTCGCGGGTGGCCAGGGGAAACGCCCTGGTGAGTTCACTGTACCGTGTGCGTCCGCCTGCTTCAGCGCCGGCCGCGATGCCAGCAGAGAGGATTCCGGTGACGATGGATCGGTGGTGCGAGGCGCACCTTCCGTACTGTGACTCGAAGACTGTTGTGCCGAACATGCTGTGTGAATCCTCCAGGTGGGGTGTGAAAGATGCTTAACTGGGGATAGCCCGTCAGCCTATTTCGGAGAAGGTCATGGCCGCACGCAATTCCGAGCGTTTGATCAACCTGGTGATCGCCTTGCTGGTGACGCCCAGGTATATCTCACGCGAGACTGTCCGCGACCTCGTGGAAGGGTACTCCCAGGCCAAGACCGATGTCGCGTTCCAGCGGATGTTCGAGCGGGACAAAGAGGACTTGCGAGCGCTGGGGGTCGAAATCCAGGTTGGCCCGACCGATCCCCACAGTGATGAGATGGATGGATACCGCATCCGTCCCGACGACTTCTATCTGCCCCCGATCCATCTGACAGCGCCGGAAGCGACCCTGGTCAGCCTGGCGTCGTCGGTGTGGAACGAGTCCATGATGGCTCACGAAGTGGGCAAGGCGATGACCAAGCTGAGTGCGACCGGGGCGGAAACTTCGCCGGGTGGGTTGTCCTACCTGGCCCCGCAGTTGACGGCCACCGACTCCGGTTTCGCGATTCTGTGGGAGGCTCTGCTCACCAGGACTCCGGTGGGTTTCACCTACCATGGCCGCCGTCGCCGCTTCCACCCCTGGAGGATGATCTCGCGTACCGGAGTGTGGTACGTCCTCGGGCAGGATGTGACGGTGGGTGAGCCCAGGATGTTCCGGCTGTCGAGGCTCGAGGACCAGCCGACGCTCGACGGGACCCCGGGGTCCTATGTTCTGCCCGACCCGCAGGAGATCGCCCGCCATGCGGCCAGCCTGGAACCGGGCCCTTCAACCGAGAATGTGCTGGTCGCCATCCGGGAAGCGGCGGCCGGCGGTCTTCGCAGCAGGGGAGTGCCCGCTGACGCCGAGGCTCCCGCCGGGTACGACGCCATCCGGATTCCCTACGCCCGCCAGGACGAGATCGTCTCGGCGATCTGTTCGGCCGGTCCCGACGCCATCGTCCTGGAACCCGGCCCGGTCCGCGACCAGGTGGTCTCCCGTTTGCGCGCCGTGGTGGGCCTGGCGCTCTCGACGCCCCAGGACGCGGCATGAGCACCTCCATGGAGCAGGTTGCACGGTTATTGTCCGAGATACCGTACATCCAGGCCAACCCCGGGATCAGCGTCAGCGAGGTCGCCCAGGTCTTCGGGATCAGCAAGGACACGGTCAAGGCCGATGTCCGTGTTGCCATCTATTGCGGGCTGCCCGGCGGCTATCCCTCCGACCTGATCGACGTGGATTTGGACGTCATGGAGGATGAAGAGGCCCTCTACATGAACAACCCCACTCCGCTGGGGCGTCCCCTGAGATTGTCGGGGGCGGAAACGGCCAGTCTTCAGGTCGCGCTCATGGCAGTACGGGCGGTGGCCGACGACCAGGTCACGGAAACGGTCGATTCTCTGCTGGCCAAGATCGCCGGTGGCCTGGCCAGTGCGGTCGACCTGCGCGTGTCCACCGGTGAAGAGTCGGTCCGCGAGGGGCTGGCCCGGGCGATCCGGGGAGCCGAGCGGGTGGAGTTGACTTACGACGGTCACATCCGCGGCACGACGACCACCCCGGTGGTCGACGCCACCGACATCGCTGTTCGCGACGGGGTCGCCTATCTGACAGCGTACGATGTCGCCGGTCAGGGCTGGCGGACCTACCGGCTGGACCGGATTTCTTCGGTGCGTGAGACCGGCTGCTCCACTGTGGACCACTCCGGCAAGCCGGATCCAGATTCCTGGTCTCGTAGCCTGGCTGCCGCCCAGACCGTCCGCCTGCACGTCACCAAGGAGGCGGCGTGGATCACCGAGTACCTCCCCTGCCTGACCTGGCAGGCGATGCCCTCCGGTGTGACCGAGGTGACACTGCCGGTCGTCGATCCCGTCTGGCTGGTCAGACTGTTGCTGGCCCTGGGGCCCGGCGTCCGCCAGGTGGACCCCGACACCAGTGTGGTGATGGCCCAGGACCTGGCGCGTCAGGCACTCGATGTCTATACCGGTCTGGGTGTGGATGAGGCGAGGCTGGATGGCGGTACCGTCATCCGGCGCTGATGTCCTGGATACTTTTTTGGATACCGGTGCCGGACAGGTCTGAATCCTGTAGCATTCGGATAGCGCATACTGCCGGAATCCCCCGTGGAGCGGGCCATCCCCGTGAAGCATCCGGCTGGATGCGCCCCCAGGAGGCCAATGTAGGGTCGCAGAGCAGCAATGGATCGGTGAATTCGGGCTTTATGGTTCGTTACCTGGGGGGCTCCGCCGATGGTGACAATCACTCTGGACATCCCGTGCGGCGGGCCGCGCCTTGGAGAGTTTTGGGCAATCTAAGTTGCGTACTGAATCTGATTAAGCGCCGATCACAATGTTTGTTCGTCCAGACCTGAGTGCCGGAACCAGAACCCGGGTCCAAGCAGCCCTCATGGTCCGAAGTTTTGAGGGGTCCAGGTGTAGTACGATCAACCCGTGGCATGACTCGGTGTTGTCCATGGTGCGGGATCCCAGGATGACATCTGCCTGGAGTCGAGGAGATGAGGATGAGTGTTGAGAACGCCACCACGACTCTGGTGGTCAATCCCACGGCGGGGCGTGGAAGGGCTCTCAAGATACTGCCCAAAGTGTTGAACGAACTGCTGCGCGGGCTGCCGGAAGGCAGTTTGCGGGTACGGCAGGCCACCACCTACGAAGAGGCCAAACTCTTCTGCCAGGAGGCTGTCAGCACTGCCCGGGTCACCGCCGACGCGCGGGACTGTCTGGTCGTCATGGGCGGGGACGGCATCATGCACCTCGGCATCAACGCCGCCGGTGGAACCGATGTCCCGCTGGGCATGATCCCGGCCGGAACCGGCAACGACCTGTGCCGCAGTGTGGGAATCCCGCTGGATCCGATCAAGGCCGCCCATGTCATCGCCGAGGGCAACCTGCTGAAAATCGATCTGATGTCGGTGGTGGGCCAACTGGCCCACGGTAACACCCACAGATACGTTGGGACGGTGATCAACACCGGGTACGACGCCCGTGTGGCAGTACGGGGAGCCTCGATGGCCAAGGCCTGGGGGAGTCTGGCTTATGCCGTGGCAGCCCTGGCCGAACTGCGGTCCTTCGAACCGGTCACCTATCGCGTACGCATCGACGGCGAGGAGAGGGTCCTCCCGGCCATGTTCGTCACCGTCGCCAACGGCGGGTACTGCGGGGGCGGGATGCACATGGCCCCGACCGCATCGATGACCGACGGTCTGCTCAACATCACCATCATCCACCCGGTGTCCTCCCTGACCCTGCTGCGCCTGCTGCCCCGGATGTTCAACGGCGGTTTCGTCACCGACCCCGCGGTGGAACGCTGTACAGCCAGGGAAGTTGTCATCGACGGTGACGGCCTGACCGGCATCGCCGACGGCGAGGCTCTGGGCCAGCCACCGCTCGGCCTGACCTGCGACAAGGGAGCATTGTCTGTCTTCGTACCCAATCCCGACCCGCTGGCCCGCAGACGGAAGAAGAGGAAGAAGTAGTGTCCTTTGCTGAGTTCTCTTCCAGGCTCGGATTCGTCCTCGACGAGTACCAGGTCGACGCCTGTCAACGCCTGGAGGAAGGCTCGGGGGTCCTCGTGGCCGCGCCGACGGGGGCGGGCAAGACCGTCGTGGGGGAGTTCGCCGTCCACCTGGCCCACCAACATGGCACCAAGTGTTTCTACACCACACCCATCAAGGCCTTGTCCAATCAGAAGTTCCACGACCTGGCCCAGGTCTACGGTTCAGACAATGTGGGCTTGCTGACCGGTGATCAGGTTGTCAACTCGGAGGCCGACATCGCGGTGATGACCACCGAGGTTCTGCGCAACATGATCTACGCCGGTTCGCCCACCTTGCGCGGGCTGGAATTCGTCGTCATGGATGAGGTCCACTACCTCTCCGACCCCTTCCGCGGGCCGGTCTGGGAGGAGGTCATCCTCGGCCTGGATCCGGGTGTGACGATCGTCGCCCTGTCCGCCACAGTGAGCAATGTCGAAGAGTTCGGCGCCTGGTTGATGAAAGTACGAGGCGATGTCGCCACCGTGGTCTCCGAGCGCCGCCCCGTACCCCTCTATCAACATGTCTTTGCTGGCAAGAGATTGGTGGACCTGTTCGAAGGGATTGAGCCCACGGCCGGCGGAGACCTGGGTGCCAAGGTGAATCCGGAACTGGCCCGGATGGCCACGACTGAGACGAAGGTGATGCGGGATGACTCCCGCCGGTTGCGAGGCAAGACCGGACGCGGCAAGAAGGGTAGCCAGGCACAGTTGGGCGGCGCCCACGGACGCTGGGCCGAGCGATCCCATCTCGTACCCAGGCGGGGCAGTGTCGTGATGGAACTGGACCGCCTCGACATGTTGCCCGCGATCTATTTCATCTTTTCCCGTCAGGGATGCGACCAGGCCGTGTCGCGACTGGTGGACGACGGGGTCTGGCTGACCCGGGCTTCCGAACAGGCCGAACTGCAGGACATTGCGGACCGCCACGTCCAGGGACTCTCCCTGGACGATCTGGACGCCCTGCGGTACGGCTCCTGGCTGGAGGCCTTCACCCGGGGAATCGCCGCCCACCACGCAGGGTTATTGCCCATGTTCAAGATGGCGGTCGAGGAGGCATTCTCATCAGGCCTTGTCAAAGTGGTGTTCGCCACCGAAACCCTGGCTCTGGGCATCAACATGCCGGCACGTACCGTCGTCCTGGATAAGTTGGTGAAGTACAACGGCAGTAGCCACGTCGACATCACGGCGGGGGAGTACACCCAGTTGACCGGCCGAGCGGGTCGCCGGGGGATCGACGTGGAGGGCCACGCCGTCGTCACCTGGCAGGCCGGACTGGATCCGCGTGGACTGGCGGGTTTGGCCTCGCGGCGTACCTATCCGCTGCGCTCGGCGTTCACACCCACCTACAACATGTCCGTCAACCTGATCGGGTCGATGGGACTGGCCAAGGCCACGCAAATCCTCCAGGACAGCTTCGCCCAATTCCATTCCGAATTCGCCGGCGGCAAGCCGCGTTCTCAGACCCTGGTGGCCAAGTTTGAGTCCATTTGTCTGGTCCTGGAATCCCTGGGCTACGTGGAGCCAGAGGTCTCGGAGCCTGGGGCGCCCTCACCGGGGACAGGCGAAACCGACGAAACTAGGGTCACACCCAACTCCTTGCACCTGACCGACGCCGGACGGATGCTCTCCAGGCTGTACGGCACTCACGACCTGCTGATCGCCGAGGCCATCCAGGCGGGCATCTTCGCCCCCCTGACCGTCTCGGCCCTGGCGGCGACCCTGTCCACCCTGGTCTACGAGACCCGGATCGCCGATCGCCGCGTCATCCCGCGTATGCCCGACCGCAGTTCCGCCCAGGCCGCCGAAGCCCTGCGCAAGACCTGGCGACACCTGTGCCTGGTCGAGCGCGACCACCGCCTGGAGTCGTCGCCGCCCCTGGACTTCGGATTCGCCCAGTCCGCGTACTCATGGGCTTCGGGAGCCAGCTTGGGCGAGATTGTCGACCTGACCGGCCTGGCCGCCGGTGATTTCGTGCGCTGGGTCCGCCAGTGCGTGGACTGCGCGGGCCAGATCGCCGACGCCACCCGGGGCACACCGCTGGCCAAAACCTGCCATGACCTGGTCCGTGCCATGCGCCGCGGTGTGGTCGATGTCGACATGGACGAGGAGTGAACCGGCGACGTTTCGGATGAAAACAAGCCGGGGACGGTGCATTCGGGGTATGGATGATGGCGCACAGTGTTTCGCCAGGGACACTAGAGTGACCCTATGTCTATCGCAATCCGAGTCATTCCCTGTCTGGACGTGGACGCCGGTCGTGTGGTCAAGGGCGTCAACTTCCGCAACCTGACCGACGCCGGCGATCCGGTCGAACTGGGCCACGCCTACTACGAGCAGGGTGCCGACGAGCTGACCTTCCTGGACATTTCGGCCTCAGTCGAAGACCGGGCCACCACCTTGCAGGTTGTCACCGCAACCGCGGAGACGGTGTTCATCCCCCTGACGGTCGGCGGCGGGGTACGCTCAGCCAACGATGTCGACGCTCTCCTGCGAGCCGGAGCCGACAAGG